>Ga0209536_100010982_pt1 | contig 13301 bp, 15 predicted proteins | sample DeeMarSeWOR28_12_FD_187461 | JGI IMG/M metagenome (GOLD analysis project Ga0209536, IMG submission 187461) | Marine sediment microbial communities from White Oak River estuary, North Carolina - WOR-2-8_12 (SPAdes) (version 2) | ecosystem: Environmental > Aquatic > Marine > Intertidal zone >...
ATGAAGGGGTTTCTTTAACCAGTTGGAAAAATTAAAATCATCAGCCTCCTGAATCTTCGATATTTTTGAGGCAACTTTTGAACGAACTGCAGAGATCATTTATTTTAGTCTATTGACTTTTGCTGTTGAACTTGTTCGCAGGCAAGTTTCAGTCTTTCAAATGGTTCCAGAAGGTTTCTATGTTCAGCTAATTTATTGAGTTGATCCCTGATTGGTGCCAATTCAACTTCAAACTTCTTGGAAGTTTCAATCATCATTTTTCCACCGCCTGCAGAAGGGAATGCAATTGTTTCAGCTTTATTGCTTGCGCGTGACTTCCCATCGGATTCACTGTAAACTCTTACCACCCTAATCCCCTGCTTATCATTTGCGCCAAGGAAGAAAGGATCTTTAACAATTATTAAATCTACATGCTCATTGATTGCACTTAAAAGAGGAACAGATATTAGTTCAACTAAAATGTGTTCAAGAAGAACATCTCCATAAAGTGTTTTCTGAAATCCAGTTGGTTTTATCGGTGATGTAACTCTAAATTCAAGCGGTTTGGTTTCTGCATCCGTCACCAGGATGGCGCCAATAATTCCACCGGATTCTTCAGTTGTATAGGTTTCTAAAAATGCAATCTTTTCAATTTCCATTTTTTACTCCAATAAAAATTTTTTTAATGAACTCAACCGTTCCTGTTTAACATATTCAATGCCACTTTTGTCGCCTAAATCTTTGAAAATTGTCCAAATTTTTATTTTTATCACTCATCAATGATACTTCGGACACGTCATTACAAAACAGCGAGATAGAATTAAAAATTGCAGATTATCACTATAAGCAGCTCGAATTGATTCAGAACTGTTTAAAATACGTGTTTAATTTTCAATACTAACGCTTTAAATCTTAAAATAATTACATTATACTTTGGTAAATCTTTTACGAATTGTCTCAAGTCAGAGAGTAAAAATTACCGTCATAGTAAAATTTAATTCAAACTTATAGAGAAGCAGAGTCCACGGAAAGATTCTAAATTTTAATACCTGGAAATGTAATAATCACAGTTGTTCCTTCACCTTCAGAACTAATTACTTCAAATTTGCCTTTGCTAAGATCAGTGTATTTTTTTGCTATTAAAAGTCCTAAACCTGAGCCAGGTTCTTTTTCTGTACCCTGCGTTGAAAACATTACACCAGTTTTTATCAGCATTTGATTTTTCTCTGAGATTCCAATTCCCTCATCTGTAATACTAATTTGTACTGATTGCGTACCGTTAATATTATCTTTAGCCTCTTCCGCAAAGATGTTTACTGTACTTTTAGCATGAGAAAATTTCAAAGCATTGGAAATTATATTTCTAAAAATAGTTATCACCATATCTTCATCGGCGATAATAAAGTAATTTTTATTTAGGTCTAACTTAATCGATATATCTTTTTTCTGAATCCTGAACTTCAAAGAATCTATAGCTTCAAGTACTATTTCATTAAGCAATATTTTCTTCGGGATGTAATCATATTTATTTAACTGAAGCTTTGAGTAATGCAGTAAATTATTCGTCATTTCAAACAGTGTGTTTGAAGAATCATTTATAACATTGATATATTCTTTTATATCCCTGTGAGTTAAATTCTCAAAGTCAGTTCGTAATATTTCTGCAAAACCAAGTAGAGAATTAAAAGGGGATCTTAAATCGTGAGAAATTAATGAGAACAACCTGTCTTTTGAGGTATTCATCTCCTTCAGCTTGATAATAATTTCCAAGCGTTCTTCTTCAACGATTTTTCTTTCTATAGCTCTTGAGATAGGATATGAAATAACATCAAGAATCTGCTGATGTGCCGGTGTATATGTATTTGCGTCGTTATAATCCTGAACTACCATTACACCTATCGTTTTCTCTTTAATTTTTAGCGGGACACCCAGCCAGATCGGTGACTGTGGACCAACTAATTCGATCTCACCATGCTTTCTTAACTCTTCATCCCTTTTCAAATCAATTAGTGCAGATTTGCCTGTCCTCATTACATACTCTGTCAATCCTTTGCCCAGTTTTTTCGAGGAAGAGTCGTTATCTATTTCATCAACAAAATATGGAAATGTAAGTAGATCAGAATCGCGTTTGTAATATGCAATATAAAAGTTATCCGCCTTCATTAATTTTTTAATCGAAAGATGGATAAATTTAAATAGCTCAGTTAAATTCTTTTCTGAGTTGGCAGCCTCCAGAATTTCAAGAATAATTTGTTTTAGTCGCCCATCCCTTAATTTTTCTCCAATATTCAGGAGCAGACCTATTCTTTTTGTTTTTACGTTATGTTCATCATAAAATGTTATCGAATTATCCTCAATCCATTTATGTTCACCATTTTTTGCTTTTATAAGAAACAGAGTCAACCGTTCTTCAATTAACGGACTATCATCTTTTCCATTTAATGGATACATTGTACTGTATTCTTCATTCTCATTTACAATTAAACTTTCAAACTTAATTTCATTCAAATCAGAAACATTAAAACCGAGTAATTCATTAACAGTGGGAGTCATGAAATCATAAAGTCCTTTTTTACAATCATAATTGTAAAATACTTGTTCGGAATTTGCACTTATTAGGGTATCTGAAATTTTGACAGAATACTCGTGAGGGAATTTTGCTTCAGTATGATTCAATTTTTTATAACGATATATTTAGAATATGTTATAAAACTCAATTTTTATGCCGATAACGCACATTTCGATACAACCCATAGTGATAAAAAACCATCGTCCTCAGGAATTTTTACTTTTAAAATCAGCAAATATTGACAATCAAATCCTCCATACTTATTTTTATGTAGATTAAATCTTAATAATTTGTAAAGATAAAAATTATGCGAACTGTTGCAGATTTGAAAATAAAAGAACGTGGGATTATATCAGAAATTGATATTTCTCACCCATCAAGTAAAAGAATTATTGAGCACGGGTTTACTCCCGGCCAAATTATAGAATTAGTTTACCAATCACTTTTCAAAGATCCAATCGCAGTTTCTATCAGAGGCACATTAATAGCTTTAAGAAAAAGTGAAGCTCATTGTATAAAGTTGAAATGAGAACTGATACCCTTCCAGGTATACCACTAATAACGTTAGTTGGTCCACCAAATTCAGGAAAAACTACATTATTCAATACCTTAAGTGGTAAAAATTACAAAACCGCTAATTACCCCGGTTCAACTGTTGAATATTATACCAGTCGGTTTCTTGCCAAGTATAATTTAACGGCAGAATTATTAGACTCGCCGGGAATTGTAAGCCTATTACCTGAATCAATCGATGAAAGGATATCGATTGAGTCTCTTTATTCTCACCCAAGCTTAGGTATACCGGACTTGATTGTCTGTACTGTCGATGCCTGTCAGCTATCAAGACATTTGTTGCTGCCAAAACAATTAATCGCTTCAGGTTTTAATGTGATAATTGTTGTAACGATGGATGATATTCTTGCAAAGCGAGGTTTGAAAATATCGGAAGAAAAATTAAAAAAAGCGCTTCGTTGTGATGTAGTGTTAATTAATGGGAGGTCAAAACAAGGAATAGAAAAACTAATTGAAACAATTAGTTTAAATCTCTCAAGAAATCCTGATAAACCAAAAAATATTATTAGTCCATATTCATATCTTCATAATAAAAATGAATTGGTCGAATCGTTTAATGAAATTGAACAGATTGTAAACACTGTATATGAACAAACAAATAAAAAAGAAAAAATAAATCTTAAATCTGCTAATGATGAATTAAATGTTTTAAATATTAATGGCAATAATGGTTTTTCACCGGATGAAGTTACATTAAGAATTGATAGCATTTTGCTGCACCGCTTCTGGGGATTTCTGATTTTTCTTGTGGTTATGGGAATCACTTTCACAAGTATTTTTTGGCTGGCACAACCACTTATGAATCTTGTTGATGAATTATTTACAAATCTTAACACACTTGTAATAAATAATTTTGAACCTGGCTGGTTTACCTACCTAGTTTCGGACGGAGTTATTTCGGGTACAGGTTCCGTTCTGGTATTCGTTCCCCAAATATTAATTTTATTTATTATTCTTGGTCTGCTTGAAGATTCTGGATACCTTGCTCGCGGTGCTATGTTAATTGATAAACCTTTGTCAAAAATTGGATTAAACGGAAGGTCATTTGTTCCTATGCTTTCAGGTTATGCCTGTGCGATCCCGGCAATGATTGCTGCAAGAACTATCCCGAACCGGAGAGAGAGATTGTTTACAATTTTTATTATTCCACTGATGAGCTGCAGTGCGAGACTTCCTGTCTATGCATTGCTAATAGCGTATTTAATTCCACAGAACAAAGTTTGGATGGGAGGAATAGTGCTTGGTGGAATATATTTCTTCAGTATGATCAGTTCTATTGTTGTAGCTGCAATATTGAATAAGTTCACAAAAAAATTATTTAATGCTGAAGAGACATCATCTTTTATTTTAGAATTACCAGCATACAGAATTCCCAAATTAAGCTCAGTATTAACTAACACATACAATAGTTCAAAACAATACATTTTAAGAGCCGGCCCTGTAATTTTAGGGTTCTCTCTCGTTTTGTGGTTTCTAACTTTTTTCCCTAATGTGAATCCACAAATAGATAAAGATGGACTTACTATGGGACAGGTTCAAAATATGGAACGCTCTGAAAGACTTGAACATTCTTATGCATCTGGTTTGGGAAAATTTATTGAACCAGTTATGACTCCATTGGGTATGGATTGGAGAATTGGTGTATCATTGATTTCAGCTTTTGCTGCGCGAGAAGTATTTGTGTCTTCATTGGCATTAACATTCAAAGTAACTAATGAAAACGGAGAGGATCAAAGTACTTTACTGAATTCTTTAAGAACAGCAAAAATTGAGTCGTCAGGAGAAAAACTTTTTACTGTAGCAACATCCGTGGGCCTGATTGTTTTCTTCATATTTGCTTTGCAATGTCTGTCTACGGTGGCAGTTTCAAGAAAAGAAACAGGAGGATGGAAAATTCCGGTTTTACAGGTTCTGATTTTTACATCTCTAGCTTACTTCATGACTTTTGTTACGGTAAATGGATTGAGAATTATGGGAATACAATAACACATTTATTTCCTAAACAAAAATTTTTAACTTGATAATAAATAGAGTACATAATTAAGATTATTTAATCAATTTTGAAAAACAAGCAAGCAGAAGAAATATTTAGAGACTTTTTAAAGTCCGGGAAGAACAGAATTACTCCCGAAAGATTTGAAGTGCTGGAAGCAGCGCTGGAGTACGATGGTCATTTTAATGCGGATGACTTGTATATTCTTATGAAGAATTCCAACTCAAGAGTCTCGCGGGCAACAGTTTATAAAACACTGGAGCTTTTGGCTCAATGTGAGTTGCTTTCTAAAAGAAATTTTGGAGATAACATAACAAGGTTTGAAAGCAGCTTTAAAAAACAGGTTCATGATCATCTTATTTGTGTTGATTGCGGAAAGATAATTGAGTTTGCTGATCCAAGAATCAAGCAGCTTCCTGAACAGATATGTGAAGAACTTGGATTTAATTTTGAAAGCTACTCATTCAATATTTTCGGTAGATGCAAAGACCCAAAAAAGTGTAAACAATCCAGATCAAAATGACAGAACGAAAATACCCCTTATTATGGAAGAAAAAAGATTTCTCAATAAAAATTTTCTGTTCGATTCCGAACATAGCAACAGGAATTTTATTGAAAGCCGGCAATTCAAATTTCATTATTGATCCAGGTGATGGAATTTTAAGAGACTTGAATAAAGAAATCGGTGTTGAAAATTTATTAAGCATTTCGGATATCTTTGTTACTCATGGACACCATGACCACGTTGGCGGAGTCTGGTCATTATTAACATATCTTAGAGTAATGCAAAAAAAATCTCCGCTTACAATCCATTATCCTGAAGGTTGTGTCGAGATCGAAAGTATCTACAACGCTTTCAAAAAAGTTTATTCAAAATCTATTACTTACAAAATCAACTTAAAGTCTATCAAAAAGACAAACGGTTTCTCATCAGGCAACATAACTGTAAAACCATTCCCGGTAATCCATAAAGAATTTTTATACATTGGAAAAACGCGACAGGTACCGGCTCTTGGATACAATTTTCTTTACGAAGGAAAAACTATTTGTTATGGAGGCGATACTGCTTATTGTGATGAATTGGTAAATCATGCCAGGAATGCAGATCTTGCTATTCTCGAAGCCGGACATGATGATGAAACACCAAATGATATGCATATGACAATGAAGGAAGCTGTAACCATAGGAAAGTCTGCCAAAAAATATTTTTTAGTACATGTTCCAGAAAAAATTTAGGATGCTATGAACAAATCTAAATTATCACTTATTCCCATTCTTATTTTAAACCTATCTGTTTCCCTTTTATTTGCTCAGGAAAAAGACCTAACCTTCGAAGGTGAAAAGCATTTGAAAAATGTAAGAATGCTGACTAATGGAGGTGAGAATGCTGAAGCTTATCTGTCATTTGATGATGGAAAATTAATATTTCAGTCAACGGATGGCGATTTACTCTGTGATCAAATTTTTACAATGAACATCGATGGCTCAGACAAAAAAATGGTTTCAAATGGAAATGGCAGAACCACTTGTTCATACTTTTTGCCCGGCGACACTAAAATTATTTATGCATCAACACAGTTAGCTGGCAAAGATTGTCCTCCCCCACCTGACCGATCAAAAGGCTATGTTTGGGAACTCTATGATTCATTCAACATTTTTTCAGCAAACGCTGATGGTTCTGACGTAAAGCAATTGACTTTTACTGATGGATATGATGCGGAAGCGACAGTTTCACCAAAAGGAGATAAAATAGTTTTTACTTCTACTCGTGATGGTGATCCGGAAATTTATGTGATGAACATTGATGGTTCCAATCAAACAAGATTAACTTTTCAAAAAGGTTACGATGGTGGTCCATTTTTCTCTCAGGATGGAAAGAAAATAGTTTTCCGCGCGAGCAGACCAAAAACTGAAGAAGAACTCGCGGACTATGAGGATCTGGCAAAGAATGGACTATTCCGTCCGACAACTTTAGAAATTTATACAATGAATGCAGATGGAACGGATATAAAACGAATAACAAATTTTGGAAAAGCAAGCTTTGCACCATTCTTTTTCCCTGATGGAAAGAAAATAATTTTTTCTTCAAACGTAAATAGTGAGACTGGAAGAAACTTTGATTTGTATATGATAAATACTGACGGAACGGGTTTTGAGCAGATTACATTTAATGAGTCATTTGATGGTTTTCCAATGTTTTCGAAAGACGGCAAACATATTGTTTTCTGTTCTAATCGATTCAATCAAAAAGAAGGTGACACAAATATTTTCTTTGCAGATTGGGTTGAATAAATTTAACATCATTTATTTTAGCACAAAATTTCATGATAACTAAAGCTAAACAGGCGAATCTTTTGATTCGCCTTTTTTGTATTAAAAAATTAATTTTGAACTAAAGAAAAAAGAGAAGGAAAATTGAGAAGAAAGAAAAAGAAATACGCCAATTTAATTATGCTTCTTCTTATTCTCTTTGCTTTGTTTTTTGTTGTTCTCCAAAATCGAATAAATAGAATTTGTGTTGATGAATTGATAAATGATTATGATGCTAGTGCAGTTGAAGCTGACGCTAAATATATAAATCAGCGCCTTGAAATTTCCGGAAAAGTAAAAAGCTTCGTAAAAACTGAAGGTGGAGAAGTAAAATTACTATTAGCGTCAGTGAGTAAATATTTTGAGATCAATTGTTTATTGAGAAATAAAGAACTGGAGGCGAAAGCCACTGCACTAACACTTGGGACAAATGTTACAATTTTTGGTAAATGTCTGGGACTTACACGAGAATCCGCAGAAGATTCAATCGGAATAATATATTTTGAATCGGAAAAAATTGAATGAAGTGGTATCAGAAAGAAATATCGTTGAATTCAAAACCCAGGGGTATTCATCTCGTAACAGACGAAGTAATAAGTCAACTGCCGGAATTAAATAAAATAAAAACAGGACTGATTCACATTTTGATCAAACACACTTCGGCTTCTATCACATTAAATGAAAACTATGATCCCAATGTTCGCTCAGATATGGCAAAATATTTTGATCGTTCAGTAAAAGAAAATGAACCTTGGTATACGCATAATTCAGAGGGTTCTGATGATATGCCAGCTCATATTAAATCAACATTAATTGGCAATTCATTGACCATCCCGATTTCAAATGGAATTCTGAATGTTGGTACCTGGCAAGGCATTTATCTTTGTGAGCACCGCAACCGCGGTGGAAACAGAAGAATTATCGTAACAATATTCGGGGAAGAGAAATAATGATTAAGAAAAAAATTCTTTTTGTATGTATGGGAAACATTTGCAGATCACCGGCTGCAGAAGGTATTGCTAAAAAAATTCTTGAAGAAAAGGGATTGAATGGAACAATTGAAATTGATTCTGCAGGTACGCTTGATTATCACAAAGGTGAATTACCTGATCAACGGATGATACGTCATGCTTCAAAAAGAGGGTACACACTTGATAGTGCAGCAAGACAATTTAACCCTTCAACAGATTTTGAGAAATTCGATTATATCATAACTATGGATAATAATAATTATTCTGCAATAACTTCGCTTGATAGGAAAGATAAATACAAAGACAAAGTGTTCAAGATTGTAACTTTCAGTAAAAAAATTAAAGTTAACGAAGTGCCCGATCCTTATTACAGCGGTAGCCAGGGTTTTGAATTTGTTCTTGATATTCTTGAAGATGCTGTAGAAGAAGTAATAAATAAGGTAGAAGATGATATCAGAAGAGAAAATAAAAACCAGGTTTGAAGAAAAGCTTGGTAATAAAATATCAAAAATAATTTCTCTTTCCGGAGGATGCATTAGCGATGCATATAAAATTACGACAAAGGATGGTTCTAACTTCTTTCTGAAATACAATCCATCAGTTTCCGTTGATATGTTCGTGAAGGAAGCAAATGGTTTGAAGGAATTGTCAAAATCTAAAACTATCAGAATCCCTGAAGTTTTAGGATTTGATACGGATTATATTCTTCTGCAATACATTGCAACAGGAAGTAAAAAGAAAAATTTCTTTGAAAATTTTGGACAGAATTTTGCAGGGATGCACAAGTTCACTTCTGAGAATTTTGGTTTCTATGAAGATAATTATATTGGTTCGAACCCACAGAAAAATGTTCCCGACGAAGAAGAAAAAAAAGATTGGGTAAGTTTCTATTTTAATAAAAGGATTTTGTTTCAACTTAAATTGGCTGAAAAACTTGGCAATTCGACAGAAGAATTAAGAAGCGGTATATCAAAATTGGGGAACAAAATAAGCACAATAATTTCAACTGAAGAAAGACCATCATTACTTCATGGAGATTTATGGGGAGGAAATTATATGGTAGATGAAAGTGGTCATGCAGTTCTAATAGATCCTGCGGTTTATTATGGAAATCGTGAGGCAGACCTTGGAATGACTAAGTTATTTGGTGGTTTCAGCTCTGATTTTTATTCCGCATACATAGAAGAATTTCCTCTCGAAGATGGATATGAATACCGAGAAAATATTTACAAACTTTACCACGTTTTAAACCATGTTAATCTTTTCGGCGGAGGGTATTATTCACAAGCAATGAGCTTAATAAAGTTTTATATTTGAGTTAATGATATTTAACAAATAAAAAATGAATAAGATTTCCGTAATAGTAATAACCAAAGACGAAGAAAGAAATATAGTCGACTGCCTCAAAAGTGTTGAATGGGCTGATGAGATAATCGTTGTTGATTCTGGAAGTGCGGATAGAACAATTGAATTAAGCAAACGTTTTACAGATAAAATATTTACCAGAAAGTGGGAAGGATTCGTACCTCAAAAACGTTATGCGTTAAGTTTGGCAAGCAACGAATGGATTTTAAGTCTGGATGCTGATGAAAGAATTACTCCTGAGTTGCAACTGGAAATATTAAATCTTACACCCGGAAATTTTTCAGGTTATAAGATCAGAAGAAAAAACTTTCTTTTAAAAAAAGAAATTACAAGTTGTGGATGGGAGAAGGATTATCAGTTAAGATTAATGAAAAAAGATAAAACAAGTTTTAGCGATAGACTTGTTCACGAGAAATTCATTGTTGATGGAGAGGTTAGCACACTGAAAAATCCAATGCTTCATTATACTTTCTCTTCATTCTCCGATTATCTGAACAAAATTAATTATTACACAAGTTTAAAAGCACAGGAACTATTCAAAAAGAAAAAAAGAGTTGGAGCCTGGACAATCTTTTCTCACACCGTATCTGCATTTTTTGCATTCTATATCTTCAGGAAAGGATTTAAAGATGGTGTTTACGGCTTGATCATTTCATTTTTGCATTCAGTTAGTACGATGATGAATTACGTTAAACTTTGGGAGCTTCAAAATAAGAAGTAAAAATTAGAATCGATTAGATTTGAGATGTTGAACAATCATACATCTCCACAAATTAATATTCACAGAGATGTATGATGAACAATTAATGACAAAGAAAGACTACTGAATGTTAACTACTTCAACATCAAAAACTAAAGTTGAATTTGGTGGAATTTTTGCCATCTGCATTTCGCCGTAGCCTAACTGTGGAGGAATAATGAATCTGGCTTTGTCACCTTTTTTCAAAAGCTGCAATCCTTCATCCCAGCCTGGAATCACCTGCCCCTGTCCAACCACAAATTGAATTGGTTCATCCCTTTCAACCGAACTATCGAACATTGTTCCATCTAAAAGGTAACCAGAATAATTAACAGTAATAACTTTTCCGGCTTCCACTGCGGGCCCTTCGCCTTCACTAATTATTGCATACTTCAAACCACTTGGTGTAGTCTTAAATAATGTTGAATCAACATCCCACATTTTAGCAACAACTTTGTCTTTAACTTCCAAAAGATCAATTACTACTTTTAAATCTGTATTTGGAGGAATAAATCCTACACCTTCTTCACCGTAAGCAAGTTTTGAAGGAATAATAATAGTTCTCACACCGCCGGTTTTCATTCCAACAATTCCTTCATCGCAACCTTTAATAAATGAGCCAGAATTCAAAACAAATTTTAATGGTTGATTTCTTACTTTAGAATCTCCGAGTGATAGCCTGCTTTTTGTTTGATCGGCAGACCAATCAGAAAATAGATCGTTAACACTGTCTTTGGGAACCATCCATCCTTTAAAGTGAATGGAAATCAGTTCTCCATCCATTGCTTCCCGACCCGTACCCAAAGAATCATCCATATATTGTAATCCAGATTCGAGTGTGACAACTTCAGGACCTTTATTACATCCGACTAAAACCGCTGTTATAATTAGAACCACTACTAATAATAATTTTTTCATTTCATTCCTTTATAATTTTTGACGGCGAAATATATCTATAATATTTAACATCTTTAAAAAGCGCATTATTTTTTCCTATGATTTTATGAGTTGGAATTTTACTTTTACCACAAATGATCAACCTATTAAAGTCCAATAACTGATTCATATGCTTAAACTCAAAACTATTATTTTTTGCAGCATATTTGTGATAATTTTTTCAATTCCGAATGTCACAAGTCAAAATGCCCAAAGTTTTCCCGAGGAAACTGAATACGTAGTAGACTCCGATATAGATTTTAAAGAGGCGTTATCCGGGAAAAACATACCTAAAAGTGTTATTGAAACGCTGAGCATTGTTGATGTTTACTATTATGGATTTGATGATAAACTTCACAAAGGTCAATTGATTGTCAACAAAGCAGTAGTACTGGATGTAATCGAAATTTTTGAATTCATCAGAGAAACACATTTCCCGATTAATAAAGTTGTGCCGATTAGTAATTACGGTTGGTCAGATGAAAAATCAATGATGGATAACAATACTTCGGCTTTTAACTACAGATTTATTTCGGGCACCAGAGTAATTTCAAACCATGCTTCGGGTTTGGCAATAGATATAAATCCTTCTTTGAATCCATATATAAAAAACGGAACGAGTTTACCTGCAAACTGTTTGTATGATACTACTAAGGCAGGAACAATTTCGGCAGGTTCACAATTAGTATCAGAATTTAAAGCCAAAGGCTGGCAGTGGGGTGGCGAATGGAAAAGCATTAAAGACTACCAGCATTTTGAGAAAAAATTAAAGTAGTGCTCTCCCCTTTTCGGTACCAAACAAATAAATTAAAGCTCGCCAGATATTTTTTGCCCAAGCTCTTTCGCCATGCAGAGAATTTTTTGCTTTAAAGAAATAAAAATCTTTTTTTTCAACATAACCCTGAAAAGATAAAGCATTAATCATCTCGTCTACACCAGGTTGTAATTCAGAATCTAATTCGTTATCTCCATTGTTTATGTAAATATTAATATCCTTTTTCATTCCTTTATATGATAAAATATTATCTACAAAATCATAATTATCAATTTTAAATGCAGGGGAAAAACAAATTGCTTTTGAAAAAACATCCGGATGCTCCCAAACCAGAATAAATGATATCAAACCGCCTAATGATGCGCCTCCGTTTGCTGTGTTTTCTCTGTCAGATTTTGTTCTATAATTCCTGTCAATGAAAGGCTTAAGAGAATCAATAATAAAATTCAAATAAGCCCTGCCAAGTTCAGTTTCATCGTACTCAAAGTCTCTATCTATAGTATTATAAATTCCTACTATAATTATTGGCTCAATAAATCCGTTAAGAATAAGTGTATCAGCATTTTCATCAAGCTGCCAATCTACTCGAAACAAAGATGTTTTTGGATCAACAATATTTTGTCCGTCATGCATATAAAGTATAGAATATTTTTTAGAAGTGTCAGTTTCATAACCGGGGGGTAGCCAAACAATGATGTCTCTGGGTTTTATTCCTTTCCCCGAAAAATTTCTATGATACTTCACATTACCAGTAATCTGCCCTTCTAATTTTCTCTCTAACTGATCAGCCCAAAGATCGACATTTATTTTTAGCAGAGTATCATTTAGAATTTCAAAAGCGAAATTTTCAGGTGAAGTTCCGTCCTGATTAATTATTTCAGTTGCCCAGCTTCCTCGTGTTATTTTGAACTCTAATTTTTTACCTTTTTGAAATGTGAAAGTGTTTTCCCATTTCCCTTTTTCAATTTTCTCAAGTTTAACAATATCAGTCTGCCAGTTTCCAAGTTGTTCGTCATTTCCAGTAATATAAACTTCCGTAGAATCATTTAAATCTTCTGAAAAAATATAAGAAAAAACATGCCCCTTTTTAT
>Ga0209536_100010983_pt1 | contig 13300 bp, 7 predicted proteins | sample DeeMarSeWOR28_12_FD_187461 | JGI IMG/M metagenome (GOLD analysis project Ga0209536, IMG submission 187461) | Marine sediment microbial communities from White Oak River estuary, North Carolina - WOR-2-8_12 (SPAdes) (version 2) | ecosystem: Environmental > Aquatic > Marine > Intertidal zone >...
GCTAGCCGCATACAAATGTCAGTCATTGCGTCAGAAGGCATGACGGTGTCAGCGACCCTCAGAACACGAAGTGCTGTGTCAAGCTCCTTGCCAAACTCTGACCTCCAAAGTTTCTCATAGTCTGAGAGTGGGGCTCTACCATCCAGATTATCTGTGATTACATCTCCAGCAATCTCTCCACCACAGAGAGCTGTGGGAATTCCTCCTCCGTTGGAAGCCATTACATGCCCTGCAGCATCACCAACCAAAATAACTTTCCTATTCCATGTTTGTTTGAGGGGTCCTCCTACTGGAATTATCGCACCAACGCGGCTTTCTATCCTCGCATTTTTCAACACGGAACTAAGAGTCTTGAACGCGAATCTATCCAAGTATGTTCGTAGCGAAGTGTTATCATGAGCTATACTTCTTCGCATCCCGAAACCAATGTTTACACGTCCATCACCTTTAGGAATCACCCATGAGTATCCCCCTGGAGCAATAGTCCCCCCAAAGTACATTTCAATGACAGAGGGATCTGTATCAGAATTACTCATGACATACTGGAGGGATGGACTTAGGTCCTCTTTAGAATGTACGAAGTGATTTCCAAGTGATTTAGCTACCGTAGAGTTTGCTCCATCAGCGCCAACAACAACCTTCGCACTCACTCGGTTGTCCAGATTATTACTTTTGATTGTGAGCTCGTTCTTCATTGAACAGCTCCTTACTGTTGAACGGAGATGAATCTCGGCTCCAGCGTCGACTGCTTTCTGAGAGAGGTAAGGGTCATACCTTGATCTATCTACGATGTTTGCCTCGAATGGAAACTCATACGCAGACCCGTTTGGAGAGATCAAGCGTATCGATTGCGTCGTGTTTGTTACAAATTCATTAGGAACATAAACAGCAGATGGCATTCGTTTGGATCGAGGGAAGAGGTTACGTACCTCTGAAGGTGTTGGTATAAGTTCTCCACACTGGACTGGCTTCCCAATTTCAGACCGTCTATCAAAATAGACAGTGGAGAAACCCTTGCTTGCGACAACCTTTGCAACTGAGGAACCCGCAGGTCCTGCGCCTACAATTGCTACATCATAAGGTTGTTTCAAGGCTAATACATCCAAACTGCTTGCGTTGAGAAGTAGTGTCTCGGGTATAAACCCTTCTTGAAAAAGAGAAGAATGGTCGAACGTATCGCTCGACCATATTGATACTTTTAGTTACCCTGAACCTCAGGAGTCATCTCTTCAGGTTCATCCTCATAGAGGTGCTCTTCCTTACCTCTAAGTGATCTCAAGAGTGACTGTGCTTCCATTCCGAAAATTGGTAACATAGCTGAAACCATCAGAAATGCTCCAATCCAAACCAAGGAAATCAGAGGAAGAATTTTCGTATGAACTGTGACTTGATAGACTCCAGGGAAAAGCTGTGAAAAGCCAGTCACAGCTATAAAAACATCCCTTGCTGCCGAAGAGTCTACATATACACTATGACTCACCATATTCCAGCCGGGATGGCCAGTGACAGTCGAATATCCAATCCCTATTATCCTAAAGCCTTGAGTTGTATTCTCGATGACATTTACAGTCACAATCAGGTTGAAATCCCTATCATGATTGTAGTAAACCAAGTCTATTTGATGGACTTGAATGTAGATATTCGGAGCAATTTCTCGCATTTCATTTTCAACATAACCGGCATTGGATTCGTAAACAATGTTCTCACTCATGAAGACACCAAGAAGCAGAATAATTAGTCCAAGGTGCAACATCAATCGTCCAATCTGACGGGTACTTCCAATCTTTTCTTTTCCAGCCATCTGTCGTATGAATGCGATTACAAGGAACCCAATTCCTGCAACTGCGGGCACAATCAAGAAGTTTGCAGGCCAGTAGTTGGTCGGGATAGGACCAAGTCCTCCAAAGACCGTAAGAACAGCAAGTATTGCACCAATTCCAAACACAACTAATAATACAAATCCACGTATGCGATGTGTTAGGAAATTCGTTCTCATGCAATAAAATGCGGACGCGATAAATAGCACACAAGCTGCATAGAATCCCATCCTGAAGAATTCAATATCAATTCCAATCATATTATCGGAGAGATTAGCTGGATCAAATATTGCAATTCTAAGATTGTATACTGCTGGAAGTGCAACACCAATTGCGGAAGTTGTAGCTAATATGATTAAACCAATCAACGCAATCTTGATTGAGAATAGTCTGACATTTGAGGTGTCAAAGAAACCAGGTTCAGTCTGTGATTCATCGTCATCAACCATGTCTGCAAACCCAGCACGGAGGGCTAAAACAACTCCTATTATGAAAGTTGAAAATAGAGTTGCCAACATGGTCCAGCTGATAAGTGAAAGTCCAAAGCCATGAACTGAAGAAAGAACACCACTTCTTGTTGTCCATGTCGCAAATAGTACAGTGATATATGCCATTACTAAGAATGAATCACGAATCACATCATTGTTTTTGAGCGTAGGTTTCGAATGATAGTATGCGGTTAAGAGCAACCATGGAATCAGTGATGTTGTTTCAACAGGGTCCCAAGCCCAATAACCGCCCCACCCAAGAACGATGTAAGCCCAATATCCGCCAATGGCGATACCAGCAGAGAGCATCAACCAAGCAAAGATTGTGGTGAATCTTACATATGCACCAACCACAGGAATTGGATCTGAATTTCGTTCCTCGCTAGACATGGTGAAACCAGCTAGTTTGACAGAGAACGGAACGAGAATGAGTGCATAAGCAATGAATATGATTGGTGGATGTATGACATTCCAAATTGTAGATAGTAACGGATTCAGACCTAGACCATCAGTTGGGATTGGTGCCTCACCGAGTCTGAATGGCCTAGCTATAAGGGCATTAGCAGCGACGAGTACAGACTGTGCCACCATGATTATAGCTGCACGATAAACAAGTTTGTCATCTTCATAACCTCGAGTTAAGGCTCTAAAACCAAAGTAGAGAGTAAATGACAAGAAAGTCCAGAAGACTAGCGAGCCTGATTGACCAGCCCAGAGTCCTGAAAGTTTCAGCATCAAACTCGAATCAATACTTGTGACTTGGTTAACATATTCATATTGGAATTGATTGCTGAATATTAGAATCCCCATCCAGACAACAGCACCTAGACCAGCAAGGAAACTTATCGCAGATGCTACAAATGAATAGTTCTCATATCTGTTGATTCTTGGTCCGAGCAGTAGAATAAGAGCGTCTAGAACACCTGTTGCTACTGCAGCTAATAGTAATATTGTTCCTAAATCCATGATTCTCTCTCCATAGTTATTTTACGTCCTTCTTCTAGGTCCTCGACGTCTTGCTCGTTTTCGAGCCGCCTTCTTCCCCTCACGTTGGACCTCTCCAATTTTGTTCTTTCGCGACCGCGCATATGCATACCCCACACCTGGCGCAGCTAGTAGGCCTACTGTAGCTACTACCTGAAATGTAGTAATCGGAGTGATGTTAAAAGAAGGTCCGAGAATTGTAAGTACATATAGCCTGCTCTCACCAACATTGCCTGCTTCATCCATCACGTAGCAAAAGAATGCGATTTCATCTCCCGCATTGAATTGTCCGAGATTTACCCGCCAGATAAGTCGATCACCATCAAACCCAATTGGAGTCATGTTGATCGCTGTATAACCAGCTGAATTCAACCTCCACCACAACTCACAAGAATTAGTCAGGCTATGTACAGGAAATTCAAATGTTTCCATGTCAATAATAACCTCATCACCAACACGCACTTGATTAGACGGATAGATAGCATGAAGTTCTGCTATAGGTGCAAAAGTATCTAAACGGACCAGGAAACTATAGATTCCAGCTATGAACACACGACCTGTTGTATCATTGGCAAAAACCTCGAATTTTACTGAAGTATCATCTTCAAAATCCGCCATCGTGTTGTTGTACAATCCACCGATACTTGGATGAGCAAATAATGGTAGAATTCCGTTAGTTACATTTCCTCCAACATTCAGAGTATAATTGACATATACAGAATCAATGCCATCTGTATCTAATGCAGTTGTGGAGAAATGAACAACATCTTGAGGTCGCGGATCTGTAGGCGATATCCTAATGCGAGTCACTATTGGTAAGCCATAAGCCCATGCTCGTTCCAAACCAATCACAGCTTGGGCTTGAACGGCGGTATAATGAATCTGCCAATCAGAACTGAATGTTTCCCAAAGCTGATTACCATTGCTGAAAAAGCCCTCATGAGCATCATCCCATAGATGTTCTATAACAAGCTCAAAAGAGTCAATAACCATTCTAATTGGATATATTGAATCTGTTTCTTCATACAGATCTTCCAATGCAAGAACCATCTGGAGCTGAATTTCTGCATATTTATAGTATTTAACATCCTCATCATCAAGGGGATCATATGGTTGGCCATCAACAACTTCTGCATACCAGCCCCCAGAGTCACCATCCCAATTATACGAGAATAATGTTTCGAAGAGATTGTTTGCTGCAGTTAGATAATCTGTATTCCCTGTGGTTCTAAAGCCCGCAATCAATGCCCTTATCGCCATTGCATTAAGATCTGTTACAATAGAGTGAGCTACTCTTTCAAATTCTCCAACAATGACATCCCCACCTGTCCGATTTACGGCTAACTGTATTCCTCTGAATTCCATAGCATAATAGTACTTCATATGTGAAAGCATGAAAGACATTGCACTATCAGCTATGTTCACAAGTGTGGTGTTACCTGAGGAAAAACCAGCATCATAGAGCACGGTCGCTCCAAGAACTAGATGATCCAACCTCTTTCCATCATTTGGGTAAACTTCATCGAAGTACGGTGGTACATTCAACGAACCATTTCTCATTGTGTAGAAAAAGAAGCCCCCATTGACAGGGTCATAGAGCATGTCAGTCAGACACCTTATTGCACTCTCTTTTTCTATTGTGTAATCAAGAGAGGTGTTGTGGGATTCAGCAATTTCAAGAGCCCAGTATGCGTAGGCTTGGACTCCCGCTCGTTTGGTTTGCCTAATTTCAGCACCAGAGAACTGGTTCACATAAAATCCAGGGTATGTTGGATCCATGAATGTGTCTATCATTTTGTTGGCCGCTCTACTCATCGCAATTCGGTAAGTTTCATTGTTAGAGATTTCATATGCGCTTGATAAGGCGGATATTGCCCAGTAGTAGCTAGCTAGGGTGGTAGCATTTAAAGGAACGCCAATCCAATCACTACTACCTGCTTGGAAAACTTCTCCTGTATTGATATTCATGAGTCTGTTCAGTATGATATCTATGGTAGCTTCTACATAGTCCTGGTATGTCGATATGTTATACTCTATGTCTTGCGTCAGGACTGTTTCCTTAGCAGTTTCAATCAGGAGATTATTATACTCTGGCGTAACAGTGATGTTTGCATTCACACTCAATGCATTCAACATCACGATGGCGAATATTATGGTGAAGATGAGTTTTTGTTTCATTTTTTATCGTTCCCAAAGGAATATTCTGTGCGATTTTTTCACTTCGCTTTTAAAATTCAGGATGTGGCTGTGTTGGACTTCCAAGAGCTGAAAGAAAAAAGGGCATCCAGATGCCAAGGCATCTGGTAACACCCGTACGAATGTTTGTTTCTAGCAGCGTCTATCGACGTCTACCAACCAAAACTCCTAGGAGTAGACCAACAACAATACCACCTGCAGCTCCAGCAACAATGATCAGCGTATCTGCGGGAATTCCTCCACCAGTAGGTGCTGGAAGATTCTCATAGAAGTATGCTTTAGCATCCAGAACATCTCTGAATGCACCATTCAGTGCATCAAATGATCCCATTGGATCATGGAATCCTGATGAACCATCATAGACGTAATATCCTACAGTGGTAGAGGCTGCATCAACCATATCTAGTACTTCATTGACTAGTTCATGGTCTGCGCCTGCTGTTGCATTGTAGTCCGTTACTACTGTTTCGAAAGCTGTTACTTCAGCTTCGAAATCTGCTACGAGGTCTTCGAATGATGACTGAATTTCTTCTAGTTGTGTTAGAGCCCAGTCAAGACTTGTATGACACCCAGTCTGATTACACGCATCCTCTGGTGCAACAGAGAAAGAGTGGTCCATTTCAGGTCCATGAGAGCCTTGTCTAAAGCCGTGACAATCGGTACACTCGACAATACCAGTCAATGCATGTGCACCACCTTGCTGTATGGTGTATTGTGGGTGACGAGCACCTGTATGACAATAACCACAGAGTGTAGTGGTATTAATTGCACGTATCATTCCTGGATTAGTTGTATTGCCGTCATGTACAGAGTGACATGCTGGGCAAGTTAGTCCGTTGTAGTCACCAGCAGGGTCTAGCTCTGCACTTTGGTCGAGGAATCCCTCGACGGACATGCAGTGCATACAGTCTGATCCTGCATGACTACTTCCTCTGAGATCTGTTAGTGAGTTGGCATGAGCCGATTCATCGTACCCTGGTAGTCCACCATGTCCATCATGGATGTGACAACTGGCACAGTTCGAACCATTAACCGAATAATACGGAGTGCTCGTATCATGACACGACAAACAGTTGGTTCCAAACCCGTCATGGGTATTCGGGTATGTTGAGTTGTCCCAATTGATTGCGTGACATTGAGCACAAGTGGCATTGAACTCTGCCATGGTCCTATTTCGGGCATAGTTGACCGTGATGGTGTCCGAATCTGGATCATATTGAATAATCCAGCCAGAATGGACTGATGCATTCCAATAATCCCATGTTGCAGAATGGCATCCACCATCAAGGCATGAGACACCGTTCTCCATATCAGGAGTGGCTAGTTCATGCGCCTCACGTACTCTATCATCAAAAACTGTGATAGGGATTCCAGATCCCGTTGGTCCTAGGAGAATGGCGAAACCAATCAAGCAGAGGAACAGGTAGTATCCTGCAACCAGCCGCTTATTGACCCCTGGGGTCTCGTCTGTGTAGTACACCATTGGTTTTTTCACCATTGTCCCAAGATTTGGGTTTGTAATTTCGTCAGGTCACACAATAAAAATATGTTGCCTCTAGGCTAGTTGTGTGTTAGCTCACACTTACAATGTGAAAGATATTGGTTACGGATGATTAGTTATTGTCAACTTCTGACTTAGTTCTGTATGATAATCCACAAGCTTTAGTTACAGTAATAGCCGCCAACTATTGTTATGTCCATTAATTGTAACCACGCGTCAATCTTTACTATAGTATATCTTTTCATTCCGTAAGATTTTAAGCGGGGTCGCTTACTGGCGTTTTCAATTATCCGAGAGATATACTCGGGATAATGCCGACGATATAAGAATCGGTGACTGCTAAATGAAACGAAACACCAAGATAGGACTGCTTTTAGTTTCAGTCTTTTTGTTAGTTCTAGTAGCTTCAAACAATGTACTGGCAAGTCGTTCGTTCCAAAACGATTGTAGCTCATGTCATTCTGATGCGACTGGAATTTCAATTACAATGGCTGCAACAATGACTGTTGATGCAGGTGAAACATTTCAGTTGGATGTTCAAGCCACAGGACGTGTATCTGAGACCAGCTTTATTCTGAAGATACCTTCTGATGTGAGCCAAAACGATGAATTCACAGTAGAATATCCAGCTGCTGGCGGACTTGTTGACGACAATGATGCTTCAGACTTGGATACAGATGCCAAGGAGATCCATATAGTCTACAACATAACAGCACCAGACTTTGCAGGGACCTACACGCTCACTGTCTATGCAGTTCAAGATCTGCCTTTTGGTTCTAGTGAATCAATAACGATAACTGTTGAACAGGTGGGAGATGGTCCCGGGATTGGTGTCCCAACCACAGAACCTGATGTTCCAAGAGCAAATCAGGATTTCGTGGTTTCAGTAGGAGTCACTTCTATCGTTGGAGTGGATTATGTGACCCTCCAATACAGCATTACAAATGGTTCAAGCTGGGAAAATGTCACAATGACAGAAACAGCTACAGCTGGCGTGTACACAGGTACTATTCCCGGACAAGCTAACAATGTGGAAGTACTATGGAGGATTGTAGCAGGAGATGCCACTGGAGAAAGCGTTGGTCCGATTCTATCATATATTGTTGGACAGATTCCTGTAGAACCAATTGAGGTACCGCAATTTCACTATGGATGGCTACTGGGTGCTCCAGCGCTAATCTTAGCTTACATTGGAACTGCTCTCGAATACTACGATGAAGAGCGTTTCACTAAAGCACATGGAATAATGCTGAGTCTAGCATACATACTTACAACAATAAACGTACTCAGTCTGTTCATGGAACCAGCAGGTGCATGGACCGCAATGAACCCAGCATATTTGATTGACTTTAGCAATATGTTAATGTTCATGCACTCATGGCACATCTGGCTTGGAATAATCAGTATGATCCTTGGAACGCTGGCATTCATCACACACCTTGGTGGATGGAAGACCTGCAACCTTGGTTTACCAGCAGTGGTTCTATGGACCATACTTGGGATAATGGGAATCTATCTTGGAGAAGTATTCGTGATGTGAGGTGAAAAGGATGACAGAAACAGAAATAGAATCAATTCCAGAACCGGAACCTAAGACCACTGAAATCACGATTCTAAGTCAGCTACAAGCAATTGTTGGTGAGGAGAATGTATCAGACTCTGAGTTAGAAAGGGTTGTCTATAGTGGAGACCCATCATCCTTACCACAGTATCACTATCGTTGGAAAGGTAAATACTTGGCTGATTATGTCGTCAGAGTAGAGAATACTAGTCAGATTGAGGAGATACTCAAGCTTGCTCAGATGAACAAACTACCAGTGATACCTCGGGGTGGTGCATCTAGCTGTATGGGCTCCTCAAGTCCAAGCAGAGGCGGTATATCCCTTGATATCAAACCGATGAATAAGATTCTTGAAATCGACAAAGACAAGATGACAGTCCGTGTTGAGGCAGGAGTCACTTTTGAGAGACTGGAAAATGAACTGGAGAAAAAAGGACTAGCCCTTGGTATCTATCCTTCAAGTGCTAAATCCGCCGTTATTGGTGGTTGGATAGCCTGTGGAGGTAGAGGAGGGATTGGGACCCCATACTATGGTTCACTAAGAGACCACACACTATCACTCTCAGTCATTGGAGGTGATGGTGAAGTAAGAGTTCTTGAAGGTGATGAGATTGGACTGTTCTTACACTCATATGGCATTCTCGGTATCATTACAGAAATCACCCTTAAAGTTCACGAGATTGTCACCGAGTACAAGACCTTCAGTTATGGATTCCGTGATCTGAAAGCACTCTGTGACGCAATGATAGAGGTTGCTCGTTTGGAGAAGAAACCACTCTATCTGAAGATTGCAGATGAGGAGCTCCAGAAGTACAGTAATCCAATTGGTACTGGAAGGTACCTTCTCTCAACAACTTACATCGATGAAGCAAGTGCAATTCCATCTGAGGAGCTTAATACAATAAGTGGCAAATACGATGGTGTGTACTTGGGAGAGGAGTTCTCAAAGAAAGAATGGGAACTAAGATATGATGCTGAGTTCAATCCAAAAGAACACACTGACACTTTGATGTTTCAGGAGTTATGGATGCCTATCGAGACAGTGTATGAGATGCTGACTTCTTACGAAGCCTATCGCAACTCACACAAGACCTCAGTATTATGGTTCGGGATGCTTGGCACCCCGGATGAAATGCGACTAGAACTTATGACGATGATTGATGCTGAACAATATCTAAAGTTCATCGCGAGTAAAGGAATCTTGCACAAGATGGTAAAGAAAGCAATCAATTTGGGTGGAGCACCCTACACAATCGGACTTCAAAACACGATTTACATGGCACGCGCCTACCCAGACCGACTTGTCGAAATGCAAGAGGCAAAGGAGAAATGGGACCCCTATGGAATCATGAATCCAGACAGAGTCACCAATTGTCTAACTTCCTTCAGGAGGATAGACATACTATTTGCACTAGCAACCGTTTTTCGGAGGCTATCAAGATATGTGGGTAAATGAGGTGTTACAATGAATATCGATAATCTATCAGATGTACTGAAACACTGCGGTTCATGTAACTATTGCCGAGATACATGTCCAATGTATATCGAATTGAAGTCTGAGCTTGACAGTCCCGGAGGAAAACTTCGTGCGCTTCGAGCTTATGCAACCAAGATGAGAAATCCACCAGTGGAACTTCTGCAAAGGCTCTATTGTGCTGACTGTCGTCGATGTGAGGCAATCTGTCCAGCAGGAGTGCCAGTCACGGACATCTGGCATGATGCAAAGGGTCAACTCCTGAAGACTGGCGCAGAGATGTCAGAACCACTTCAGAAGGTTCTAGACTGGATTGACAAAGAGGGTACGCCATTCATTGGTTATGAGTCGGATGACAGAACTATGTGGGCGGAAGATCTCGAACTACCACCTGAGTCAAACACGGCGATTTTCTCAGGATGCATGGGCTCTTTCTGGTACCCAGACCAACCTGAAACAGTTGTTGATATGCTTCACAAGCTAAAGGTCAATGCAGGATACGTTCCGAGCGAGGTCTGTTGTGGACTGTTTAACTATTGGGCTGGAGATGACAAGGGCTTTGAAGAAGTAGTGAAGAAGAACTACGAGATGTTCAAGAAAGCTGGTGTCGACCACATCGTTACAGGTTGTGGAGGTTGCTACGGGACACTAGCTGAACACTACCCACACATCATTCCCGATTTTGATATCAATATACTTCACACAGTGGAAGTTCTTGCAGACCAGGTTCGAAATGGAGTACTAACATTCGAGAGTCTGGAAGGAAAATACACATTCCACGACAGCTGTCACCTTGGAAGAGCACTTGGAATATACGAACCCCCAAGAGAAATAATCCAAGCCGTTCCAGGACTTGAGCTGGTAGAAATGAAGAATAACAGAGCAAACTCAAATTGCTGTGGCGGATTCCTGTCTGTTCTCGATCCTGAACTCTCTGAGTCTGTTGGTCGGAGACGAGTAGCAGAAGCAGAGGAACTTGGTGTAGACGGAATAATCACGACCTGTGTGTCGTGCTACAAGAACCTGAGCTACAATGCAAGAGAAACTAATCTTGAGGTGATGCAGCTCGATGAGCTCATCCTGGATAAGGCCCGAGCCTCTCAGGTGGAGGAGTAGGAACAATTAACAAGAAAGAATGGAGATGTAAACTATGAGTAAAGGAACACGTGTTGTTATCGTCGGTGGTGGTATCTCTGGATTCAGCTGTGCTCTAGAGCTTAAAGGATTGAAAGCTCGTTGCATAATACTGGAGAAAGAGAAGACCGTTGGTGGTCGTGCAAGATCATACACTGAATCAGGCTATGTCTTTGACCAAGGTCTACACTTCTTCGTGGGTGGTTTCAGGTCATTGATTCCTATCCTCGAGAGAAGCGGAGTAAGAATGACCACTGTTGGTGAGGGTGCAGTCTGGCTAAAAGATGGCGAGAGACATATCATTCGTAGTTCCGCAGTGGATCTAGCGAAGTTTAGTCTTCTACCTGTAGCGGATAGAGCAAGACTTGGTCTATTGGTACAGGAGAATATCGGAAGGTCAGAGGAAGAGTTCAGGGAACTTGACAAAATGACCTTCACTGAGTATGCAGAGGAAAAGAATGTTCCTGATTCTATCCTCAATGATTTCTATGACCCACTTATTCGAACTGTCACATTCATGGAGCCAAGCGAAGTATCAGCAGGACAATACCTCTATTCTGAGCATCTGAGATTTGCCTATGAGGATGGTTTCAGAGCTATGTATCCTGAGAGAGGAGGATTGGGTAGTGTTGCATATACCTTGATGCTTCAAGCAAGGAACTTTGGTGTTGAACCCCAGGTCAATTGCGCAGTTCAGCAGGTCATAATAGAAGATGGTAAGGTGGTCGGAGTTGATTACGAACAGGATGGTGAGAGCAAACATCTCGACACTGATGCTGTTGTGTTGACGACTCCTATAGATATGATCACGAACTTCGTGAAGAAGAGTGATTTACCCAAGGATTTCGTTGACAAAGCAGGGAAGTTTGAGTATACACCTTCTACTGTCGCCTACTTCGGACTGAAATCTAGAGTGTTGGACTTCAACGTTGGTGCGTTCGTTCCTGGCAGAAAGATCAACATTGTTGCTGAGGCGAAGAGAGTTTCAGGAGTTCTAGCTCCAATTGGAGAGTCACTTCTGACTGTTACGGGAATTGACAAGGAACTACTCAAGATGAGTGACGAAGAGGCTACTGCTGAGATTCTTGCTGAGCTTGAGACTCTAATTCCTGGTGTCAAGGATAAAGTCACTTGGAAGAAGAGCTGGAAGATCTGGAAATCTGTTCTCAAGCAACCACCAGGCATTATGGATAGTCGCCTGACGACCAATCGAACAGGAGTAAAAGGTCTCTATGTTGCAGGTCCACATGCTAACTGCGGCATGTACTATGCATCCATGGAAGCAGCTTCAAGGTCAGGCATTGCTTGCGCTGGCGAAATGAATGAAGACCTGAAGTGAATTAGAGATGATGTCAAGGGTTTACAACCCTTGGCATAACTATATACATCGAAATCGGCATTCTGTTTTAGCCATCACGCCATGGTGAAACTTTGATGACCAAGATGGACTTCCTCGAACGGTATGGGCAAGAGAATGAACCGTATGTCTGTGCTTCATGTGGTAACTGCACTCTAGTCTGTCCAGTATTTCGCGATTTGAAGTGGGAGTCCTACGGTCCCAGAGGTAAGCTTCAGATTGTAAAATCGATTATCGAGGGAGAGGGTGAATTTGGGAAGGATTTCGCCCACAAGATATTCCTGTGCAATCTATGTGAACACTGCACATCTGTTTGTACAACAGGAATTAGTCTAGATAGGTTCTGGGAGGTTGCTCGGGCAGAGGTAAGACAGAGGGGACTTATGCCGCGACCAGCCCAGTTTGTGCTTGATTCATTGAGATCAAGAGGAGACATCATGTGGATGGGCTCAGCTGATCGTCTTCTTTGGATGGAAGATATTCAAGACACTGTAAAGAATCGAATCCTCAAACCAGCCAAAGTAGCATACTTTCTTGGTTGCAATGTATCACTCAAATCACAACTTCATGACGTAGCAAGGTCTATGGTCAAGATCTTGGAGTATGCATCTGTTGATTACACACTCTTGGCAGACAAAGAGATCTGCTGTGGTGCACCTCTTGGATGGGCAGGGAATTTCGAAGGAATAAATGAGATGGCGGAAAGAAACCTGGAGGTCATCCGAAGCCTAGGTGTGGAGACCGTCGTCTTCAGCTGTCCCTCTTGCATCCAGACTTGGTCAGAGTAT
>Ga0209536_100010986_pt1 | contig 13299 bp, 6 predicted proteins | sample DeeMarSeWOR28_12_FD_187461 | JGI IMG/M metagenome (GOLD analysis project Ga0209536, IMG submission 187461) | Marine sediment microbial communities from White Oak River estuary, North Carolina - WOR-2-8_12 (SPAdes) (version 2) | ecosystem: Environmental > Aquatic > Marine > Intertidal zone >...
GCGGTACTTCTTCAAGGTGTCCCGCCGGTATATCGGGGTCGTCACAGCTTGCCCGTCAAAGTACACCTCGCGAAATTCCGGCGGGGACATGGTAGAAGATTGCTTTTTACTGGAAACTTCTCGGCGGAGCCGGGGTTTGGAAACCCCGGCGCCGACCCTGGCCCTGATGTTAATCAGCTGCAGTTCACCGTCCGCTTTTCCGTGGCCGTAAGCTTCTCGATAGCATCGATAAAACCGCCGGTTGAGATCCTCGACTGTGTCCATGTCCGGTTGATAGGCGACGGTCAATTCGAAAGCCTGACCAAAATAGCGCAGATCAACCGCAAATTGCGAAACCAAATCGTTCTGACGAAAGCCTTCCTTTAAGAGCACCTGCTCACCTTCAGACTTGAGTTCCCGGCAAATTTCCCTGAGGGCTTTGAGGCCCAGGTCCCGCAACAGGGTGAGGTGGGTTCTGACCAGATCAAGCTTCGGGTCCGAAGCCAGAAGGCCCAGCGCTGAAAGATTCCCGGCATATTTTGGAATCAATATTCGATGTATTTGAAGCTCCCTGGCAATCGCGACGGCATGCATCGGCCCTGCCCCGCCAAAGGGGACCAGCACGAAATCACGGGGATCTTTGCCTTTTTCGATGGTAATTTCCCGTATCGAACCGACCATTTTCGCCACAGCAATCTGTATAATTCCCTCCGACAGCCGATGGATGTCCATGCCGCCCAACCTTCGAGACAGATCAAGCAGGGCGCTGCGCGCCAGGTTTTTGCTCAGACGAATCTGGCCGCCCAGCACGGTTTCTTCTCCCAGCCGATTCAAAAACAAATTCGCGTCGGTTACAGTGACTTCCTTGCCCCCCTTTTGGTAACAGGCCGGTCCCGGATCGGCGCCGGCGCTTTTCGGACCGACCGAAAGGACACCGGCCACATCCATCCGGGCAATGCTGCCGCCGCCTGCCCCAACCGTATTAATCTCCACCTGGGGCATCTTGACGGGAAAACCCTGGACAATATTGTCGGCAGACATTTTTGGCTTGAAGTTTTCAACCAAACTCACGTCTGTGCTGGTCCCCCCCATATCATAAGTAATCATCTGTTTGAGTCCGAGGTTCTCGCCCAAAAAGACCGCGCCGTTGACGCCCCCCACCGGTCCCGACAAAATGGTTCGCACGGGATGGGTCCTGGCCTGGGATACCGTGCACACGCCCCCATTCGAGGCCATTATAAAAAGCGTGCTTGGATATCTGCACGCCCGCAGTTTCTGCTCAAGAAACTTTAAATAACGATCCATGACGGGCATTAAATATCCATTTAGGACTGTCGTGGAAAAACGCTCATATTCACGGTACTCGGCAATTACTTCTGCAGAACAGGAAATGAATGTATCCGGCAAATTTTTAGTTAAAAGTTTCTCGGTCATCCGTTCATTCGACGGATTCCTGTAGGAATGAAGGTAACAAATAACCACGACCTCAGCTTCACACCGTTTGATTTGTTCGGAAATCCGGGCGACTTCTTCAGGGGAAACCTCTTTGATCACTCTGCCGTCATAGCCGACCCGCTCATTGATCTCAAAGCGGTTGGGACGCGGAACCAGGGGTTTTGCTCTTTCAAATTTGATCTGAAACAGACTGCCCGGTGCATTTCGCTGGGTTCGTCCGATTTCAATGAGATCTTTAAAACCCCGGGTGGTTATGAGACAGAGCCGGGCGCCGTCTCGCTCGAGGATCGCATTGGTTCCCACGGTCATCCCATGGACAATGCGGTTCACTCTGCCAGGCTCAATTCTGATTCGCTCCAGGCCGTTGATGACGCCGATCGCCTGGTTTTCCCTGGTGGTGGGCACCTTGCACGCCCTGATCTCTCCGCTGTCTTCGTCGAAAACAACCACGTCGGTAAACGTGCCCCCGACATCAATGCCTACGCCAACCACTTCACGCTCCGATTTCTAATTTTGTGTTGTGAATTGTTTCATGGTTTTCCTCGGACGGGTCTCAAACGCAGCGCATGCGGTCAATGGACACCTTTCGCACCCAGACCGCTTCTTCGCTATCAAATTTTAAAAGGAAAACGGCGCGGGGGCTGAGTCGGATATATTCCGGCCGACAGGATTCCGAAGTTTCAGCCCAGATCCGAAGGGGTGAGCCGCTGAAATCGATACATTCCAGCAAATCACCCGCTTTGGCCTCAAGCCGCCCGGCGGTTTGCGGATGGATAAAAGCCCGCCGACGGCTCGTTTCCGAAACCGGTTCAACCGTTTCTATCTTCAACCGGACCCTTTCCCGGTCCATTTTCTTTCTCAGTTGAGCGGTAGCCGTTAAATCCAACCGGCCCTGACGGATGACGACGCCGTAACGCTCGACCGCTCTTTGGGCAGTGATGTAGCCAAAAATCACGTCGTTAAAGACTGAAGCGGGCTCTCGCAGCAGCGGGTCGCCGTATCCGCCGCCACCGGAACTGCGTTCAACCACCACATCCCCATTTTCAAGCTCAAAACCGCTGATTTTACCTGGGAATTCGGCGGGCTGCATTTCTTCTCCCCCCCGGATCACGGTAAAGCTGTTCGGCGCCCCCCAATAGCCGCCCAGCACACCATAGGGAGGAATCACATTGTGATCGGAGAGGACCGAGAAAAGCGCCTTCGGCGAATCGATGCGCACATCCCGGCGCAAACCCAATCCGCCGCGATACCGGCCGCTTCCCTCGGAGTTTTGCCGCAGCGCCGTCCGTTCGATAAAAAGCGGAAATTCATTTTCCAAAGCCTCGACCGGCTGGATGGAACTAAAATCTCCCGAAGAATACTCCTTGGTCGCGTCGTTGCCGTCACCGGTACTGTGTGCGCCGGTTCCCCCGGAAGGATATTCGTAATACAGGTAGGGCAAGTCATTCCTCCGCGGATTGTTTCCGCCGATATATACATGGTTGACCGTGCCTTTGACTTCCCCGCAGACTCTATCCGGCAGCGCTCGCGCCAGGGCCCCCATAACGGCACCTTCCACGCACCGGCGGACTTCGGCAAAACCGCCACAGGGCGCCGGGTACTGGGCATGGACCACCGTACCAGGACGTGTCGTCACCCGGATCGGACGCAAGGCACCCTGATTAATCGGTGCCGAGGGGTCCAGAGCCGACTTGAGCGCAATGAACACGCCGGATTCGGTAACCGCCGGACCGGCATTGGTGGGGCCGTCCACCTGGCGGCTGGAATCGCTGCAATCGGCGTGAATTTCAGACCCTTGAACACTGAGCGTCACCCCGACCCTGATCGGTTCTGGATTGTTTCCGCAGTGATCCATGTAAGACTCGAACCGGTATTCACCGTTTTCGACTTCCTTGATGGCCGCGCGCATTCTCTGCTCGGCTCGATCCAGCATCATCGCTACCGCCGCGCGCAGGGTATGGATACCAAAACGGGTTATCATTGCGCGCAGTCGCTTGGCGGCCATGATACAGGTGCCCGTAATGGCTTCGAAATCCCCCTCTCTTTCTTCGGGAATTCTCATGTTCGCGAACATAAGCCTGAGAAGGGTCTGCCGTAGCTTTCCTTTATCGGTGACGCGCATGAAAGGCATTCGAACCCCTTCCTGAAAAATCTCCCGGGTTCGCCCGGAGAGGCTTCCGGGCGTCATTCCGCCCACGTCACCCCAATGGGCGCGAATAACCGGAAACAGAAACAACTCCCCGTCAAAGAGCGCGGTGTAGATAAAGGCGACGTCATTCAGGTGTGTCCCTCCGTCATAGGGATTGTTGTGCAAGAAAATATCCCCCTCGTAAAGGTCCTTTGAAAAGCCCCTGACCATTTTCCTGACCGACCAGGCGATCGGAAAGATATGCGAAGGCAGATCCTCTCCCTGTGCGACCAACTCGCATCGATTGTTCATGATGCAGCAGGAATAGTCGTGACTTTCGTAAAGAACCGAAGAATAAGCCGTTCGGCCCAGGTTGACGCGCATCTCCCGTACGATGGATATAAGTCCTTCCCGAATAACCTCCAGGGTAATTGCATCAACCGCTTGTTTCATGGACCATTCCTTATGGTAAATTCACTGCCCCGCAGCCCTGTCTATCAGTGATTCCTGAACCTCCTCACAGGCTTCGCACAGGATGTCGACAATCCGGTCCGCTTCGGTTTCCGCGATCGTAAAGGGCGGACAAACAAGGACATGGTCGCCGCGAACCCCGTCGGCGCAGCCGCTGCCGCCTTGGAGCAGAAGCCCTCTTTCAAATGCGGCGGCGACAATTTTTTTCGCCACGCCCAATTCGGGCTCAAAAGGTTTCCGGCTGGCCCGATCCGAAACCAGCTCGATCCCGATAAGCAATCCCTTGCCCCGGATCTGCCCGACCATGGGGAAATTCAAGCCGGATGATAACTTTTGCATCAGATAGGCGCCTATTTCAGACGCCCGTTTTACCAGATCGTTTTTTTCCATAAAATTCAAAACGGCAATCGCAGCGGCGCAGGCAACCGGATGGCCGCTGAAAGTGACCCCGTTCACGAACTGTCCCGAACCATTATAGATGGCATCATGGATCCGTTCGTGTATGACGGTGGCCCCTAAAGGAACATACCCCCCCGCAATTCCCTTTGCTATGCCGATCATATCCGGAACCACATCCCAATGCTCGCACGCATAGAATTTTCCCGTTCGCCCGACACCGGTAAAGACTTCGTCCGCGACAAACAGGACATTGTGTCGATCACAGATATTCCGGATGACTTTGAAATATTCCGGAGGGGGAACCGTCGCACCGGCACTACCCGCTACGATGGGCTCGGCTATGAAAGCGGCGATGTATCGGCTTCCCTCGTACTGAATCACCCGCTCCAGGTCGTAAGCACAATCCAGGCCGCAATCCGGATAGTTTTTCCCGAAAGGACAGCGATAACAATTGACCGGCGCGATCTTGGGAAAATCGACCAGCATGGGTGCATAATTCCTTCTCCATCTCTCGGCCCCTGAAATGGAAAGGGTACCCAGGCTGCTGCCGTGATAGCTTTGCCAGCGTGAGATGATTTTATATTTTGACGGATTTCCGGTTTCAACATGAAATTGTCTGGCCGCCTTAAGCGCGCACTCGTTTGCCCCGGCGCCGGACAACGAAAACCACACCCTGTTCAGGGCGGGTGGGGAAATTTCGGCAATTCGTTTTGCCAGATCCTCCTGCGCCTGACTGGTATATCGAACCGTAAAACAAAACGGCAGCTTCAGGGCCTGCGCCGCTATCGCATCGGCAATCTCCCTGACACCGTAGCCGATATTGACCACCGATATTCCCGACATCGCATCCAGGTATTTTTTTCCATCCGAATCAAAAATAAAAACCCCCTCGGCGGATTCCCAGACCGGGTACCGCCGTCTCAAAGCGCCGCGATAAAAAACGTGATTTTTTTTCATAAGTCTACCTATTCATCCGGTTTGAAAAACTTTTAAAGATCAAAAAAACGCCCACCTTGAACCCGATCGATTTAATGCGAGCATCGGCACCGCAACTCGGCTTGAAAGTAATATTTATTGAAGGTTTTTAAGCTGTCTTTCCCTGAGAGCCGCTTCGGACTCCTTTCCAAAAACCATGGATTTTACTACAACCGGAACCGCGTCCACCTTTTCGACCATCTGTCCGATGTCGATAAAATCAAACTCATGAAGATGAACCTGGTCAAGAGAAATGACCTCGGAGCCGATCCGCATTTCGTTGTGCATGATCCTGCCGATACTCTTGCCGATATCTGAATTAAATATCAAGACGACGGGAATCTTATTTTGAACCGTCCGTTTCAGGGCGGCAAAAATTCCTTCGGCAAAGCCCCGCAGCAACTCATAGCGGGGTTCAGCCGTCCAGTCAAAGGCCAGGGCAACCGGTTCACCCCCCTCAACGAGGTCATAACGCCGAAATGCCTGCTGGATGGCGGTCTTAACGTTTTCCGGGGTTATCGGTCCGGCGGTATCGTCCCATCTTGGAAAAACCACTTTAAGATTTCTTAACGGCAAGAGACGGGTATTTGAGACAAAAATTGTATTCCCGCTGACCTGTATCGTATACTGAGAGGCACCGATGACGGTAGCCCGAATCCTTTCTTCGGGCATCCCGGCCGGCATTGCGAGTTTTGACCGCCGGGCGTGTTCCATTATTTTTTTCCCCAGCAGCAGGCCCAGATCACCGAAATCGCGGGATTCCATGCCATAGATATATTCGCCGACACCGCCTGAAAATATCACTTGATCGACCCGTTCCTCGTTTTCCAACACAGGCGTAATCATCAGCTTTTCAGCCGTCGGCGAAAGCCGTCGGCCTTCGATAATTTCAAAAAGCAGGTCCCTTAAGAACACCGCCAGAATTTCCTTTGATTCCTCAGGCAGCTTCCGTCCCAATTCAAGCCGGACACCCCGCTCTCCGGCAATGAGTTTTCCGGCCTCTTCAACCCGCACGACATAACCGGATTCATCCATCGCCACCAGCCGTCCCCCGATGTTTACGGCCGCCGTTTTACAAACGGCACCGTTTTTAACGACAGCGATTTTGGATGTCCCGCCGCCCACATCGACGACCATCACCGTCCTGTCGGCATGGTCTTCAAAACTCGCCCGGGTGGCGCCACAACCATGGGCCGCCATCAAGGCTTCCAGATTGGGTCCTGCGGTCACACATACGAAATTCCCGGCTTGTTTTGAAAAAAGGGCCGTTATCGCCCTGGCATTTTCCTTTCGGGAAGCTTCCCCGGTTATTATTACGGCTCCCGTATCAATCATTTTCGGCGACAATCCTGCCTCCCGGTAAGATCGCTCCAAAAAGTCTGAAAGCGCCTTGACATCGATACAAGCCGGATCACGATAAGGCGTTAAGATGATTTCAGACTTCCAGATGATCTCGCGCTCAACAACGGCAAATCGACTGGACAGCCTGGAGCCCATTCTCTGCAGCACCAAGCGGGAAAACATCAAATGAGATGTGGATGAGCCGATATCAATGCCGACACTTTTCAACTCCACCCGTTCGGTTGCCCAGAGCGGATGATCTTTGTCGGCGGTCAATTCGCATGTCATATCCGCCTCATACTCCTCGTGCACATAAAACGGTATGGATACAGGACAGGCATTTGTGGATGGGCCGGTTGTTTCTTTCCTTAAATACGTCATGGGCTTGCACTCAGATAATCGGCGCTGTCTCATGTTGGATTAATGCATCTGATTTAAAATTTGCCGTTTTTTCAGTTCATCGGCAAACATCTGCTTGACCGCCGGGTCTTCATCCTCGTATTCGATCTGGTCTCCACCCTCTTTGACATTTTTATCATATCCAGGCATTTTTTTGCCGCTCTTATGTTTTATACTCTGCCTGGCATGGAGCGCCAGATAAGTGGCCGGCTCCCTTCCGATATTAAAGTGCTGATGAAACCATCTTTCCGGCGGAACGACCAAGGACCCTTCCTTCCAGTCATAGCGTTGAACCGGCTGGTTTTCCTGCCACATCAGCGTATAACCTTCTCCGTTCAAAATAATGACATGCGCACCCGGACCATGCCGATGGGCCTTTTTGTAAGTTCCCACCGGGAATTGGCTCATGTGGGCGGCAATGCTGTTTTCAGAGCATTCAAAAAAAATGCTCTTGCCCCCCGCCCCCCTCTCCTTCCACTCGATTAAATCGATCTTCAAAACATCCGGGATAAAATTCGTCTCCCATATTCTGATCCCGATCTCGGGACTTTTGCTCAAGCGACCCTCACTGTTAAAATAATTTTGCTGTCCATCGTAACGGTCTCTAAACTGAAATGAATCCTTGAAAATGAACTCGCTGTTGTGAAAAATATTCATGATCAGGGGCGCGAGCGTAACCGCCACATAACGAACCGGCTTGTTGCCCTGGGTGTTGAAATGCTGATGCCAGGTATTAATCGGCGGAGAAAACAGACTTCCCGACTGCCATTCGAAACTCACCTTGGTTTCCCCCTCAAGCCAGATCGATGTCGCCCCGGCGCCGTCCAGTATAAAGATGGTTTCTTCGTAAAGATGTTTTTGGGGGCGCAGAGACCCGCCCGGCGGAATTTCGCACAGGTAGGCATCATTTTCACCGCCGGTCCCCTCCAAATTGATGTAAGCCCCCAGAGCGCCTTTCCGCTTCCATGGTTTCAAAGGCACCTGCCTGAGATCTTCAACAAACATCCCTCGAACCACATCCAACCCTTCGGTTTCCTGCCATTTGGCATAATAAGGACGCGGATCGTTCGTCAAGCTCGGCAATTCTTCCAATTCGTTCATCGACACCTTTCTCCTTTGTTAATTTTTTTACACCCCTGGCTCCAAATTTACAACGGCGGCAGTAAAAATGAGCCCAATAGTTTGAAGAGTTTACCCTCAATCCAGAAAACATGAAGAACCTGCCCGAAAATCCCGAAAAGAAGTCCAATTAAAGCCAGGGTGATGAGTATTGAAATCTGCCAGCCTTCTCGGTTGTAAAATTTCAGATATAGAAAAGAAACAAGAGGTAAGGCGTACTCAACCCCCAGGAACCAGGTGCCCGCAAAATAAGCGGCAAGCCATGCGGCAATAGTTCCCAAACGCCGCTTGAAAACGGAAAGATCAATTTTAAATTTCTTCGCGACATCATCCGTCCGGATGCCGTTTCGCAGATTTGAAAACAATATGAGTATCGAGCACACACACCCCCCGATGGCTATCCCCAGCGGAAAGGGACGGGCTCTCGGGGGCAGCGAAAAAGTCATCGCCAGAAAAAGAATGAAAATAACCATGGCAAACATGGAGAATCCCGATTCGAGATTGAAACGGACGGGTTTCAGGGCGAACGCGTCGCCGTCGGTATCGGTTTCAGGCCGATCGCTTGTTTTAAATTTGTGCCAGGCGGCGCGACACACGGGGAACACAAAGGTGGCGACGATCAGACCGATAAGCGTAACCGTGATCACGCTTCTAAAAAAGCCGGCATACCCAAACATGTTCAAGGTGGCATACAGGTTTCGCTCTCCTTCGCTTGAAAAAATATAGCCGAGCATAAAGGCCAGTAAAGACCATTTGAAATGTCTCAGGCCGAAGCCGACAAGTCCGAAAAAGAACATGATCACGAGATCACCAAAGTGGGTGTTGGACATGTAAGCGCCCATAAAGCAGAATGTCATGATGATGGGGATCAGCAGGCTGGTTCTGATGATCGTAATCAAAGCGGTTTTTCTTGCCAGGGCCAGAAGCCCGATACCCCCGATTAAATTACTGAACACCAGCGTCAATACCATCACGAATGTCAGGTCAAGGTGACTGGTCACCATAGCCGGCCCCGGCTGAAGTCCAAAAATAATAAAGGCCCCCAACAGAACGACAAAGGCCGGACTCCCGGGCACACCGAACATAATTGTGGGTATAAGGGCGCCGCCTTCAGTGGCGTTGTTTGCGCTCTCGGGCGCAATCACGCCGCGAACATCACCCTGCCCGAATTTTGGGGCCCTGACGGTTTTGGCCGCCTGACCGTAAACCACGTAGGAGGAAACATAAGCGCCCAGGCCGGGGATAAATCCGATCAATACGCCCATCAAGGCCGAACGGACCACCAAGAACCAGTTTTGAAAGGTATCCCTTATGCCGGCGGCCACATTGGTAATGGTTTTTATAGAGGCATCTTCCGCAATAACCGTTCTCTTGACCGCCAGATCCGTGATTTCGGGTATGGCAAAGGTCCCCATGACGACGGCTAAAACCGGAACCCCCTGAAGAAGATAGACGGTGCCTAAGGTATAGCGCGGTACGCCGCTCAATGGATCAAAGCCGACCAATCCGAAGGCGACCCCTAAAAAGGCGCTGGCCAGGACTTTAACCAGCGACACACCGCCGGCCATCCCCGCAACCAGCAGGCCCCATAAAAGAAGCAGGAAGAAGTCCGGATAGCTGAAGGCCATCACCAGCGGGCGAAAGATAGGCACACTAAAGAAAAGTACGACCGCTCCGATGAGTCCGCCGATAATGGAAGACGCATAACCGGCTCCCAGTGCCCGGCCGGCCTCGCCTTTTAAAGCCATGGGGTGACCGTCGAATATGGTGGCGCTGGCCCCCAGACTGCCCGGTATGTTAAACAATACCGCAATGGCCGTGTTCGAGGTCTGTATGATCGAATGCATCCCCAGCAGAAAGGCCAGTCCGGCGGCCGGGGTCATTGTAAAGGTGAAAGGGAGGATCAGCGCAATTGCGGCCATGCCGCCGATTCCAGGGACAAAGCCCACTACGATACCGATAAGAATTCCAATGAGCATGTATAAAAAAGTCGGGAAGGCGATAATTTGCATAAACGCATCCCCTAAGATTCCGAGCATATCCATTGAAGGCCGCCCCCTCTTGCGATTTTCCCGATCAGGCTTCGTGAGAAATTGACGCCCGCAGCACCATGCGCATTATTTATTCCACCCCCATGCCTTATATACCGTTTTTTTAAACGCCTCTCTAACTTGCGGTTCCAAATCGACCAGATCTTTTACGATCTTTTGAATTTCTTTACCCTAAGTCGGAAAGACGACGATTTTCATTTTTTTAAGCCCGGGCAAGATATTCCGGATCCTGCATGGTCCTCTTGAACGCTTGCCTCGGCATGTCGACCCTGTCCTGCGGAACTCCGGGAGGAGCCGCAAACGGACGTCCGGCCACTGCCGGGCCTTCGACAGCCGCAGCAATTTTGTTTGCAACCGGGGATATCCCCAGCTCGGAAATTGAGGGAAGTCGCTCGACCCGGGGATCGGGATAAGCAGGACCGATCCGGGCGGTCAAATTGATGAAACCGCTTTTGAGCCAGTCTTTTCGGATATTTTGCAGCGCATCAAAATCGGTTGAAATTAACTGAACTCCCCCCCGGTCCATGGCCAGGAAAATTTCTACCGGTTCATCTTCAATACCTCCTGGCCTTGATCTATGCCTTACTTCTCCCAGCCCCAGGCTTTAAAAACCGTTTTCTTAAACTCCTTTCTCACCGTCGGTTCCAAGTCCACGCCTTCTTTTATTATCTTTTGAAGTTTTTCACCACTGACATACAACAATTCGATTTTCATTCGATTGGCTTTGGCCAAATATTCGGGATCCTTCATGGTCTTGGCCAAGGCTTCTCTTAAAATTTCAACCCGTTCGGCCGGCACACCGGGCGGGGCGCCGAAGGGACGACCGGCGGTAGCCATTTCTTCAATAAAAGCGGCGATTTTTCTACCCACCGCTGTGGCCGCCAGCTCCGTATAGGAAGGCAGTTTTTCCACCCGGGGGTCCGGATAGGGGACCCCCACGCGCGCGATCATATTAACAAAGCCGGTTTTCAACCAATCCGGCCTGATGTTGTTCATGGAATCAAAATCCAGGGTCAACAAGGGAATTTCTTTGCGGTCCATGGCCATGACGATCGCCGCTGTTGATGATCCGCCGGGCAAGGCAAAGTGCTCGACATTTGCACCCAAGAGCGGTAAAATGATAATCGCCAGCTGCCTGATATCTAAATTCCCGAGATCGCCGTAGGTTATTCTCAAAGGCTTCGGCACCGACCTTAAGTCGGACATATTCTTTATCCCCAAATCGGCCCTGACCAACAGGACCTGACTTGCCGGGGAGGTGCTGCCCAGCCAGTTGAATTTGGTCACATCGTAATTCACGCCGTATTTCTCTCCCATTTCCAGTGCCTGGGAAAAAATGGCGCCACGGGGCATGATGGCGATCGTCAGCCCGTCCCGTTCGGCTTCGTGCTGAAAATAGTTCGGCACCCGATTCACGCCGAGCATATTTATGACCACCGCCTTGGGATTTCCCGGAATGTATTTCACCATGTGCAGAGCCATCAGCCGGGCGTGCATATCATAACCGCCGCCCGGTTTATAACCGCATATCACCCGGATGGTTTTACCGCTGAAAAAAGATTTTTCTGCTGCGGCCGCCCCCGAAAGCCCGGCCATGAAATAAAGTAAAAAAATACAAACGAACACGAAGACAACTTTTTTGCTGCTTATTTTCATACCTTGCCTCCTTTTCCTTCTGGCTGATGATTGTTCTAAAGCCTTTTTGCAATTCTTCGGATGTATCACCTCCTTAAATTGTCGTGTCCCGCAAACACCTTTGCGCTTCAGCCGGCCTGTCTTTTCCGACAGCCTGTCGAGGGTCTTGTCTATTTTTCGGTATACGCCGCTCGAATGGAGCCGCAATCCCGCAGGCGCTGCGCCATCGGATTAAAGCGGCCGGCTAAAAAAAAGTTTTTACAACTTTTAAGACCGGGAATAATGCCAACAGTGAATAAAATCAGCATTCAAACAATGAGCGCCTGAAACCTACGGGCGCCCCATCAAGATCGTCCCCCGCGATTGAGCCCGATGGTGCCGACAAGTAACGGAATATGGTTGTTCGTCCGTCCGCGCCCATCCAATTTGGGAGAATAGTAAGAAACGTGTTATCCTACCGTTAAAAACAGCAGCTTGGAGCGGAAATGCGTTGAGGCAAAAAGTTTATATAAAACAAGGTTTTAAATTTTTTCATAGTATATTATATCCCAAAAGTCTACAGCTTTTTAAGAAATGACGGGGTGTAAATCAGCGTTGCACTTTATGGCCCAATTGGGTATATAGGTAATCTCATTTGTGCTTTCATCAAAAAATCTTTAGACACATCTTCCTGCCTGCTTACATGAAGTATTGTTTTCCGTCTCCACATCAAGGCCGAAAAGGAGGGCTTTATGGCGATTTTGCTGACAGGCGGAACCGGTTTTGTGGGGTCCTGGGTCGCACGCGCCCTGGTTAAAAAAGATGTAAAAGTGGTTGTTTATGATTCGCGGCCGGATTTGTCTCTTTTGCAAAGCGTTAAAGGAAAATTCGAATTTGTTCAGGGCGACACCCTGGACCTGTCGACGCTCATTCACACCATAAAAAAATTCAAGATAAAGAGAATCATCCATGCGGCCGCTTTGACCTCCCCTCCCAATCCCATGACGGGGTTAAGGGTCAATGTCGAGGGAAGCATCAATGTGTTCGAGGCGGCCAGGCTGATGGGCGTCAAACGTGTGGTTTTCATCAGTTCCAAAGCCGCCTATGGCTCTATTGCCGGTGAGCATGCCCATCCGGTTTATACCCCCATAACCGAAGATCTCCCCAAGGCCCCGGATTCCATCTACGGCGCCACAAAGGTTGCCGCCGAGTTCATGGCATCGCACTATCGGAAGACATACGGCTTGGATATTATCACCTTAAGATTCGCGTTCATCTACGGGCCGGGAAAGTCCGAACGCTATGGAGGACTGTCCCTTCATGGCCGCATCATTGAAAATGCCGTCAAGGGCTTGAAAACCAGAATAG
>Ga0209536_100010987_pt1 | contig 13298 bp, 24 predicted proteins | sample DeeMarSeWOR28_12_FD_187461 | JGI IMG/M metagenome (GOLD analysis project Ga0209536, IMG submission 187461) | Marine sediment microbial communities from White Oak River estuary, North Carolina - WOR-2-8_12 (SPAdes) (version 2) | ecosystem: Environmental > Aquatic > Marine > Intertidal zone >...
TTGGCGGAGAACTGGCAGTAGCCAAAGCCCTAAACGTTTGGCCCGACCTGTCTATTTCCCCACGGAAAGGCGGGGCCGATTTGGTTAGCAACGGGTGTCGAATAGACGTAAAGACTACCCACTACCCCGATGGTAAGCTACTGGCGGTAACGTCAAAGGACCCTGGCGACGTAGACGTTTTTATTTTGGTCACCGGGCGAATTCCAGAGTATACGATAGTGGGATGGTGTTGGGCGCACGAGTTGATTAACCCGGATCGTATCGGGGACTTGGGGCACGGCCCGACCTACTACCTAGAACAAAGTAAACTAAGGGGGTTTGGTGATGTACTTAAAAGTAGACGAGTGTTCTAATTGTGGGCGAAAGAAAAGTGAAGTGGTGATTGTTAAGGCGTGGAACGGGAACGCCGGGTTGTGCTACTCGTGCATCTTGGATATGGTCAACCTGCTACTGGAAGAGGGGAAAGTAGGGGACCCTGGTAGGAACGCGGAAAGGGACCCGTATTCTAGAACCGAACCCTAACTTGACACCCGCGCCGAACTGTGATAAGATAGGACCTATGAGCAAGTCAGACGTAGTTAGCGTTATCATACTTAGCCTACTGGCGGTCTATATCGTCAGTAAACTATTGAAAGGTCACATTAGGAAAGTAAAGTGAGAGTTCGAGACTGTTTATTGTTGGGGCTTATATGGATAGTAGCAAACATCGTGGCGGCTGTGATCGTAGTTGCCACGATATTGTTTATTGTGCCAGGGGGTCGATAATGGCTAATGAAACAAAAACGCTGTGGATGGCACGCTGGAAGTACTCACGCCCTAACTTGTGCCGGGTAGAAGTGGTTGTAAGGCCGTCCACGTATAAAGTGACATCGTACCAAGTGTATTTGGGCTATTGGCCGTATGGGATCGTGTACCCCAAAGATAGCCGGTTCCTTTTCGAGACACTTGGGGACGCTATCCGCTATCTGAATGAAAAGGGCGCGGAAGTCGAAAGGAACGCAATTGACACATTGCTCAAAATAAAGGGCCACAACCGCGCATTGTGTGAATTGAGCGCGGAGCTAGAGGCTACCGGAAAAATAAATTTAGGCGACACATAAACAGTTCATATTAAACAGTTTATAGGGGGGAGGCAGATGCCTAGAATTTCTTGGATAAGCGAGGGGGAGTGCAATTTGGGGCCTGTTGATATGTGCGCGCATTGCCATAGCGAAAAGTATAGCGCACTAAAGGCACTAGAAAGCCCCGATTATGACACGGGAGATTACGAATGCTTTGACTGTGGAAAGCCACTTACCCACACCGACGACCCGCGTTACAAACCGCCCCGCAACCCGTACTTGGGGAATTACACGACCGCGATGTTTCTACTAATGGAGCTAATCGCACTGGCGGGGTCCGTTTACGCTTGGGTAGTGTTCGGGTCACTTTGGGGGTTCGTGGTAGGTATCGTGGTAACCGGGATTGCGACCGGATGGTTACACCGGCAAATTTCCAACTACCTGAACTATGAGCCGCCCGATTTTGTGAACATCAAAGTTGGGCCACTCGAACGAAAGCCAGACAAGTTGATAACCGGATCGGACACAAAGGGGTATTAGTAATGCCAGCATACAAAGAGCACATTGTTAGAACTTTCTATACGGCGATAGATTTGGTTGATTTTCTTGCGGAAACACCGGGCGCGACACTGGTTGTCGAGTACGGCGCGGGGTATCTTGCGGTTCAGGATCACGGGCTAGAAAACGTCGAACTACGTGTTGACGAAGATAGCGTAGACCTAGATGAAGTGTACCAGGTTATGGCCGAACGGCTTGGTTTTAAGATACATTACACGTAGGAGTATGCTATGCTTTTTGAGGAAAATGAAGTTCATTATGATATGACTGAGGGCAGTTATTATGTCCTGTTTTACTGTGTACAGTGTGGGAATTTGATGGAAAGCCCTATGAGTGGTCTACGTGAGTTCAAGACCATAGAATGTCCTGAATGTGGCACGTTCCTGAAATACCAGATCACAGTTGCAGTAGCCGAAATAGACTCGCCGTGCAAACTAACAGATAGTCAAATCCGCGCGCTCACCATATTACACAACTCCCCCGACCCGGTGTATCCCGCCCTGTTTGCTATCAAGATGTGGCCGGACAGCGACGGGCACAGGCGTTCATATAAGTCGGGGCCGAAAGGCAGCAGAAAGGGTGCAGGTATGGCAATAGCGGCGGGCGGGTTTCTAGGGCGGCTCAGGAAGTTGGGCCTAACTGACTGGCGACCTAACCGGCACGGGTTCCAACGCTATCACTTCGTCACCGATTACGGAAAGAGGTTGTTAGATGACTGCAAATAACGACAAAAAGGTTATATGCTTAAGACATTTCCCCGGAAAAGAGGGGAGGGTTTCCGGTGTGCTTGATGGGGGCGTGCACGTCTACCGGTTGGGTGATCACGACAGTTGGGATGAAGTTAGGACTGAGGCTATGCACGCCTGGTCTAAGTTGTTCCCCGACGCAAGGGTTTTGATACAATGCCCCTCATTTGGATACCCAAGAACTCCGCTAACCTTTATGGATACCAAAAGCGCCGTGGACGCGCTAACCAAGTCAAGGATAATGGAAACCATCTATTTTGATGGTATGAACAAGGCGCAAATGGCGATTGACGCCTACGCCGAACTTTTAAGGTTAATTAACGGGGACCCGCTTGACAAATATGATTTATAGTGATAGGATAAGATAGTCCAAAACTCCTACTCAATTTTTTTTACCGGCACGGGAGGTCCGGTAATATGGCAACAAAGCGTAAGTCCAAAAATCAGTTACGGAAAGAACTTGAACGATTTCGCTTGTCTGACCAGGAACGTGGTATCGTTCAGCGGTTCGTGAAGAAAAACAGTATGGTATACCTGGTTGACGAACATAACCCAACGGTTGTCGTCAACGTTGTTTTTCGTGAACCGGTTGGCTTTGGGTTGCCAACTAGAAGTTTTTCGGCTATTGGTGTGGCTGTTCGTGGCGCAGGTGATCAATTCAGTTTGTGCCAGGGTATTGCGATTGCCAGCAAGCGGGCAGTTCGCATTGTCGCCGCCCAAGTTTGCGCCGTGCTAGAGGGCTATTCACCAGGAAACGGCGGGGCGTATATTCAGGAAATGAAAAAGGACTTGCGTATTGAAGATTGAACTAGGGGTTCTGGACAAGTTCGCAATATCGTTAATCATAGCAGTAGTTTGCGCGACGGCGGCGGGCCAATTTTTCGGTTGGCCTGTCATATGGCAGCAAGCCGCCGTTGGAGTTGTATCTTTCGTGCTAGTGTTCTCAGCGTTTACGATGTGAGGGGAGCTATGCAAACATACAAGACAAGGATTGCTCCGACCAGGGCAACAAATGGGCTTAGGCTTATGATGCGCCTGTACAAGAGTGGCGAAGTAACCAGTAGCCCGGAGTGGGCTGTTTTGGAGCACGCCGTAAGGGAGCTAGACCGTCTGTACGGACTAGAAATGGTCGCGGAACACGCGTGGTGCACCAAAGATGTTAGTCATCTTGATAGCGTGTTTCAGGAAACGGGGGACTGCCTAGAATGGCAGAAGCTAGAGGGCGAAAACGAATGACAGAGAGTTTTAAGTATCTGTACTTTGACGTAGAAACGACTGTTGACACCGAGATAGAGGAACGTTGGGGGTTTCCCCCGGTCCTACCGGAAGATGCGTTCATTACGCCGGGTTCGGTTATCGAAAATTCTATTGACGGCGTGAAAGAAGAGCTAGCCAAGTACGACCCCCTAGCCATTAACCAAGAGTGGTTGGCCCAGGTGTGGGACGCGGAAATGTCCAAAGGCGAAAAGGCGCGCAAGGGCGTTCTATCCGAACTGTCAAAGCTGATGGGCTATAGATCAAGCGTGATCAGCAAGTTTGCGCTTGACCCCCAATTGGCAAGGATCGCTAGCGTTGCCTACGCAATTGACGATAGACCGGTTCAATCCATAGTTGGCGGCGACAACGAGTATGATCTATTGTTGGTCCTGTGGGACCTAATAGCCAGGGCGCGCTATCTCGTGGGCTGGAAGATAGTTAACTTTGACTTGCGTGTGGTGTTTGGCCGGTCAATTCAGCAGATGATAAGGCCAACCCGCCGTATTGATATGCGTAAGTACAAAAACCCCGATGTGATAGACCTCAAAGTAGCTATTTGGGGCAATGATGTTGGGGTTAAGGGTCTGAAACAGACCGCGATGCACTTTGGAATTGACATACCCGCGGGCGCGGACGTGGACGGGTCCCAAGTTGCCTTGATGTCAACGGAAGAGTTGCTAGCGTACAACGAGAGCGACGTCGAGATTACAAGGGAACTCCACTTGATGGCGGCGGGTATGTACGGTCTGGTTCCAGTGAGGTATGAGGACGAAATACCGTTCTAAAGCAGAGGCTTTTGAGCACTTGGAGGGAGTGGCGAAAGATGGAAAATAAAGTAAAAGAACTACCAAAGACGTTTGAACTCACAGAGGCCGAAGTTGCGGCTAGACAACTTCTAGACGGCAAAGCCGCGGTAGTAGAGGACACGCCGGAAGAAATGGATTGTGAAGAGTTTTGGCGGCGGGTTGACGAGTTACTAAGGCCATTTGCAGACAAAGGAATGATTTTGCCTAACCGTTAGACAGACCTGACAATTTTCTAGAGGGGGTTTATAATGGACAAGGAACAATTAGAACTAAGAATTAGATCACTTAAGAATATGCGTTCTAATTTGTTAGCGTCCAAAGACAAGTACCTAGGAAAAGCAAACCGCCAAATGTTGGCCGGTTCTTACTGGGACGCTATACAGACGATGACAACGGCACGTATCGAGCAAGCCAAGGCGGAGACTATCCGCCAAGTGTTGGAGATTTTCGATGTGGCAAACACCTGATGTGCCGTGGGAACACATCCTATCCGCCGCCGCAATTTTCACAATCGGCTGGATCGTCGTTTTTTTCCTTGGCCTGACGTTACTAAACATAGAGGTTTGGCACATTTGCGTTGGGTTGCCACTCATTGGTTGGGTTTTTCTTATTGTGGCAGTTATAAAGGCAACCATCTAGATGATAACCATAGGAGTGCCATATGATGTAATCATATAAAACAATGGTACAATAGATGACTTGGAAATAGAAGTGGTTAGTTACTTAAGGGCTATTAGTTTCATTTAAGGGGGTTTCCGGTGAGTACCAATACATATGAAGAAGCAATCAGAGGAAGTTACGAGTTGGCCGGGGAACTTCTACCGCGCTGGCGCAAGTTGCAAGCTGACCTTAACCACGCTATGCTTTTCAACCAGGAAGTCCACGGCTTTGAATTTATGCGCGCGGTAATCGGTCGACGGGAAGTAGGTATGAGGGCGGGCGATTGGGTCCAAGATAACATACACGAACTTACCAAACTGGCAATTCACCCCGACAAAGATTGCCCATTACCGATTGTTGACCGATTGCTTGGAATTATGGAGCAAGCAGGTGCGCTAAAATTGATTCCGCCAATGCCCGGTAGCAAAGCGCGCGCCGAGGCGGTAATTAGGGAATTAAAGGAATCCGATACCTCTAGCGATGCGGTACAGTGGCACAAGAGTGCGGAAGAGGCACTTTTCAAGATGGTTGAAATGTCAGTCCAAGACCTCTTTGCGGTTTACGACTTGGATTGGGTCCCAATGCCAGTACCGGGCTTCTATTATCCGAACGGCAAGGACGCGCAAGCCAAGGGCGAAATCATCACGTGCGACGACTGCAATAGCGTGGAATGCCTGTTTAACGAGGAAAACGCGAACAACCCCGCTGTTTGGGTGTGCCTGGCACAAGAGGTCGCCCGTGACCGCGGCGATGATTACCAAGATTATGTTATCGAGATTGAGGGGTACGGGGACGGTTTCCGCTTGGTGCGCACGTGGGTAGGGTGTGGGGTAGCGGAACGCGACGTTCTTATATCTGTGCACACAGCGGAAGAATTCCATTCCGAATTAGTACGATTGCTGGTTGGTACGCCCGGTGAAGTTAACACTGACACGCCGGAATTTGCCAAAGAGCCGCAACCCGCGTAAACGAGACATCACCACGCGTCTAGTTGGGGGGAATGACGCAAGAGGACACCGGCAACCCCGGTGTCCTCTTTTAACGAAAGGGGTAACGATGCGTAGAGTAACAGATGTTCGTGGTCAGTACGAAAGGGGTTTCCCGATAGTGTTGCACGCCGGGTTCAAATCTTACGCCCCCGGCGTCATATTGCACATATCCCACAAGATGGGCACGATTGACAGCCGTTCGGGATATGAAAAGCAGGTGCACATAACAAATTGTTCCCGTGTGGCTGAAGATTGGCACGTGTACACTGGCGCGGGATATGATGAATGGGAACCCCGCGAAATCGTCAAGGCGGTTGAACACACCGAGTACGCATTTCTGTTTTGCCGTAAGTGTGGATCAAACGAAGATTTTCAAAGGGCAATTGACGGGTATTGGGAATTCAGAGATGCGGAAATGGCGCGCCGTGACGTAATGGCGCAAATTGAAAGAGGGGTTGCAAAGGTAAGGCGGGTTCAAATGAACTTTGAGCTACAACGCTTTCTAGGCGCTTATGTGACAGCCGATGCGCCACTACACCAAGTAAGCAACTATGAGTTTTCGTACAATGTTCCCAATAGCGGCGTTATCATAACGGTAAAGGCGGAATGGGAAGATGACAAATGAAGAGTTCCGCGTGTTTCTCGTGTTTGCCGGGCAAGATTACTACCCCCAAGGCGGGCGCGGCGATTTCGTAGGCTGGTACTACACGTATGAAGATGCGCTAGCGCGCGTTAAGAGGTTGATGTTTGAGTACACGGTTGACTGGATAGAGATAAATTATTTGGGGCACGAACTTTCAGAGCGCGATATGGACACACTTGGGCGGTACTATGTAAAGTACCTTTTCAACACTGCAAAATGGTCTGTGCCCGGTATGACTGAAAAGTGGCGTTACGGACCCCCACCAGGCGCGACCCCGCAACATTTGGGCTGGCTACTTGTGGATAGCATTACGGAAGAGAGGGTTTTTATTAGCTCACGCACACACCCAACCGGTTATTGCAAACTGGCCGTTGACAGATAGTAGTTTTTCTGGTACAATGTCGGTGTGGATTATTTGCCGACTGTGGAGGACGTTGAAGAACTTTTACCAGAGATTTTAGCCGGAGTAAAACTAGATCAACTTGCAGCAAAGATAGATACGTCACGGCAAAACCTGGAACGCCTCATTAACTCAAGCCCTGGTGCAGTAGAACTTATACAAGCTGGGCGGCAAGAGTTAGAGGCGTTTTTGTCGTTGCGCCTACTTATGCTAGCTCCCGATGCGCTGAACGCCCTAGAGAGCGTAATAACTGGGCAGGGCGACCGTAAAACTATGATGGCCCAAGTTCAGGCGGCTAGGGAAGTGCTAGACAGGAACGCGGTAACGGCGAAAGTTTCCCGGTCATTTAATACAGGCCAGACAGCCGCGGATGGGACTATGGCGTTGCCCCCGCTACAAGAAGTCTTAAAGGGCGCGAAAGATGGTGATGCGCTGGCAATTGCTGACCGCTATATGGCCGCAATGGGCGAAATTGACGCTTTTCGTAGGGGCGACGTAAGCGTTAAGTCTGTTGGGGAGCAACCAGGGGATGACGGATCAAAGGAAATACGTAAGGGGCAGGTTTGATACTGCCAATCTATTCAGCTACCCGAACCGTGATACCGCGATATTGCAAACGGAACACGGGGCGGTTATCACCACATATACGTTAGACTACACTTATGTAACCCCGCTGAAGTTAGAGGACAAGACGTACCGCCGTATACTCCCCGCGGGCACGATCCTAGCATATGACCCCAGTACCGGCAAAGTAGTACCGAACTACACTAGCTACGGTTTCTCAGTGATCGGGGTTTCCCGATGGGATAGCGACTTAGGGGAAGTGGGGGAAACCGGGGTAGAGGGCGACCGTACTGTTTCCGTGATCTTCCGCGGGATTGTGTTTGAGGACAACGTGTGGGATGGTGGGACCCACGGCACAGTCACCCAAGCTACAAAAGACGCGTTGGTTAGTCGAATAGACTTTATCAAAACAACGTCAAAACACCCGGCGACTTACTACGGGGAAGATACGTGGAACGAATACTAAACATTTATTTGCACCTGCCGAAATGTGGTGGGATGTCGGTTACTGACGCACTCAAAGCGGGTTTGGGAGAGGATAGGGTACAAATATTCCCTAATTTCGCCATAGACACGGAAGTTAAGCTAAAAACGCGCGTTGTTATAGGTCACCTTAAGTTTGGATGTCACAAAGATGTTTTTCCGCCAGTGGAAGATATTAGATACCTGACTATGGTTAGGGAACCCGTGGAACGCCTGTATTCGCACTGGGCGTATCTCCAACGCCAAGGGCGTATGGAGCTACCCATAGCCGACTTCCTAGAAAGCAAGCGGGCGATAGTCGACAACCTACAAGTTCGTATGCTGACCGGTCGTGATTGGTTAGAGTGGTCAGAGATTGGGGAACCCATAACCGAAAAAGACCTACGTCAAGCCAAGTACAACATAGCCCAACACTTTGATTGGGTTGGGGTTATGGATCACTTCGGGGCAAGTATCGCCAGACTGTCATTGTATCTTAAAGCTGACTTGCCAGCGTTGCACCACAACAAATGGAATATGCGCGAACCAATACCGCCAGAACTGGCAGAGCGCGCAAGGGAGTTAAACGAGTATGACGCCCAACTCTACCAATGGGTCAAAGAAACCTATTATCCTTAATGTGGTAACGCCGTGTTCGCGGCCAGAAAACCTAATCGCCGTGTACAACTCTATGTGGGCGGGTCACATTCCGGGGTTTGAACTTAGATGGATTGTTATAGCGGACGCGGACGAAGTAGTACCAAACAAGTATTTCAGGGTCCGGTATGGCAGTATAGAGACAGTGCTAGGACACCTAGCCCAACCAAGCACCGGGCACGCACAGATGAACCTAGCCCTAGATCACTACGTCAAGCCGGGTTGGGTCTACCGGTTAGACGATGATAATTTGATGCACCCTGATTTTATTGATGTGTTCCTGTCCTACGCGAAACGCGGGTACTACGGAATGGCGTTCGGGCAGATCAGGGCCAAAGACGGGTACGTTGCGCCAGACCTAAAGCATATAGATAGCGGTCAATTTGTGCTCCATACAACGTTGATCGGGGAAACTCGTTGGGGTCTACACTATACCGCGGACGGGGAATTCTTCAGGGAAGTGTACGCAAAGAACTTAGGTGATAGCCGTTGGATCGTAACCGAAAAAGCGTGCACGTATCACAACAGGCTTAGAGGTTGGGGGGATTGGGATGAACGACATAGTTCTGTTTACACACGTCTATAGAACGGGCGGTATGGCCGCGTATGAATACCTAAAGCAAGAGATTGGGAACCCGCGCGCTTTGCGTGTGCACCTAGAGGCAATAGTGCCCGCGGATTACGCGGCGTGGGCGGGCACAGAAATAATTGTCGGGCATTTCCCATACGGAACACACCACTTCATACCGTGGAGAACCCCCCGGTACGTCACGTTCCTAAGAGAACCATCCGACCGGATTTTAAGTCATTGGTTCTCTGACTACAACGAAGAACGCACTTGGGACGCGTTCATAGAGAACGTTCGGGAACGGGGTAACTACGGGGCAATTGACAATATGATGACGCGTATGTTGTCTAGCCCTAGCCCCGAACTTATAGCCAAGGGGCACGACGCAAGCATCATAGACCGCGAAATAACTTGGGTCGACTTGGAGCAAGCGAAAGAGAACTTGGAGAAACGCTATCTATTCGTGGGGCTAACCGAAGAATGGTCCGAAAGTATGCGCTGGCTATGCGCCTATTTTGACTGGCCGGACCCCAAGTACAGGCGGATTGAAAACGACAACTCTACGCACCGTAGACCAGAGGGCAGGAAGTTGCCCGGCGACGTAATGGAGGCAATCTATAGGAAAGAAATCTTTGATGTGGAACTGTATCATTTTGGTAGAGAGTTGGCAATAGACTATCTATACAGGTGAAGAATGGAACCCGGCGAGAACCCCTTAGAAGAGTTGATGTATTTCGCTATAAAGCGGCAAATGGAATGGTTGACCGCCTTAAGCGATGCGTTCAGCATAGCGCACCCACAAATAGCTAGGGAGTTCGCGCTACTGCAATTCAAAAATCTGGCTGAAATTGGAATGGGGGAGTTAAGGGAGAAATTTGAAAATGGCTAAACCTTTTATCTTTGACACACGGCAAGAGGGGCACGGTTCGCTAGGCGTGCTCCCCCGCGTACCAGAAAGCGGATATGATACCCTGGCTGATTTCTACGGCTTTCAACATCTTACCCAACACGGTGCGGACAGGGCCGGGAAAGGTGAAAAGTATTTCGAGTTGTTTGGTATCGAGTTGAAAGCCGGACCCGCGGTTTTCCAACCGATGATTGCATTACCCCAAAGTGAAGGATACCCGCCAAGTCACCCAATGCAAGGTGTTCTAGTTTGGAATAGTTGGCCCGGATCGGAAACTATCCCTAGCAATGCGGATGGGCCTCACTATAAGAACGTGGGTGTCCACTGTTGGTCTGATGTCACCGGTTCGTGTGGTTGGGGATACGGCGGCGGGTCCCATATCGGTGCGTGCTCTAGCGCAACCTTAATGCTGGCTATGGCCGCGGTAATGGCCGAAGATGACGATGTTTCGTTTTCGCTTTCGACAAGCCGCGGGGCTATGCCAGATAGCGCGTCTATGCTTATGGCACTACAAGAGCAAGTGAGGTACGACCCGTTACGGCACGATATAGAGGACTTCAAGGCCCCACTAGCAAGGGCTATGGCGGCTAGCGGGAACTGTGGGGTCCACACCTTTTGGTGCAACTCCGGGGGCGGACACGTTGGATCGGACGGGTTTGACCGGGTTGGATGGTGGGACGACCATATCACACCGAACCCGATTTTCCGTAGCGTGACGAAAAGTGGTGGCGGAACACCCCCGCCCGTGGACGGCGTATACCTGGTAGACCTGGTAGACGGGGTTCCCGTGCGCTATATGGAGTGGACCGCGGGGCAACCCGTGGGCAATGGAGAGGCGTTGGGCCTGATGGTTGACGGCAAGATTGAGTTTTACAACCTGTGGAAACCGGGCACACCAGAATAAACAGTTTATATGGGGTATGCACTTTGAACGGTAAGGAATACGGGTTTCAAAAACAACTGAGTGTAATCAAGTCTTATGAGCAAGTACCCGGATGGTGTAGCGTTGAAAAAATGAGGTTTATGCAGGAGCAAATCAGGGACGTTGCAAGGCGCATACCCCCGCAACCGAACCATTGGTTTGAGATACTAGATTTGGGTAGTTGGAAAGGCAGATCAGCGGGCGCGCTGGCGAACGCTTTAGGCGATAACGTGCGCTTTTATGTGTGGTGCGTTGACCACTGGTTGGGCGCGCCCGCGGAGCGCGAAACTAATCATATACAGGCCGGAATACGCCCGCTGTCTGTCCTTTGGGAATTCAACCAGTATATGGCCCACTTGGGGCTACTTGGTAGCAAAGTCGGCTACATTTCTATGCCAACCACTGAGGCAGTCAATTACTTTGATGACGGTCAATTCTCGTTTATGTTCATAGACGCCGACCACGAGAATATGTACCGCGATGCGATGCTATATCTCCCTAAGTTGGGGGTAGGCGGGGTTGCCGTTCTGGATGACCTTAACTGGCAATTGGTACGGCGCGACTGGGACCGCTTAAACGAAGAGTTGGTTGGCAAGTTTGAAATGGAAGAGCACAACGTTAATGGACCCGTGGGCAGGTTGCTAAAACTGTCTAACGGTTAGACATTTCGGGGGGAAGGACGGGTTAAAAAATGACAGACAAAACGTGGGGTGAGAAGTACCCCCAAGTACAAGATGACGGGGACCTGAAAGTACACGTTAATAATACTACAGTGCCCGTGTCTGGCACGGTAACCGCGACTGTTGCCGATGGCTTGATAGTTACCACGTACCCCGCCGATGGTGTGCCGTATATCATAGATAATGACGCGCTGAACACCCCCGTTCACCAAACGTGGGAGCACTTCTTAACACACCACGGCTTTATGTACACGTTCAACCACCTGAAAACGGGCATTGCGAACGATGCTAAGTATAGCTTACTTTTCGTCACCGGGGGCACAAAGCGCAACCACCTAGAGGCGAATTTTCAGGGGTCTACCAAGGCGTGGGTAACTGTATACCAGGGTGTAACCGCGTCTGATAATGGGACGCTGGTTGACCCGCAACCGGGGTGCAATAAGATCGGTGACACATCACACCCTCTAGACTTGACTATATACCACACCCCGACCATATCAGACAATGGTAACTTTATGGGCGGGCATTTAGTTGGCGGCGGAACAAAAGCAAGCCCTAGCGGGGGTGATAACCGCGCTGGCGGCGGGGAATGGGAACTAGCACTAAACGATACGTACTGGGTTCTTATTCAGGCAAAGGGCGGGGCAGGTGTCACGACTGACTTTGACGTAGAGTGTATGGTGTACACAGAACCAACGTCAATACCGTAGTTGTGACAAGTTTCACGTGGATCGTCAGGAGCCGTTCTAAGGCCCTTTGTGTCTTTAGGACCCGGGGTACGTAAAATCGCGCTAATCGCCGGAGAGCCCTGCTCTCGTTGAGTGCAATATAGTATGTGGGGGAACGGAGGCAAACGTGGCAAAGTACGTGGATAGCATAGTCGCAGTATGCGGAACCGATGAAGAAGCGGGCGATAGCTTCATACGTGTTGATCGCGAGACCAGGGCTTTAGTCGTAACGACGTGGGAGCATTTCTTGATCCATCGCGGGCTGCTTCACGCAGTGATGCACGTTTCGAAAGATGTCCCCAAGGGCGGGCATAGCGATATAGTTCTGAGGGCATCACCTAGCAATGATTTGCACGCATTGAAAGCGACGTGGAAGACAACCGGCGATGCGATGTTACAGGCCAGGACGGGCTTCTCGATAGCCGATGAGGACGTTGGCCGGATCGAGCCAATAAATATGAATTTCCTGGCGCTTATCGACGTAAATGCTGAGTTTTGGGGGGACCCGCCACTATCTGATGAGGGGATGGTGGCATTCGAGCAATATATCCCTGGCGGGTTTGCTGGCAAAGCCTTTGATAACAGGCACGGCGGGCGCCACGAAATACAGTATGAGTGGATATTACCGGCTAATGGGAAGGTTATGATTAGGGTGGTAAACCTGTCGGGCGCCAAGGCTAATGTCGGTAT
>Ga0209536_100010988_pt1 | contig 13298 bp, 12 predicted proteins | sample DeeMarSeWOR28_12_FD_187461 | JGI IMG/M metagenome (GOLD analysis project Ga0209536, IMG submission 187461) | Marine sediment microbial communities from White Oak River estuary, North Carolina - WOR-2-8_12 (SPAdes) (version 2) | ecosystem: Environmental > Aquatic > Marine > Intertidal zone >...
CAGCGGCAGATTCAAGATGCGGGAGGCGGCTTGCCAGGTTGCCCCGCAGGGCGCCCCTTTCAAGACGTTGATGTCGGATATCCGGCCGTTGGACAGCGTGGCCCGGAAAGCCGGTTTACCGAATTTCTCTCCATATCGACCCAGGCCGACCTGCCCGGCAAGGGTGCATCAGGTGGGCGGGGTATGGATCCCTTTGCCCCCGCGCTTTTTGCCCGAAGCAATCAGGGGGATCTTTTGCCTGCTGCACAATTCAGCCAGATCGTAACTCAAGTCCGGATGCCTTAAAAAATCCAGGACCAAATCCGCTTCGATCCGGTGCGGCAAATATTCCGATGAATCCTCGATGATGGGCGGCAGCGGCGTGTCAATCGAGATCTCTGTCAGCGCGATGTGGCTGCCCCCGTATTGGCGAACGCCGGCAATTTTAGTTTCGCCGCTTCCATTCTGTTGGAATACCAGTATATTTTGAGGGTTGTCCGCTGTGGTCGGTGAAGATTCTGCATTCATCGGGTTGCACAAGTCAATTCTATTCATTGAGTTAACACCTGAGCGGTGCCGCAAAAGCCATCGGTGAAGTGTGGGACTCAGTTGCCAAAATTTAGCGGCAGCGGTAATGGGTGCCCAAAATTCCAGGTGATTAATCCGCCCCCTGAAAAATAGCCCGTTCGGGTTATAGATTGTCCTTTGAAAATCGAAAAAACTGGTTTGACCCAAGCGCCGGCGTCTTAATTTCTATCTTCGAGCTGTTTTAATTCCCGATCAAACACCGCTTGTTGTGCTTCCAACTCCTCGGTGGCTTTTTCAAGTTCATCAAATAACCTGTCAATGTCCGCTTGACAAGCGTGCAGGGATTGGGAAAGCTCGCTGATTCTGGAACCATCCTGGTTTTGGGAAGCCTGCTGCATAAAATTGTTGAGACGGCCCAATTCGATTTCCCGGGATTCGATATCGTTTTCAAGCCGGGCGATGCGCTTTTCAAACGGTTTGACGCATTTTGAACGGCGGTTGACGATCTCAGATCTTTTGCGGCGCAGTTCTTTTTTTGCCTGTTTGGCGCTTGAAGTTTTTTCAGCGCCGTTTGCGCGGCTTTCCAGGGCGGGCGGTTTTTCATCATACCAACCGTCCTTTTCAAGAAATTCCTGATAGCGGCCCTCAAAAATTTCGATCGCATCATTTTGAAACACAATGAGCCTTTCTGCCAGGGTATGCAAAAACATCTCATTGTGGGTGACCATGATGACGGTCCCTTCAAAGAGATCGATGGCCGCCAGCAGCGCGTCACAGGATTCCATGTCCAGGTGGTTGGTCGGCTCATCGAGCAGCAACAGATTGGCGGGCGTGACCAACAGTTTGCCCAGCATCACGCGGCTCTTTTCCCCGCCGGACAAGACACTGATCTTCTTGAGCGCCTCATCGCCGGAAAACATCATGGCCCCGCAAATATTGCGCGCGTGCTGTCGGTCGATATCCGGGTGCGAATAGAGAATTTCCTCCTCCACCGTGCGGGTGTCCACCAGGCTGTTGACATTGGTCTGTTCAAAAAAGCCCTTGAGGGTGGACGGGTGGTAAACGGTTTGGCCGGCCTGGGGGGCCAGTTTGCCGGCCAGGATCTTTAACAGAGTGGTTTTGCCCTTGCCGTTTTTTCCGACCACGCACACCCGTTCGCCGGCCCCGATCGTGACACTAAAATCCTTAATCAGCGGTTTTTGTTCGTCATAGCCGAAGGCCAGCCGCTTGCAGGTTAAGACCTGTTTGCCTGGAAAGGGGCTGCTGCGAAAAGAGAAGTCGAGCAACTTCAGCTCTTCGAGCTTATCCTTTTGCTCCATTTTTTTAAGGGTCTTGATGCGGGACTGAACCAGGTTGGCCAACCTGGCCTTGGCCCGGAAACGGGTGATGAACTGCTGGATTTCCTTGCGACGGCGTTCGTCGTTGATCCTGGTTTTTTCGTAGACTTCCTCGTCCTGGGCAATCTGGTTGTAGTACTTGCCGGTATCGCCGGCAATTTTTCGCGATTTGCGGCGATGTATCCCCACCGTGTGGGTCACCACCTGGTCCATAAAACTGCGGTCATGGGTGATCAGCATCAGTTCATGGGGCCAGCTGCTCAAAAACTGCTCGATCCATCGAATTGAGGTAATGTCCAAAAAATTGGTGGGCTCATCCAGCAGCAGCAGGTCCGGCTCCGCAACGAGCGCTTTGACGAGATTCAAGCGCACCTGGAGGCCGCCTGAGAATTCATCAGGATGACGATCAAAGTCCTCCCGGCTGAAGCCCAGCCCGGCCAAGATCTTTTCAACCTTCCAGTGTTGGTCCTTCTCCTGTTCTGGCAGGGCGCGGATCCCTTCGTTCAGCGCCGTGTCGGCGGCAAATTCCAGGTGTTGCCGTACGTAAACGATGCGGTAATTCTTCGGAATAACGATCGACCCGGAATCCGGACGTTCTTCACCGGCGATCATCCGGAAAAGCGTGGTTTTGCCGTGGCCGTTTTGTCCAACCAGGCCGACCCGCTGTTTCTGGTTGACGGAAAAGTTCAACCCGTCGAACAGGATCTGGTCACCGAAGCTTTTGGTTAGGTTCTCAACGCGAATCATAAAAAAAATGCAATCAATGCCGTTTATGTCAAAAAAAGAAAACGATTAGGTGTATGAATAAAATTTGAACTGCTTCAAATACGCTCAAATTTTTAATCCGCCCAAGGAAGCCGGCGGATATCGTTAAGCAAAATTTAGGATTGAAAATAAACTATTTTTTTAATTTATGCAATCATCGATTGGCGGTGCATGATTCGCGTCAATTGCAGGGCTCCCGGTTTCTTGACACACCGGGCGCATTGGCATATATTTCCACAGCTAAACGAAACACCATCAGGCATGGCGCCATCCTTGGCCAGGATCAAGCCGTTTTAACCCCTGCATTCCGTGTACCGGGGATTCAGACAAGGAAGATGCGATCGATCATGACGTGGTGCATTTTCTTTCATTTATCAACAGGATATCACCGATGGAGCGACTTTTCATATTGAAAAATCCGGTCATGGTTTTAGGCAACCGGACAGTCAACCTGATTTTGGAACTCGGTCGACTCGCCGTTTTCTTCTTTAAGGGCTTTGGCCTCATTTTTTACCCCCCCCTGCAAATTTCTAAGATTACGCAGCAGATATATTTTATCGGCCTGAAATCGTTGTTCGTTATCTGCCTGACCGGGGCCTTTACCGGTATGGTGCTGGGCATCCAGGGATACTACGCCCTGGTCCAATACGGGTCGGCCGGTGCGCTCGGTTCGGCCGTGGCGCTGTCGCTGGTGCGCGAGATGGGTCCGGTGATGACAGCAATTATGGTCATTGCCAGGGCCGGCTCGGCCGTGGCTGCGGAAATCGGCATCATGCGAATATCCGAGCAAATCGATGCCCTGGAAACCATGGATATCGATCCCATCCGGTTTTTGGTCAGTCCGCGGGTTGCCGCCGCGTTGATTTGTTTTCCCCTGCTGACGGCCCTGTTTGATGTCGTGGGTATTTTTGGGGGGTACCTGACGGGATCTGCACTGTTGGGGGTCAATCCTGCGCTTTATTTTTCGAGGGTGGAGTCCAGCGTCGTGATGTCGGATGTCATGGGGGGCTTTGTCAAGTCCATTGTTTTCGCCGTAATCATCATTACCATTTGCTGTTACCAGGGATATTATACCCACACCCGTGCCGAATTCGGCGCCAAAGGTGTCAGCCTTTCAACCACCTCCGCCGTCGTGCTGTCCTGTGTCATCATTTTAATTGCCGATTATGTGTTAACCTCATTCTTGCTTTAAGCAGAAAATAGAAGCTCTTTAAATGAAGTTTCACATAAGGGACGCACTCAACAATGAACAGCGACCATCCAACGCCCAAGATCGAATAGGTAATGGGGCTATTGGAAAGTTTTCCTGCGGCAGCCTCGGGAACATAATCGACCCCTGTGCCAATCAAGGCAGAGGGAAATTAACGACATACAAAACAAAACCATGGATCAACCCCTGATACAGTTTAAAGACACCGTCAAACGATTTGGTGACAACCCTGTCCTGGATGGCATCAACCTGTGCATCTATCGGGGAGAAATCACCGCCATCATCGGGAAAAGCGGCACCGGCAAAAGTGTTCTGCTCAAACATATCATCGGTCTGCTTGAACCGGAGTCCGGACAAGTGCTTTTCCAGGGCCAACCGCTGGCGGCGATGAATAAATCCGCCCGCAGGGCCCTGAAGCAGAAATGCAGCTACATGTTTCAGGAGTCGGCCCTGTTTGATTTTTTGACCGTATTTGAAAATATCGCGCTGCCGCTGCGGGAAAGGACCTCCCTGCCGGATGTCGAAATTCAAAGTCGGGTGCAGGAAAAACTGCAGCAACTCGACCTGCAAAACGTCGAATCGAAACACCCCTCGCAACTGTCAGGCGGGATGAAAAAGCGCGTTGCGCTGGCCCGAGCACTGGTGACCAATCCTGAAATTATCCTGTTTGATGAGCCAACGACCGGGTTGGATCCGATTCGCAAAAGTGCCGTCCACAGTTTGATTTCAGACTACCAGAAACGCTTCGGTTTTACGGCCATCATCGTCAGCCATGAAATACCGGATGTGTTTTTCATATCCCAGCGAATTGCCATGCTTGACTGCGGCAAAATCCTGTTTGAGGGTACCCCGGAGGAAATTCAGCACGTGACCGATCCGGGCGTCAGAAATTTCATCAAGGGTCTGGAAAGTCCGCACGACGGTCTGACCGGCATCGCATCCCAGGTCATGGGGCAGAAACGGTTAAAGCAGGAAATGAACCGGCTGCAGCGCCACAAAATCCCGTTTTCAATTGTTCTACTGGCCGTGGAAAAGCTGGATGACATCGATCGCATCGCCGGCCACATGGCCAGCCAAACCTTGTTCAAGACATTTGCCGATGTCGTCAAGCAAAATATTTACCTGACCGACACCTGCTTTCGTTACGATATGAATAAAATGTTGGTGGTGTTGCCGGACACCGACACCGATCAGGCCGGGCAGTTTTGTCTAAAATTATCCAAAAAGTTGGAGAACAGCGATATTCTCAAAAAACCGCAATCCGGAGCGGGGTTCTGTTTTTCAGTCAATGCCGGTATTGCCCAGGCCAAAGAAGAAAGCCTGCTGGAGTCGCTGCTGGCCGACGTGGAATCCCGCCAGAATATATTTTACGAATGTCGGTTATAGATAGTCTTGCTCGATCATCTGACCCAATAGCTAACTGAAAATAGGGATTTTATTGTTCTTTATTGTCACCTGATGCAACCAATATAGAAATTATTGTGGCGTTACTAAGGCGGGCTATCGTCACTGATACGGTTTGGAGGACGTATGAAAAAATCATCCGTAGATCTGGGAGTGGGCATCTTTGTCCTTATCGGTATGGTGTGTGTGGGTTATCTAACGATCCGGCTGGGAGAAGTGGAAGTTTTCCAGGGCGAACATTATTTTCTCAAGGCCCGCTTCCAGTCGGTTGCGGGGCTTAAAGCCGGGGCAAACATTGAAATCGCAGGCGTTCCGGTAGGTCAAGTCGATTCCATATCGCTGGATTTAAAGGATCACGTGGCACTGGTCCAGCTGAAGATTAAAAAGGAAGTCGTTTTAACCGAAGATGTGATTGCATCCGTTAAAACGGCGGGTCTAATCGGAGACAAATATATCAAGTTGTCCCCGGGTGGTTCGGAAGATGTCCTTGAGCCCGGTGATACAATTTTCGAAACTGAATCGGCCCTGGATATCGAGGAGTTAATCAGTAAATATGCTTTCGGCGGCGTGTGATCGAAGCTTGACAAACGATCGGTAATTCGTATGTTATAGGCGCAATTTCGTGGACTAAAGATTCGAAAACCGATAAAAATATGGGCGGCATAAAGTCGATCAGCTGCCGGGGGATTCGGTCTAACAGATTCGTTCAGTTCCAGCACTCAATTCAGACCCCGCAATGTCTATTTTTCAGGGCGGATTAATCAGGAGGCCATTCATGTCAGATGAAAAAAAAGATTTCGAAGTAAAAGATCGCCGAATATTCTCCGAAGAAAACCGGGAGGCCGAAACTGCGGGAGAAAAGACGCCGGCTGCGGCCTCGACGGACGATCAGGCGCAAGCGTCTGCTGCGGCTGAGAAAGCCAAGGCAACCGAGACCCGGGAGGCACCTCCGCTGCCTGAAATCAATTTTGCAACTTTCGTCGTTTCCCTGAACGCTTCAGCGTTGATGCACCTGGGGGCTCTCGAGGACCCCACCACCGGCCAGACAGATAAAAACCTGCCAATGGCAAAACAGACAATTGACATCTTGAGCATGCTCGAAGAGAAGACCGTCGGCAACTTAACCGATGAAGAAAAGAATCTGTTGAAAAACGTTCTCTACGACCTGAGAATCATCTATGTGAAAGAGTCGAGATGAACGTCGCTCGGTGGACCGATACCCGATCCGTTCGTCATTAACGAACGAAACGCCCCACGTTAATGAAAATCCTGTCTCCCGCAAAAATCAACCTGTTTTTGCAGGTTACCGCAAAACGACCGGACGGCTACCACGAGTTGTTTTCATTGATGTGCTGCGTAAGTCTTTTTGATAGCATCTCCCTTCAATTTGGCACTGAAAAAATTGAGATCGAGTCATCACACCCACAAATTCCCCTTGATGAAACCAATCTGGCTTACCAAGCCGCCGCCCTGTTCTTCAAAACCCTGGGATTGAAAGATGGCGTAAAGATTACGATCGAAAAAGCCATTCCGGTTGCGGCCGGCCTGGCCGGCGGCAGCAGCAACGCCGCCAGCGTTCTGCGTGGACTTAACCGCCATTATGACTTTCCGTTTTCCGGGGATCGGTTAATGTCGTTAGGGCTTAAGCTGGGCGCGGATGTTCCCTTCCTGTTGTTTCAGAAGCCGGCGCTGGCCTCGGGAATCGGCGAGAAACTGGAGCCATACCCGGGGCGGCTGCCCTACCATGTCCTCATCGTTCATCCGAGATTTAAGGTTTCGACCGCAGAAGTTTTCCAAAACCTTAATTTAAGATTGACAAAATGCAAAAAAAAATTTACAAAAATCTCTTTAAAGAAAACCGGTTATAATGTTTCATTGCATTGTTGTAACGATCTTGAAACCGTGACGGTATCCAAATATCCGGAGATCAACGTCGTTAAGGAGCAGCTTATTCAGCAAGGGGCAGCGGGAGCCTTGATGTCAGGCAGCGGACCGACTGTCTTCGGCCTTTTTGCCAAGCAGGATGAAGCTGTCCAAGCCCGTCAGGCCATCGGCCGGCATCACTGCTGGGATGTTTTTGCGGCGGAAATCATTCATGAAAAATGTTCCGTTGACCGTTGAGTTCCGGTCTTTGCGTCCGGGGTCAACCGTTGTATTTGCCGGGGCATTATGGACACTGATTCTGGTGGGGCGTCGTCAAGTGGTAAGACACAGGATTTTGGTTCCTGCATTCGGAGGTTCGAATCCTCCCGCCCCAGCCATTTCCAATTAAATACCGGCATGATTTTTACCGGTTGAAATTTAGTTAGCCACGGACAAACACGAATAAACACGAATTATTGCAGCCGTTAAAAGCTGGGGGCACTGATAATGACAAGATAGTTTCGTGAAGATTCGTGTTCATTTGTGGCTTCTTTAAAATGTACAAATATTTACCTTCAATTCATGGTGCTACTATGGAAGGCATGGCCATTTTTTCGGGTAACTCGAATCCCGGGCTGGCACAAAAAATTTGTGATTACCTGAGTCTACCCCTTGGTGGCGCCAAGGTAAAAACGTTCAGTGACGGAGAAATCCAGATCGAGATCAATGAAAACGTCCGTTTGAAAGATGTTTTTGTGCTGCAGTCAACCTGCTCGCCGGTCAATGATAATCTGGTTGAACTGCTGTTGATGATCGATGCCTTCAATCGATCCTCAGCCAATAAAATTACCGCCGTCATTCCCTATTTCGGGTATTCCAGGCAGGATAAAAAAGTCGCCCCCCGGGTGCCGATCAGTGCCAAACTGGTAGCGGATATGATCACCGCCGCCGGAGCCGACCGAGTCATTACCATGGACTTGCATGCCGGCCAGATTCAAGGGTTTTTTAACATTCCGGTGGACAACCTTTTCGCAGCCCCGGTTTTGATTAACTACATTCGCAATAATTTTCGAGACGACATGGTCATCGTTTCACCGGATGCCGGCGGGGTGGAAAGAGCCCGGGCTTTTGCCAAACGGTTGCATGCGGATCTGGCGATCATCGACAAGCGCCGGGACGCTCCCAATCAGGCCAAAGCCATGGCGGTCATCGGTGATGTGACCGATAAAGTGGCGGTCATTTTGGACGATATGGCCGATACGGCCGGTACCTTGACCGAAGCTGCCGATGCCATCAAAAAGGCCGGTGCGCGGGAGATTCATGCCTGCTGCGCCCACCCGGTTCTTTCAGGCCCGGCTATCGAGCGGATCAACGAATCAGTTCTCAAGAGCCTGGTCGTTACCGATACGATACCCCTGTCGGCAAAGGCCGCCGCCTGCGATAAAATCAAGGTCCTGACGATCTCGCAGCTGGTCGGTGAGGCGATTATCCGCAGCTATCGAGGAGATTCGGTAACGTCGCTTTTTGTCTAAAACCGGATTTTAATATAAATTTTGGGCACGGCGTTGCTCAGATAAATACAGATTAAAAAAACAAATACTATTTAGATTAAGGAATTTGGAAATTCAGGGATTCAAGGTTTCAGGGGCTATGAGCAGGGGGATTATCAGCACGATTCCCTTTTTTTAAAAGCCGAATTCCGACATCCGAAATCCGAAATCGGGGAGGTCATTTCTTTGGAACAATTTGAACTGAAAGTAACAGTCAGAAAAACGACGGGCAACAGCCCGGCTCGGGAGTTGAGACGAGGCGGTCAAATACCTGCGGTATTGTACGGTCCTCAAACAGAGCCGGTCCTATTGTCCGTAAACATCAAAGAGCTTGAACAAATCATCAAAAAGGGCAATATCGGCTCGATTATATTCAACCTCGTTATTCAAAACGGCGAAAAAATTACGAAACCGGCCATGATCAAGGAATTTCAAGACCATCCGGTTTCAGGGAATTATCTACACGTTGATTTCTATGAAATCGACATGCAGCGCAAAATCAATGTGATGATTCCGGTCGTAACCCAGGGTATCTCCAAAGGCGTCGAGGCCGGCGGCCTGCTGCAGATTGTCCGACGCGAAATCGAGGTGCTCTGTATGCCGGGTGATATCCCCGAAGCCATCAAGATCGATATTTCCGATCTGGACGTCGGTGACTCCGTGCATATCGATGAAGTCCCCCTGGGCGATAACATCGAAGTGGCCTCCGACGTAAATTTTACGGTGGTCACCATTTTGAGCCCGAAGGTCGAAGAGGTCGAAGAAGAAGAAGAAGAGGGCCTGGAAGGCGAAGAAGCTGAAGAGGAAGGCGCGGCTGGCGAAGCCGCCGATTCCGAAGAGGAAGGTTAACATTCCGGCAGGCTGGCGAACCTGCCCCACATCCGGCAGCAGCGATAGGTGTGGAGCAGACTTTTCAGCCTGCTGTTATGTGATAGGGCTTAGCTTATCGAAAATCCGCCCAATAATAGATTGAAAATGGTGGTGGGACTCGGCAACCCGGGCAATACCTACCGCAATACCCGGCATAACGCCGGTTTCATGGTCGCCGACCGAATCGCACAAGATTTTAATATTGAGTTGAATCATAAAAAATTCGATTCTATTTACGGGCGCGGTTTGGTAGAAGATAGCGATATTTTGCTGGTCAAACCGATGGCGTTCATGAACCGCAGCGGACCGCCGGTACAACAGCTGGCACATTATTTTCGAATACAATGCGAGGACATGTTGGTTATTCACGACGACATCGACCTTGCTTATGGAAGATTAAAAATAAAAGAGAAAGGAGGGCATGGAGGACACAATGGCATAAGATCGTTAATGGATGCCTTTGGGGGGGGCGACTTCGTGCGTCTTCGCATAGGTGTCGGGCGTTCCGGGGCCGGGGCGGATGTGACCGGTCATGTTCTGGGGAAATTTTCGGCGGAACAGGCCCAATTTTTGACCCGGATCATTACAAACGCCCGGGATGCGGTGGTTACGATTCTTGGCCAGGGTGCGAAGGTTGGTATGAATTTATTCAACGGCAAGGATTTGAAGATCTCAGAGTAAACTTAAAATTATCATGTGGAGGAAAGGATGAACTATTTACTACCGCTGATTTGCACACTGGTGGGCATAGCCGGTGTCGTGTTTTCGCTTATTCTTGCGAGTATGGTTAGAAGTGCTCCGGCAGGCAACGAAAAAATGCGTGAAATCGCCAACGCAATCAAAACGGGCGCTGTTGCCTATTTGAATCGGCAGCTCAAAAGCATGGGTTTGGCCGGAATTGTTCTTTTCGTCATCATCGGCGCTGCCTTGAGTTGGAAAACCGCCATCGGTTTTTTAGTCGGCGCGGTGGCCTCGTTTGCGGCCGGTTATATCGGGATGCGCGTATCGGTGTTGGCGAATGTGCGAACCGCTGAAGCCGCCAAGGGCGGGCTGGCCAAAGGGCTGAACCTGGCTTTCAAGGGCGGCGCCGTGACAGGGATGATCGTTGCCGGTCTGGCACTGACCGCTGTTGCGGGCTGTTACACGGTGCTGATTTCCACTGGTACGGAATCCAGAGAGGCTGTCATTACGCTGGTGGCTTTGGGTTTTGGCGGCAGCTTGATATCTATTTTTGCCCGGCTGGGCGGTGGTATCTTCACCAAGGGCGCGGATGTGGGCGCCGATCTGGTGGGCAAGGTTGAAGCCGGTATTCCGGAAGACGACCCGCGCAACCCGGCGGTTATTGCAGACAACGTCGGGGACAATGTCGGGGACTGTGCCGGTATGGCGGCCGATTTATTCGAAACCTATGCGGTGACCGCCGTTGCCGCCATGCTGCTGGGCAACCTGCTCTATCCCGCAATTTCCATCGCAACCGAATTTCCGCTCGTACTGGGTGCCATCTCGATCGTCGCCTCCATGATTGCGGTCTTTTTCGTCAAACTGGGCAAAAATGAATATATTATGGGCGCCCTGTACAAAGGCATGTTCGGCTCGGCCGTGCTGGCCGCCATCGCATTTTTAGTGGCCTGTGTCACCATGTTCAGCGGCGTTGCGGAACTGGGCGGCATGCGGATCTTTCTGGCGGCACTCGTCGGACTGGTTCTGACCGTTGTGATTGTTGTCATCACCGAATACTACACCGGCATTCGCAAACCGGTTAAGTTTGTGGCGGAGGCTTCCACCACCGGCCACGGCACCAATATCATTGCCGGGCTGGCTGTCAGCATGGAAGCCACGGCCCTGCCGGTGCTGTCCATCTGTGCGGCCATCGGAATTGCTCACTGGGCCGCCGGCCTTTACGGAATTGCCATGGCGGCCATGTCCATGCTTTCGATGACCGGTATGGTCATTGCCATCGATGCCTACGGCCCGATCACCGACAACGCCGGTGGTATTGCCGAAATGGCTGAAATGGACGAGAGTGTGCGTGCCGTCACCGATCCGCTGGATGCCGTCGGCAACACGACCAAAGCCGTCACCAAGGGCTATGCCATCGGTTCCGCCGCTCTGGCAGCCTTAGTGCTCTTTGCCGCTTACACCGAGGAATTCGCGCTGCAAGGCGGCGCCGAGAAACTGATTTTCAGGCTGAGCGACGTCAATGTCATCGTCGGGCTTTTCATCGGCGGGTTGCTGCCGTTCCTGTTTGCTTCGATTGCCATGAAGGCCGTCGGCAAGGCCGGCGGGGCCGTGGTTGACGAGGTTCGGCGCCAGTTTGCCGAAAAACCCGGCATTATGGAAGGAACCGACAAACCGGATTATGCCCGCTGCGTGGACATTGTGACCAAGTTTGCGCTGAAGGAAATGATCGTACCGGCCCTGTTGCCGGTGGTGGTCCCAATTCTGGTGGGCTTGATTTTGGGAAAATTTGCACTGGGCGGTGTGCTGATCGGCAGTATCGTCACCGGCCTTTTCCTGGCGATCTCCATGACCACCGGCGGTGCGGCCTGGGATAACGCCAAAAAATATATTGAAGATGGTCACCTGGGCGGCAAGGGCAGCGATGCTCACAAAGCGGCCGTAACCGGTGACACCGTCGGCGATCCCTACAAGGATACAGCCGGACCTGCCATCAACCCGATGATTAAAATTCTCAACGTCGTCGCGCTGTTGCTGGTGCCGTTCATACTGTAAACCGTTAAGTCGATATATTAGATACTGAAGGGATTGGCGTCGTATGACGCCAATCCTTTTTTATTGATTGTTCATCAAAGGTGTGCTATAAGCAGTCTTACCCTGAGGATCACCTTAGAATGATGCAATAAATACCATGATCGGTGGGAAAATGACTGAAAAAAAAACCAAAGAAAGTTCACAGAGTAACAACCAAAAATTGCGAGAGTTCCAGGTAGGCGATCTCGCTGTCTATCCTGCGCATGGTGTTGGGGAGATCCAGGCGATTGAAAGCCGCGTCGTCAACGGCGAGAAACATGATTTTTATATCATGAAGGTCCTCGAAAACGGCATGGTGATCATGATCCCCATCAGCAACGTTGAATCCGTCGGTTTGCGAGACATCATCAGCAAAAAAGATGTCCCCAGGGTATACGACGTCATGAAATCCCGCAAAGACGGCCTGCCCGACAATCAGACCTGGAACCGGCGCTATCGTGAGTACATGGACAAAATTAAGACCGGCTCACTTTATGATGTCGCCGAAGTATTCCGGGATTTGTTTTTGCTCAAACTTACCAAAGATCTGTCTTTTGGCGAACGCAAGTTATATGATACCGCCCAGGTTTTGCTGGTCCGAGAGCTGTCGACCGCCAAGAATACCGATGAGGATACGATCCTGTCCGAGATTGAGTCATTGTTTGTCGCGGATAGTCCCGAAAATTAATCCTGCCGCAGCAGCTTTTCCGTGAATGGTGCCTTTACCATTATTGCCGAGAAATCCGATGCCGGCCAACGCCTGGATGCGGTTGTTGCCGCGCACCTGCCTGTCTGCTCGCGTTCGCTGGCTGCCACGTTGATTGCCGGCAACCATATCCTGGTTGACCGGCAGCCCAAAAAACCGGGTTACCGCATAAAATCCGGTGATTTGATCCAGGGCCATATTCCGGCGGCCGAGCCGGTTGAATACGAGCCCGAACCGATTCCACTCGATATCCTTTACCAGGACCCGCACATCATCGTTATCAACAAACCGCCGGGGCTCGTCGTCCACCCGGCACCCGGACACCGACGCGGAAC
>Ga0209536_100010989_pt1 | contig 13298 bp, 13 predicted proteins | sample DeeMarSeWOR28_12_FD_187461 | JGI IMG/M metagenome (GOLD analysis project Ga0209536, IMG submission 187461) | Marine sediment microbial communities from White Oak River estuary, North Carolina - WOR-2-8_12 (SPAdes) (version 2) | ecosystem: Environmental > Aquatic > Marine > Intertidal zone >...
AAAACTCGTCAACCGAACCTATGACGTGGATGAAGGGCGCATCTTGATCGATGGTCAGGTATTGGATGGTAAAAAGGTTAAATCCTTACGTCGTAATATCGCCTGGGTTGATCCAGCGGTACAGATCTGGAACCGCTCACTATATGAGAACTTGCGATACGGCGTGGGAGAGGATGCTACTGCTCCCTCAGTCGGTACAATTATCCAAGAAGCTGATTTGTATGGTGTCTTAGATCTGCTGCCAGATGGTATGAAAACAAAGTTGGGTGAAGATGGGGGCTTAGTTTCAGGAGGAGAGGGTCAACGGGTACGTTTGGGTAGAGCATTTTACCGCCAGGGTGTCAGACTGATTATCCTGGACGAGCCTTTTCGCGGCTTAGATCGTGAAAAACGCCGACATCTGCTTCAACGTGCGCTAAAACAATGGGAATCTGAGACTTTGATTTTTATCACCCATGATGTTGGTGAGACATTATCTTTCGACCGCGTTTTGGTCATCGAAAATGGGCGTATTATCGAGCAGGGAGTCCCCAACGACCTTGCTGCCCGGCCAGGTTCACGATACCGGGCTTTCCTTGAAGCAGAAGACGAAGTCCGCAGAAAGATATGGGAAAGTACTGACTGGAAGCGTTTGATCCTTCAAGATGGCACTTTACACATCGATCAGGAAAAGGGTGAATGAAGAATCCTGAACAATCAAGCAGGATTCTTCAAGTTAATAATAACAAAACGAAAAAGCGCAGGGCAAAGCCTGCGCTTTTCATTCCTAAAGGTAATGTCTATACGTCCGGAACGTACAGTTTCTGTCCGGGGTAAACAACATCCGGGTTCGGGCCAATAGTCTCCTGGTTGGAATAATAGATCTTCGATACATTGTCCGCGTTCATGTTGCCATAGAACTTATCGGAAATATAGCTTAGATTATCGCCACTTTGGACTGTATAGCAGGCCTGTCCCGCTTTTAAATCTGTCCGCACATCCATTATTAATCTCCTTATGGTTTACGATAGGTACTCTTACTCTAATTACCGAATCATATCATAATTTGACAATGATTTTATAATTAAATCACCTGAATGACAATACGACTTATGACTTAATTATATATTCATTCAAAACACAACATTTGACGGCAATCCATGTGATTAGTCATAAAGAAATTGGTTTAAAACCGGAAATATGGTATAAACTTGGAAAATGCATAAAATTTACCTTGTTTGTTAGATCAAAAGAATTACCGATCCAGAACAGTCTCTCATAATATCTATACAAATATCTTATATACCTCTAATCAAAACAGTATATAATCCCAGACTGTTTGTTACTGAAACAAACTCGCCAAGGTAGAATTCGTTTATCAGTGTTGTGGATCAACCCTCAGGAAAAATGAATACGCAACGGAAATGTCTCAACCATGGCAAGGTGCATAAATAAATAAGGAGAAAATAACGCTATGGTCCAGCGTAAAAATAATTTACCAATATTTCTGATCCCCATCATAATCATCCTAATGGTTTCTACTGCATGCAATGGAGCCCAAGCTTTCACTCCCACGGAAGAAGTTGCGGCTGTCGAAACCAAGGTAATCACATCAGAATCAGAAAGCCTGGATGCTGATGCATCAGAAGAAGCTGATCCACCCCTAGAAGAAACTATCAACCAGGCTGTCATGGAAGCGCAGATCGAACCAACCAGTGAACCTGCAGCCGCTCCCTCAGAACCTCTGCCATCAGCGACTCCCATTACAGAACAAACCCAAGCTGACAAAGTTGAGGTTCAAGTGGAAGAAATCCTTCCGACCCTTGAGCTGTCCGAATCATCTTACGAAGAAGTACCTTCTGACCTCGTTGTAGACGCCAGTGTTGGCTCTCTAGCACCAGATTTCCGTCTCACGACATTGGATGGAGAGAATATATCTTTAGCTGATCTACAAGGCAAGAATGTATTAATCAACTATTGGGCGACATGGTGCCCGCCTTGTCTGAATGAATTGACCGCTTTAGAGAATATCCAAAACCAGTTCGAACACCAAGACTTCTTAGTTGTAACGATAAACGGGATCGAACAGGATAATTTAGGTGATGTCCAAGCAACAGTTCAGGAATACGGTATTACTTACCCCGTATTGCTTGACGAAAATGAGACCTTCTGGGATTCCTATCGCATCTTGTTCCTTCCCACATCGATATATATTGACGAAGTTGGTATCATTCGCTTCATCAAATTCGGCGAACAATCAGAAGCAGAGTTTGTGGATATGATCCAGCAGCTGCTCTCTGACCAACTCTAGGATAATCACCCGGGAATTTTCCCGGGTAAATTTTTTTATGATTGTTGTGGTAATATCTTCTCATCTATGGATCTCAATGCGCCAATAGATGAAAGAATGGACCACAATCAGAGAGGGGAAAAAATTTCACGTCCATTGGATGGATCATCCTATGGCATGATGATTTTTCAACGGGATCAACTGGTATATTCGAACCAGAAAGCCGCTGCTCTATTCGGAAGCCAACCTGATGAGCTGCAATCTATCTCACTAAAGACGTTCTTCTCTTATATTCATCCAGATGATCACCAATTGTTTCTTGATCTGATTAATTCCATCCAATCTGGTCAGATTTTACCTATTCAACCCAATATTCGCCTACAACTTACGGACGGATCTCTCCACTATGTGAATTTATTAGTTAATTTGACTCTACACAAGGGAGAGCCAGCTCTGCAATTCCATTGGCTAAATGTTCTTCCAGGAGCAGTATATTCAGAAGCTCACCAGTATCAAGAGAATGAAGTCATGGGTAATGCCGTGACCGCTTCGGCTATGAAAACTGATGTAAATCAGATGATGGAGCTCATCTTGGTGAATCTAAGGAATGTACTCCCCTACGATCGTGTAGGTTTATTCCTGCTGGATAAAGACGAGCACTTTATATTGGCTGGGAATACTGATCCAACAGAGATGGGCGCGATACCAGCTCGTGGCTTCAGCGATCCGGTTGTCCTGGAACTGCAACGCACCAAAAAAACTCTGTTTGTTGAGGACATTCAAGTCGATGAAAGATTCGCTGCCTGGCCCGATATGCCACCGTTGCACAGCTGGATCGGGGCTCCATTGATCGTTGACAATAAAGTCACTGGTTTTCTCTCCCTTGGTTCATTGGAAATTGGTGCATACGATCAGAATGATGCAGCTATTGTCCAATCCTTCGCCAGCCAAATTTCATCTGTGTTGGAGAACACCTGGCTGCATGAGCAATCCCACCGCAGAACTGATGAACTGGAGGTACTTTCCAGGTTTACGATCGCCTTGGGACAGGCTGAAGGGCGCAGAGATATCTTGGCAGCCATCATGGACCAGATCACTAATTTCTTTGGAGCAGTCCGAGGTGTCGTTTTATTCCCAGATGAATTTGGAACAAGTCTACAAGTCAAGTTCAGTCTGGAAGAGTCACTCATAGGGTTAGTGCATCCACAAAGCGAAGACTTGCTCTGGCAGACATATCGAAGCGGTCGTTCTAGGGTCATTACAAATCTTACTGACCTCATCAATTCTCAAAAGGGAAAGATTTTCGCTGATTTATTCTCTGGTTTACTTTCAGCGGTTTTGATCCCCCTCTTATCTAGTGATTCCACAACGGGACTATTATGTTTCGGGTTTAAAGAGCAGAGAGATTTCCCAGTTGAAGATATCAATCTATATAACACGATCGCTGAAATTGCTGGTCCTTCTTTGCATAGAGCCATCATGCTTGAGGTACTGGAAAAACAGGTAGAGTTACGCACGCAACATCTCACTACACTATATGCAATTAATAATTTTGCGGGTGAACAGCGCGATCTTTCAGATATCCTTGATGAAGTATTAATCATTACGCTGGAGGCGATGAACAACCGCGCAGGTGCGATATATCTGCTTACTGCAAAGGAGGATAAGCTTCGGCTGGTCACCCACCAAAATTTCCCGCCCGATAAAATAAGTCAATTACAAAACATCAGCCTTCATGATCCAATATATCACGAATTACTCGATGCCCCACAACCGCAAGTCCTGAGCCATAACGAACTTGAGAATCATTTCTCATTGCTTTTCCAAGATAACGAATTCCAATCATTGAGCAAGATCCTTACCGCACCAATCCGCGCGAAAGGACAACCATTGGGCCTCTTGATAAATTTTTCGGATAATATCCAGGATTTCGATGAAGAGGATATTGTGTTATTTAGTACTATTGCAGATCAAATTGGCATGTTTGTTGAAAGAGCTCACTTAATCACACAGGCAGAGCAAGCAGCGGTGATTGAAGAACGCCAACGATTGGCAAGAGAGCTGCATGATTCAGTGACCCAATTGTTGTATAGCCAGGTGCTATTCTCTGGGGCAAGTCTCAAAGTCCTCAACCAAGATAATCTACCCTTAACAGAGCAATACCTGACTCGGATCGAACAAGCTGCCCAACAGGCATTAAAAGAGATGCGCCTATTAGTATTTGAGCTGCGACCTACTGACCAGCTCGATGAAAATCTGGTTGATGCCATTCGCAAGCGTCTGGATGCAGTAGAGAAACGGTCAGGCATGCAAACCCACTTGGTTGTCGAAGGTGACCTCCCGCTGGATAAAAACATCGAAATCTCGATTTACCGCATTATCCAAGAGGCATTGAACAACACCTTAAAACATGCAGCAGCAAAATCGGTAACAGTTACTATCCGCCAGGAAAGAGAATCATTTGAAGTAGAGATCGCCGATGATGGCTGCGGCTTTATTTATCAAGAATGCCTCGAAGGTGGAGGCATGGGATTAGCAACGATGCTTGAACGAACTTCCTTGCTAGGTGGTAAAATGCAAGTTGAGACCAAGCCAGGCGCTGGGACCAGGGTCAGAGCGACATTTGGAGCGTTTAAATGAGCGAAAATATTCGTGTACTTGTTGTAGATGATCATAATGTAGTGAGAGATGGGTTGATTGCGCTGTTATCCGCGGAACCAGGCATGGAGATTGTTGGTTTTGGGTCTGATGGCATCGAGGCTGTTGAATTGGCCAGAGAGCTCAATCCGGATGTCATTCTGCTAGACCTAGTGATGCCGCGCAAGGATGGTGTTCAGGCAATTCAGGAAATCAAGCTCGAAAACCCAAACGCGCGCATCCTGGTACTAACCAGTTTTGCAGAAAATCACCAGGTATTCTCAGCAATTAAATCAGGCGCTATCGGTTATCTGATGAAAGATACATCCTCCGAGGAACTCATTCAAGCCATACGCGATACATATCAAAACAAGCCCGCTCTACAACCTGAAATTGCTCGACAGCTGATGCAAGATATTCAGAGTCAAGCAGAGGGAATTGGCTCAGAGGAATCATTAACCGCGCGAGAAGTCGAGATACTTCAACAAGTCGCATTGGGGAAAACCAACCAAGAGATCGCCGATGAGCTGGTTCTGAGCGAGCGTACAGTGCGCACACATATCACCAATATCCTGGCAAAATTACAGCTCAATAACCGCACACAAGCCGCCCTCTATGCCTTGCGTGAAGGCATCGCTCACATAGACTATATTAAGAAAGATGAATAGCCAATCAAGGTCGATGGTTTAGATCGCATGTAGATTATGATGCAAGAATTCTTCTATCCTTGCTTCCCATGAAGTTAGATAGGATCACAAACCATCAGCTTTAAATATAGTCTAATGTTCAACGGGCTAATAAATTCTCACGCATCGATGCGTGGTAACCTTCTAACAACCATAACCCATATAAGAATAGAAGAACAGCGAATAAGATCGGCAAACCAGCACCCATTATGGTTGTCACACCCCCTTGCACACGCAACGATATCACACCAAAATCCCACAACCAATGCAGGATGATGAGCGGAATGATGGTGTTGAGGCGCAGGCGTAAGGCCACCATCCATACTCCAAACAAGACCGCCAGCCCAGCTTGGAGAAATGCTGCTCTAATATCGCCTGTTATAAGTTCGTTTAGTCCTTGAGTCACACCATAGGTCAGTGCTGTAATCCACACCGCTCGTCTCCAACCGAACTTAAAGGAGGCGCCAAGAAACATAATCCCATTGAACATCAGCACTTCAGAACAACCAATTATAAGCGTGTTGATGAGGATAAACCATAAGGTTTCGCCTTCAGGCAGTCCACTGGCTTCAACAAACATCATGAGTAAGATAACTGCCAGCAACGGCAACCACAACAAACGAAGATCTCCCCACCTGTCTGGTACCCTCAAACCAACCCATGGCCACCACTTGAAATACGCAATCACGATCACTAGAAATAATAAAGCCAACACGAGCGCATAAACAATACCCTCTGAAACCAATCTGTCCAGGCTGGTTGTTTTGCCCGCTTGAAGCCATTCGCCCGGCAATGTGATCCCTATCCAGAGGATCAGCACTACCAAAGATATAGTCCAGGGGTCTCTCTTAATATCCAGACCACGCCTCTATGACCCTGCAATAATACTACTCAGATCTGCAGGTATGGTTTGAGATCTCCCCCAATTTTTCCCAAAATAGAAACCTGTACGAATAATAAAATTCAGGCAGGATTCACACTCGCCTGGTGATTGAATAAAATTAGACCGAAAATACATATGATAAACAGTCGTAGTTTACTCCATTAATTGTTCATAAGCTGGAAGGACCAGCAGCATAAACGCCGCACCTGCCTGCGCAAAGGTGTCAAAATCCGCAATGTTTCCCATATAATCGTCTGGAGCCAGGAATTCGTGATAGTACATCTTGCCATTCGGTTCGATATGACCAAGATATTCATCACGACCAGCCGGAACGTGACGGTAAACTTTGCCGTCATCCAATTCAACACGACCGATATACTCATCAGGTCCAAGTTGAGTTTTGTAGATCTTTCCGCTGTCTAAATCTACACGACCGATCTTATCATCCAAACCGGCGTCAGAACGATATACTTTTCCATCCTCACTTACGCGTCCAAGCAGCTTGTCAGGCAGCAGCACTCGATGCAGATAAACTTTGCCCATCGATTCATTCTCCAATTTTTCATGATCATTAATTTCAAAACTGGTCAAACCCTAATTCAGGAACATCACTCTCAATTCACTCGAGTGGAATCTAACTCAAGTGACATTCATAGCTATTTATGCGCAAGACCAGTCTCAACAAATTTGTTTATGCCTTTACCACCCAGGTATCGAAAATTTTGTCGTGCCAAGTCTCCTTATTGGCATCAATCAAAGCCCATAAGAAGCCCAGGCTGAAGACCAAACCGCTGATCCAGTAACCGATCGAACCACGGAAACCTGCTCGCCAGAAGGAGCAAAGTTCGTCACTGTGTCGGCGCACCACCCTCATGCTGAGCATCTTCATACCCAGCGACTGACCATCCCGGCTCCAGAAGAACCCAAAATAAACAAACTGGAAGAAGGCGACGACCACAAAAAGGAAAAACGCAATCAATGCGGCCAGCACACCAAAAAACGAATCATCCCCTGCGGCTGCCAAAGTTGCTGCTCCAAATGCACATCCAGCACACACCCCAGCAAGAATACCCATCAAAATTCCATCAATCAACCAAGCGAAAAACCTCGAACCAAATCCTGCATGTTCCATGACAAAGCCTCCTTATGAGAATGAATATTGTGTAATTTTAGCGCAGGTACGCCTAATTGAGCAACAAATTAACCGATATAATCCCCGGTAACTCTAGCTTGAGTTCGAACGCTGTGGTATCTTAGGAATCAGCCAAGAAAGAAACGCGTCCTGACTGCGGCTTTGCAATGTCAGCTTGCCCGGACCAGTCAGCTCAACCACTAAACCCTCTCCGCTGAATAGTGTACTTTTCCAACCTGCCACCTTCTTTACGTCGAAATTCAATTGTTCTTCAAAGGTAACCAGGTGACCGCTGTCGATAACACGCTTCTCACCAGATTCAAGCTCTACTGGATGGATAGCACCATAGCTGGAAACGATCAGCGTGCCGGTACCTCTAACTCTCAGCATGATCAAGCCCTCGCTGCCAAAAAATGTCTTCGCACCACTCCATTTAGTATCCACATTGATACCCTCAGAGGAGGCCAGGTAAGATCCTGATTGCACCATCAGGGTTTCGCCTTGTAATTCTAGCACGGCGATATCACCTGGCAAAGCTGGTGCCAACGCGATCGTATCGCCTGCTTTAGAACCAGTGTAAGTGTTCAAGAAGAAGCTCTCGCCGCCGAACATCGAGCGGCTGATGGACTTGAGAAAACCACCCTTGGCTTCCGTCTCCATCTCCAGATCCGGGGACATGGCAACCATAGCTCCGCTCTCAACCTGGATGACCTCTTTGGGGTCCAATACAACCATCGCCAGCGAATATGATGGACGGTACAGCACTTCTACGTTCATGTGATCTCCTTTTCTAATCGTAAATTGTCTATTGGATCAGCTCCAACAACTTGTTATAGACAAGTTCTGGATTACCATCTGGGCGGTAATAAGTGATTAGATCATGGGGTAATTCCAACTCCTTGGGAAATTGATAGGCTTGCAGGTATCCACTACCGTTTGAGCGCCAATTTCGCTCAAACCTCCTCACCATATCATTATTAACCGAGCCGTCATTGGCGTTTGTGATCACCAGGATAGTGTGTGCGGCAGGCTTTGTACTGCGGGCGTCCCGCTCAGCTGTGAATCCCAGCCGCAAATTCTCGAACAATGCATGCATCCAATACCCCCGATATGAATACGGGGCAGAATTCGGGTTATCCATCCTGTTCACTGGATCCCACCATTGAAAGATGTCCGGAAACAGCAAAATCAGATTGGTAACCAACCGGGTGAGCGGTGCAGGCACAAACCCCACCCCTAAGAAAGGTGCAATTGGAACTGCCAGGTCCACATCAGAGCGTTGTTGGGCGAGCCAGGTCGTGATCGAGCCGCCTCCGGAAAGCCCAACCACGATCACGCGCTCTCCTAACCCTTGAGCGATATCAACTGTCTTACTCCCGAAGCGGGCTAGCTCTTCAGCACTCAAACCTTTTAACGGTTTGCCGGTACGATCTGATAACCCATGTCTGGGCAAACGCGGGATGTAGACATTGTACCCAAGGGCGTGATATCGCTCTCCGAGCTTTCGGAATTGATCCGGACAGCTGGTGAAACCATGCAGAAAGACAATCACATTCTTGTTCTTACCCCCGTTGGTCATTAAGATCGTGCCACACTCAGCAGATAGATTCTCGAGCTTGCCTTCTTGATCCTGGATAGTCTTGATTTCTTCTACAGCCTGCTGATAGCTGCTGGCAGGCTGAGGTGCATAGGAACCGTTGAGATTAAAAGGTTTATTCACTAACAGGATCAATATGATAATGGCCAGCAGGAATGCACCTAAAATAATGATCATTGTATTGCGAACAGAGGAGTGTGCTTAGGGAAATTAACTATAATTGTTCAGTTTATTGGTCACCAGTTTCATCGTCATACGCAATACGTGATACGTCTCTCGTAATCTTGGATCGAGGCCATATCAATTTGTCCAACATAGCTACGGCGTATACTCGAACTCCAGACACCACACATTTAAACGACCACTATCGCCAACTCGAGTATCACTGGCAACCAATTCCCAATCACCAGCCATTTGTTCGCCATTGAATGGGAGCAACAGCATGTAAGGACGCTTAAACCCAGAAATCGCTGGAATTAAACTATTAAAGCATGAATTATTAACCGGGGTCGTATAACCGTCCGATAACCAGACATCGATGTTATCTCCGCTGCAAATCTCATTATTAGAGGTCAAAGGATTTCTGAGAAGTGTTATCTTCTTGTTGGTATCCTCCTGCTCAAGCGTTATGACCAGATCGTTCACAAATGTGTGGGACACGTCCAAATAGGCCATCATTGATTGGATCCGCCCGGATCTGTTCACTGTCATCCCATCAACCGCTTCTCCACCATCCAGGATGTTCAAACCAGCATCTCGACATTGCGTAAAGGTATCTGACGGTTGGGTTGGTGTCACAGTGGGGGTTGGCGTAGGGGTGACTGTTGCCGTTGCGGTAGGTGTGGGGATCGGTGTCGGCCAGGCATACATTACCAGGGGCATGAAGGCATTCAAAATCCCATTCAATGAATTTTCCCCTAATTGGAACAGAAGCGTGGGTTGGTTACTGCTCTTCGCCTGTGATGGCACAACACCTCCGAGCGGCAGCCTTACTACCGAAATGCTCATGATTAAAAGTACAAATATCGCGAAGATGACCAGCGGAATTCGCCTCTTATTCATCTTGACCTCCTCAGATTTAATAGCATCAAGGTATATACATACTCTCTCACTCGAGAGAAGAGTGTTTGTTAACGGGTGGACAATTATAATTACTTGTCTGGAGCCTGGAATTCGCCCGGAATATCTATGCGGTGGTCCAAATCATCTTGCTAACGAAAAATTTTGTTATCAACAAAAGATTGATTAAAGTGTATCATACAAATACCAATAAACTAAATAACACCACGATTTGAGATCAGCTGGTGGTTTCGTTTACTTCCTTTTTATCGTTTCTATCTCAGAATGCTTCAATTCTCGCCACTCACCAGATTTCAGGTTCCCCAATCGTAAGTTACCGATGCGAGTGCGTACCAGCCGTTTCACACGCAGGCCAATTGCTTGGGCAGTGCGCCGGATTTGGTGTTTCTTTCCCTCTCGCATGACCACATTTAGCCAGGTGCCTGATGCCCCTTTTCGGATGATCTTTACATGGGCAGATGAAGTCCATTCTCCATCCAGAACTACCCCGCGCTGCCAGGTTCTCAGCTGTTCTTGTTTTGGATACCCATCAACCAGCACCTCGTACTCTTTGGTATGTCCGTATCTGGGATGTGTGAGTCGATTGGTTAATTCCCCATCATTGGTGAGCAAGACCAAGCCCTCGCTGTCGGCATCTAAGCGCCCTACAGGATACAACCTCCCCGCCAACGGCACCAGATCGCGTACAGTTTTTCTATCCCCTTGCGGGTTAAGCGAGGAGACAACTCCACGCGGTTTATTCAACATTATATAGAGATGCTCCTCAACTGCTACCGGCTGGTCATCCAGGGTGATCCTATCTTTTACAGGGTCAGCTTTTGCTCCCAGCGAGACAATATTTCCGTTGACACGCACCCGCCCAGCCTGGATAAATTTTTCACAAGCCCGTCGAGAGCCAAACCCGGCTGCAGCGAGAATTTTTTGTACCCGTTCTTCTGGCATAGTTTTTATCTATAACTTAGATTAAAATGTAATACCAAGTCTATACAGACACCATCGGCTTATGATCTTACTCAGCTATACGCCATCTTTTTAGATTTCGAAATTATGTTTCTACTGACTAAAAATGACTACCACTATGAAATCATACAAATTATAGCATGGCAGGGATAAGCAACATAGTGGGATACACTTTATCGGGAAAATATTTGCGCCTTTCTTATGCGTATGGATTTCATCCGGGTCGGGGTAGTGAGGTGATCGCGTGTCATATTCAAGGGGAAATATCGTTTTTATACATAGACCAGCATCGTTATGTCCAGCCGTCAAGCCCTGCTAGCGGATTCCGAAGCATTTAGCCAGCTTTACGAACGCACACACCTGATCGTCTTCCGCTATATTTTTAGCTTTCACGGCGGACCGCAGCAGGAAGTCGAGGACTTAACCGCAGATACTTTTATCCGCGCCTGGAAAGCACGCCGACGATTTGAGGGCGACGAAGATGCAGCGCTCAGCTGGCTGCTCAAAATCGCCAGGAATTTGGTAATCGACTCCCAGCGGCGTACAAAGGTGCGTGGTGTGGATGTCAGCCTGGAAGATGGTGTGCTGATTGCACCCGATTCCACCCCGGAGGAAAAGGTTGCACTGTATGAGCAATTCGAAACGCTTTGGATGGCTATCTCCGCGCTGCAACCTAACCACCGGGAGATGATCGTACTCCGCTACGTTTTAGGTTGGCCTGTCAAACGCATCGCCGAACATCTCGATATGCTGGAGAACACTGTATCAGTTAACATACGCAGGATTTTGCTACGTATGCAGCGCGACTGGCCCGAGAAGTGATCAGGCTAAATAGACAAGATATCAGCAGGCACACTTATGAGCAAGGACAAAGACCAATCAGAAGAATACAATTCCTCAACTTTTGAAGTAGAGATCACAAAGTTATTTAATGCCTATAAACCTCGCCCGAGCAAGGACTTTTTCCGGCGTATGGAGAACGCTCCCTGGGCAGCTTCCAGGAAGACTGGCAGCCGATTTGAAACGCTCTTGAGGCGTCTTTTTGAGGTCGGCAGTCCCTCATCGCTTCCGGGGTTCCGTGTGGCGCTTGCTTCGTTCGCGATTCTGTTGGTTATTGTTTTAGTTACACTGGCATCTCCCTCTCTGCAAGCAGTCGCCCAGCAATTACTGCAATTCATTATCCCCGCACCCACGGATGAACTTACCCTCCAGGTGACGGTTCAGCAACCCGGCACGCAGGAACCCTTGAACGCAGCAGAACGATATCCTCTCACTGTGAATCAGGCGGAGGAAGCAGCTGGATATCCAATCAGCATTATTACAAAATTACCCCAGGGATTAACGCTCGCAGGGGCAAGCTACAATCCTGAGCTACAAGCAGTCTCTATGCTTTACATGGGAGCTGGACAAACCTTGGTGTTCACCCAACGTCCCATAGGAGAGATCAATGAATTCACCACTGTAGGAGCGAGCGCACCTGTCGAGATTGTAAGTGTTCACGGATTAGCGGCTGAATTTGTCACAGGCGGCTGGATAGTCACAGGCACCAATGATAGAATCCAGTCAACTCCAGCCCCAGGCACACAAGTTAGTTTGGGGGTATACTGGAACCCATCACTACCCCAATACATTTTACGTTGGCAAGAGGGCAATACGCAGTACGAATTCCTCAGCACCAAAACTGCCCAGGGGATCACCATTGATAAGGATGATCTGATAGCGATGGCGGAAAGTATCAAATAGGCAAATCAACAAAAATTCACAAGGAAAATTTGCTTACTCGAAGGAGATTCAATGCAAGTCACGCAAGATAACGCGCCCGACGAAAAAGTTTCCTGGCTAGAACGCCCTTTTAGAAGTGTTGTAGATGTCAACTGGGAAACAGTACTTTACACCATCATCATTGTATTGGCCATTATCAGCCGGATTTATGCTGTCGGCGAACGCGCCGTAAGCCACGACGAGGTTTCGCACGTATATTTCTCATGGCGCTTGTATCAGGGTGACGGGTACCAACACGATCCAGTCACCCATGGCCCACTTCAATTCCACCT
>Ga0209536_100010990_pt1 | contig 13298 bp, 11 predicted proteins | sample DeeMarSeWOR28_12_FD_187461 | JGI IMG/M metagenome (GOLD analysis project Ga0209536, IMG submission 187461) | Marine sediment microbial communities from White Oak River estuary, North Carolina - WOR-2-8_12 (SPAdes) (version 2) | ecosystem: Environmental > Aquatic > Marine > Intertidal zone >...
GCCTCAAGGCGCTCGGCGCCAAGGTAAGCGAGAGCGTTTCCAAGAAAACCAGCTACGTCGTGGTGGGCGTGGATCCGGGCTCCAAGGCCGACAAGGCCAAAGAGCTGGGAGTGCCGGTGTTGGATGAAATGGCCTTTCTCAAGCTGATTCAGTAGTTCACCGCGCGGTACCGCCTTGGCGCCTGACGATTGGCCGCCATTGCGCCGCCATGAGGGCGGGTTAGAATGCAGCGAACAAACAGGCAGTTGTCGGGATCGAAGCCGTTCGGTCCGGTCCGGGCGATTGCCAACCATCGAAGTTCGCCGGAGCGATTGGCAGATGACCGGACCCAGCAGGACCCGGAGCGTTGTCCGTGCCGCCGCAATCGCGGGTGCGGTGGTCGCGGCCGCGCTCGCGCTCGGCGCCTGCTCGAAGGAGTCGGGCGGTCCCCAGCGACCCGTTCCGGAAGTCACCGTGGTCACGATTGCACCGCGCACCGTCCCGCACGCGCCATCCTTCGTCGCCCAGACCGAGAGTTCGCGTCAGGTGGAAATCGTCGCGCGGGTTTCGGGCTACCTGGACCAGATCGCCTACCGGGAAGGCGAGGTCGTGCAGGAGGGTCAGCTGCTGTTCCAGATCGATCCGCGACCGCTCGCCGCGCAGGTCGACGCCGCCAAGGGGGAACTGGCAGCGCAAAAGGCGCGCCTGGTCACGGCGCGTTCAATGCTCGAGCGCGTCCGGCCGCTGGTCAAGCAGGACGCGTTGCCGCGCGCCGATCTGGATCGCGCCGTGGGCTCCTACGATTCGGCGCGTGCCGCGGTGTACGCCGCCGAGGCGAAGCTGAAGGAAGCCGAGCTGAATCTGGGCTACGCGTCGATTCGCGCGCCGCTGACCGGCGTCACCGGGCGCGCGTTGCAGCGGGTCGGCTCCTACATCAACGCCGCGACCGAGGGAGCCAAGCTCACGTATGTCGCGGCGGTCGATCCGATCTGGGTCACGTTCAGCGTGTCGCAAAACCAGTTGGCGAAGTGGCGTGAGCAGATCAGCAAGGGCCAGGTCGTGGCGCCGCCCAACCAGGATTTCGATGTCGCGGTCGTCCTGCCGGACGGAACCACTTATCCGCAGCAGGGCAAGATCAGCTTTGCCGATCCGCTGTTCAGCCAGGACACGGCCTCCTTCATGATCCGCGCGGACATCGCCAACCCGAAGCGCGACCTGCGTCCCGGCATGTTTGTCACCGCCGTACTGCGCGGCGCCGTGCGCCCGGACGCCATCGTAATCCCGCAACTCGCGGTGCAGCAGGGCGCTAACGGGCATCTCGTTTACGTGGTGAAAGAGGACGGCACCGCCGAAGTGCGACCGGTGCTGGTCGGCGATTATTTTGGCGAGCGCGAGATCGTCGTCGACGCCGGTCTGCAAGCCGGCGATCGCGCGGTGGTCGAGGGCGTGCTCAAGGTGGTGGCGGGTCAGCCGGTCAGGATCCGCGAGCCGCAGGCGCCGCCCGCTTCTGCGGCCGCCGCGCCCGAGCCGGCGAAACCGTAATCGGGCGGACGCGTGTTCACGCATTTTTTCATCGACCGGCCGATTCTGTCGTCGGTCATCTCGATCCTGATCGTGCTGGGCGGCGCGGTCGCGATGTGGGTGACGCCGATCGCGCAGTACCCCGAGCTCGCGCCGCCGCAAGTGCAGGTCAGTGCACGCTACCCGGGCGCCACGGCCGAAGTCATTGCCAATACCGTCGCGGCGCCGATCGAGGCGCAGATCAACGGCGTCGACAACCTGCTCTACTTCAATTCGGTCAGCTCGTCCTCGGGCGCCGTCTTCATCAACGTGGTGTTCAAGCCCGGCAGCGACCCGGACATCAGCCAGGTGAACGTGCAGAACAGGGTAAGCCAGGCGCTGCCGCTCCTTCCCCAGGTCGTCACGCAGCAGGGGGTGACGGCCGAGAAGAAATCGTCCGGCATCATGATGGTGTTATCGGTCTTCTCGCCGGACGATCGCTACGACTCGACCTACATCGACAACTACACCAACCTCTACGTTCTCGAGGAACTAAAACGCGTTCCAGGCGCCAACCGCGCCAGCTTCTTCGGGCTGCCGGACATCGCGATGCGCGTGTGGTTGCAGCCCGACCGCATGGCCCAGCTCGGCATTACCGTGAAAGAGGTGGCCGCGGCAATCCAGAGCCAGAACCAGAGTTTCGGCATCGGCGAGATCGGATCCGAGCCCAGCCGCGACGGGGTGCAGCAGACGTTCGTCGTCACCACGCAGGGGCTGCTCACCAAGCCGGAGGAGTTCGAGAACATCATCGTTCGCACCGCGAAGGAAGGCACGGCGATCGTGCGCGTGCGCGATGTCGCGCGGGTCGAACTCGCCAAGCGCGACTACCAGGTTGCCAGCCGGATGAACGGCAGGACGGCGGCCACGATCGGCATCTTCCAGCAGCCGGGGACGAACGCCGTGGAGACGGCGAAGGCAGTACGGGCCCGCATGGAGGAGATGAAGCAGCAGTTCCCGACCGGGCTGGACTACAAGGTCACGCTCGACACCAGCCTGTTCACCCTGAACTCGATCGAAAAGGTGGTGTACACGTTTTTCGAGGCGGTCGTGCTGGTCGTCCTGGTCGTGTTCCTGTTCCTGCAGTCGCTGCGCGCGACGATCATCCCGATCCTCGCGGTGCCGGTGTCGATCGTCGGGACGTTCATCGGCATGCACCTGCTCGGCTTCTCGATCAACATGCTGACCCTGTTCGGCATGATCCTCGCCATCGGTCTCGTGGTCGACGATGCGATCGTCGTGGTCGAGAACGTCGAGGTCAACATGACCAAGAAGGGCCTGTCCGCGCTTGAGGCCGCCAAGCAGGCGATGACCGAGATCGCCGGCGCACTGATCTCGATCGTGCTGGTCCTGGTCGCCGTGTTCCTTCCGGTCGCATTCCTCGGCGGGGTCACCGGCACGCTGTACCAGCAGTTCGCGATCACCATCGCGATCTCGGTGTTGATCTCCGGCGTCATGGCGCTGACGCTTTCGCCGGCGCTTGCCGCGATCCTGATCAAGTCGCACCATGGCGAGAAGAAGGGCTTCTTCCGCTGGTTCGAGAACACCTTCGACCGGCTGACGAAGAGCTATGTCGGCGCCGTGGCCCGCATGATTCAGGGCTGGCCGCTCGCGCTCGCTGCCTTCGGCGTGGCGATCGTCGGCATCCTGGTCCTGTTCCGCATCGTTCCCGGCAGCTTCGTGCCTGCCGAGGACCAGGGCTATTTCTTCGTCGTCATCGATGCGCCCGACACCGCGAGCCAGAGCTATGTCGGGGGAATCGTGCGCCAGGTCGAGCAGATCCTCGCGAAGGAGCCTGCCGTGCAGGATTTCGCGATGGTCAACGGGTACAGCCTGCTCGACGGAACGGTTCGCAACAACTCGGCCGTGTCCTTCCCGTCGATGAAGCCCTTCGACGAGCGAAAGGACCCGTCGCAACTCGCGTTCGAGGTCGTTCCCCGTCTGAACCAGCAGTTCGCGCAGATCAAGGAGGGCGTCGTTATGGCGGTCAACCCGCCGTCGATCCCCGGACTCGGCACGACCGGCGGCTTCGAGTTCTACATCCAGAACCGCGGTACCGGCGACACGCGGGCCACGGCCGAAGCGGTGCAGAAGTTCATCGCCGCCGCGCGCCAGCGCCCGGAACTCGCGGGCGTGACGACGACGTTCCGGCCGGCGACGCAGCAGCTCTACGTGGACCTCGATCGCAACCGTGCCGAGATCCTCGGCGTTCCGGTGCAGGATGCATTCCAGACGATGCAGGCGTACTTCGGCTCGACGCTCGCCGGCCAGTTCAGCCAGTCGAGCCGCGTGTGGTGGGTGATGCTGCAGGCGGACGCCGACTATCGTGCGGACCCGCGCGATTTCGACAAGGTATTCGTGCAGTCGCGCACGGGCAAGATGGTGCCGCTCTCCGCGCTGATCACCGTGCGCTACGTGGCGGCACCGAAGCTGCTCGAGCGGTTCAACGGTTTTCCGGCGGTGAAGATCACGGGCAGTCCAGCGCCGGGCTACAGCTCGGGCCAGGCGTTGGCCACGATGGAGGCCGTCGCGCGCGAGACGCTGCCCGGTGACTTTGCCTACGCCTGGGCCGGCCAGGCGCTGCAGGAGAAGGGCGCGGGCGGGACGTCGGCGGTTGCGTTCGTCGCGGGCCTGATCGTGGTGTTCCTGCTGCTGGCGGCGCAATTCGAGAAATGGACGCTGCCCGTCGCGGTGGTGCTCACCGTGCCGTTCGCCGTTCTCGGGGCGCTCGCGTTCACCTGGGCGCGCGGGCTGGAGAACGACGTCTACTTCCAGGTGGGGCTCGTGACCCTGGTGGGGCTCTCGGCCAAGAACGCCATCCTGGTGTGCGAGGTCGCCATCGAGCATGTGCGCCACGGCATGGCGGTGCGCGAGGCCGCGCTCGAGGCGGCCGGGGCGCGGCTGCGCGCCATCGTCATGACCTCGCTCGCCTTCGGGCTGGGCTGCGTGCCGCTCGCCATCGCCACCGGCCCCGGCGCGAACAGCCTGCGCGCGATCGGCACCGGCGTGATCGGCGGCATCGTCGCGTCGACTTTCGTGGCGATCTTCTTCGCGCCACTGTTCTTCTGGATGCTGGAGTCGCTCGGCGCCCGGCGCGGGAAGCAGGCGAGTGCAAAAGCCGCGGGCGCCAAAGCGGCGCCGGCCGCGGCGCCGGCAAAGGCGAAGGAGCGCTGACATGAAACGCGTCGTGTGCGCGACGATGCTTACCGCAGTCGCCGCCGGCTGCGCGGTCGGCCCGGACTACGAACGCCCGGCGGTCGAGATGCCCGCCGCGTGGCGGGTCGCGTCGGCGAAGGATGCCGAGATCGCCAACACCGCCTGGTGGAAGCAGTTCGACGATCCGGTGCTCGATGAACTCATCGACACCGCCTTGCGCGAGAACAGGGATCTCGTCATCGCCACCGCCCGGGTGGACCGCTTTCTCGGCGTCCTGACCACCACGCGCTCGGAGTTTTTCCCGCAGCTCGGCTACGGCCTCGATGCCAGCCGCAACCGCGCCAGCGAAACCGGCGCGACGCCGCTGCCGCCCGGCACCGATCCCTATTACGAGCTTTATCAGGGCGGGTTGAGCGCGGCCTGGCAGATCGACCTGTTCGGTCGCGTGCGCCGCCTGAGCGAGGCGGCGCGGGCGAACGCGCTGGCGAGCGAGCAGGCGCGCCGCGGCGTCATCCTGACCGTGGTGACCACGGTGGCGAGCGGCTACATCGGTTTGCGCGCGCTCGATCGCCAGCTCGAGATTTCCCGCGCCACGGCCAGGAACTACGCCGGCACGCTGAAGCTGTTCGAATTGCGCTACCGGGGCGGAATCGTGTCGTCGCTGGAACTGGCTCAGGTCAAATCGCAGTATCAGCAGGCATTGGCGGCCGTGCCGGTGCTCGAGCGCCAGGTGGCGACGCAGGAGAATCTGCTGTCGGTGCTGCTCGGTCGCAATCCGGGTCCGATCCCGCGCGGGCGAACCATCGAGCAGCTCGCGGCACCCGCCATTCCCGGCGGCCTGCCGGCGACACTGCTCGAACGCCGCCCCGATATTCTTCAGGCCGAACAGAACCTGGTCGCCGCCAACGCCAATATCGGCGCTGCCCGCGCGCTCTATTTTCCAAGTATCTCGATCACCGGATTCGCGGGATCGGTGAGCGCGGCGTTGAGCGACTTCGCCACCTCCCCGTCGGCGAGCGGCTTCGTGGCGGGCACCGTGGTCGGCCCGCTCTTTACCTTTGGCGCGATTTCCGGGCAGGTGGCGAGCGCCGAGGCCGGGCAGCGCGAGGCGCTTGGCCTCTTTCAGCAAGTGGTTCAGAACGCCTTGCGTGAAACCAACGATGCGCTGGTGGGGGCGCAAAAGAAGGCCGCGGAGTATGAGGCGCTCGCGCAACGCGTCGATGCCTTGCGCACGTACGCGCGACTCTCGCGGCTGCGCTTCGACAACGGCGTGGCGAGCTACCTCGAGGTGCTGTACGCCGAGAACGAGCTTTTCAGTGCCGAACTCACCACCGTGCGGGCGCAGGCCGAACGCAATACCGAGTTGATCAACGTGTACAAGGCCTTCGGCGGTGGTTGGGTGACGCTGGCCGATCCGCTGGCGGCGAGCCCGAAGTGATTGGCCGGCCCGCGCTGCGCCAGTTTGACCGAACCTTGTACAAGGCGACGAACTGACTGTCATTGCGCCGCCAAGGCCGCGGGTTACAATGCCGTCGACAAGGCAATGTTGGCGGGAATGCAACCATGCGGTCCGGACTGGGTGTCCATGAATGATGTCAGCCGGCGGGCTTGGTGCATGACGATGCCCGGATGGGTGGGGCGCGCCACCCGCGCCGCCCGATTAGCGGGCGCGATGATGCTCAGCGGCGTGCCGCTGCGCGCCCATGCCATGACCGGGCCGTGGGTGGATACCGCGGCCGATGTGTTGGCGTGGTTTGTAATAGTCCTCGTGCCAGTGGCGGGCATCTACCTCTTCTGGAAGGTGCACATTCTTCCGGAAATCATTGCCGAGAAGCGTCATCACCCGCAGAAGGACGCCATCAAGACGCTTTGCATTCTGTCACTCATCTTCGGCGGTCTGTTGTGGCCGTTCGCCTGGTTGTGGGCCTACAGCCGGCCGGTGATGTTCAAACTTGCCTACGGCACCGAGAAGCACGAGGACTATTACTAAGGAGCGGGCGCCGGGCGTGGCGCCGGCGGCGCAGGAGATCGCGCGCATTCGCACCGAGATCGAAAGCCTCACCAGGATGGGCGTCGAGGCCGATGACCTGAAGGCGCTGCGCAAGGAACTGGCGCGGCTCGAAACCCACCTCGCGGCGCCGGAGCGCAAGGGGAAGGGCTGATGGAAGCAATACTGCTTGGCATCTACGCCTTCGTCGTCTGGCTGATCTACTTCAAGTACAAGTGGCTGCCGTGGACGACGACGCACCAAGTGACGGTGGTAGTCATTCCGATCGTCGCGCTGACGGTCCTGGTCCTGTCGCTCAATTACTTCGCGCCGTCGTCGGCCGATGTGCGCGTGATCAAGTACGTGGTGCAGGTCAACCCGCAGGTGCGCGGGATGGTCATCGACGTGCCGGCGGCCGGCAACCTGCCCGTGAAGAAGGGCGACGTGCTCTTCAAGATAGACCCCACGCCCTATCAACTTCAGGTTAACGAGATTGAGGCGCAACTGCTCCTGGCGCGTACGCGCCTCAGGCAATCGCGTGAACTGGCCGCGGTGGGCGCCGGCAACCGCTTCGACGTCGAACGCTACGAGACGGAGGCCGCGCAATACCAGGCCAAGCTGGCCAATGCGCGCTGGGAGCTTGAACAGACGACGGTGGTTGCGCCAGCCGACGGCACGCCGATCAACGTGCAGTTGCGTCGGGGGTCGTACGCAGTTCCGTTGCCGCTTTCGCCGGCCATGAGCTTCGTTGAGGAAGAGCACCAGGTCATTGCGCTGTTCAATCAGAACGAACTACATCAGGTGGAGCCCGGCAATGAAGTGGAAATCGCCTTGTCGACCTATCCGGGAAAAATTATCAAGGCCACGGTTGACTCAATTGTGTGGGCGCAAGGACAAGGGCAGCTGGCCGTGAGCGGCATGGTCCCGGAGACAGGGCCCGCGCCGTTGCCACCGGGGCGGTTTGCGGTGAAGTTCAAAATTTCCGAGCAGGATCACGCGCGATTCCTGGCCGCGGGCGCCCGAGGGAATTGCGCAATTTACACCGATCACCTTGCTGCGCTTCACATCATTCGCAAGGTGATGGTGCGCGTCGGATCGTACCTTAACTATCTCATCCTGAAGCTGCATTAAACCGTGGCGGCACAACGCACCTTCATGGCGTGGTGTCAGGAGCGGCAAGTCAGCGTTGTGGCCACGCTTGCGCTGACGCTGGGCAGCGGGGGCTGCGCACTCAAGGACCCGCCCACCGCAACGGAACTGCGTGAAGAGACCCTTGTGCACGCCTCGTTGCCCTCGAGTTGGACCGCGCCCGGCGCCCCCGAGGGTACGGTCGCGGATGGCTGGCTCGCCACCTTCCATGACTCCTCGCTTGAGGCGCTGGTCTCGGAAGCGCTCCAGTACAACGCCGATTTGGGCGTTGCGGCGGCGCGCGTTGAGCAGGCCAGTGCTCTTGCCCGCGCCGCTGGCGCCGCCATTTACCCGGCTGTCAGTCTGCTCGCGCGCGGTGGCGGTCCGCTTTCGGGCGATGGTTCCGGTCTGCAAGGTGTCTGGTTGAATGCCTCCTGGGAGCTCGATCTCTGGGGCCGTGTCCGTGCCGGCCGCGAAGCCGCTGCCGCTCAATATGCGACGATCGAGGCTGACTACGCGTATGCACGCCAGTCGCTCGCCGCAGCCGTCGCCAGGAGCTGGTTTCTCGTCATCGAGGCCCGGCAGCAGCTGGCGATTGCCACAGAAATGGTTGAAGCGGGCGAGCGACTGGCGCAACTCGCGCGCGAGCGACGACGTGTCGGTGTTGCGGACGAGTACGACGTAGTGGTTGCGGAGGCGAGCCTCGGCGGTTTTCGCGACACGCAGGAGCAGCTGCAACTGGGCTACCAGCAGGCACGGCGGGCGCTCGAGATATTGCTCGGTCGCTATCCAGCGGCATCCATCGATGCAATGGCGGAGCTGCCCGTGATGCCACCGCCCGTGCCGGCGGGATTGCCTTCCGAGCTGCTCGAGCGCCGCCCGGACGTAGTGGCGGCGGAGCGGCATGTGGCCGCTGCTTTTCAGCGCGTTGCGGAGGCGAAGGCTGCGCGCCTGCCCAAAATCTCGCTTACCGCGGGCGTCAACACGGTTTCGAGCGACTTGTTCGTCCTGAAAGATCGCGACAATCCGGTGTGGAATGCGGGAGCGTCATTGCTTGCGCCGATCTTCCAGGGTGGAGCATTAGTGGCACAAGTCGACATTCGCACCGCGGAGCAGAAGCAGGCGCTCGCCGAGTACGCGCGCGCCGGATTGCGCGCCTTCAACGATGTCGAGAATGCCTTGTCGAGCGAGGCGACGCTGCGCCTGCGCGAGCGTGTTTTGGCGCAGGCGGTGGCCGATAACCGGCGTGCGGTCGAGCTGGCGGAAATTCGTTATCGTGTCGGCGCGACCGACTTGCGCTCCGTATCGCAACAGCATCTCGCGCTGCTCGCTGCGCAGACTACGTTGCTGCGCGTGCGCAGTGAGGCGCGCGTGCAGCGCGTCAACCTGCATTTGGCTCTGGGTGGAAGCTTTGACTTGCCGGCGGCCGCTTCGGCAACGGATAATCGGACGCCGGCAACCCGGAGCGCCGCTACCTCAATGCACCCGCCGCGGGCGTTGCAGAGCCCGTAACCGCAACTACCGGGAAATCTTTCTAATGAGCGCAGCCCGCTTTCTTCCGTCTGGTCGGTCCCCGATGATCGCAAGGCTTCGTCTCCTTGCCCGCGCAATCCTGCTGCTGGCGTTCACCGGAGGTGCCGCAGCGGCGCCAGTATTTCCGCCCATCGGTGTTCCGGGGCAACAACATCCCGGCAAGTTTGTCTGGTTTGACCTGGTTACCGATGATCTCCCTGCCGCACGCAACTTCTACGGCGCCGTCTTCGGCTGGCAATTTCGTGCTGTTGCCGAAGCGCCCGCATCCTATACGGTCATCTCCCATGCCGGTCGCAACATTGCCGGAATGTTCGAAAAAGCGCCGCCGCCGGGTGCTTCAAGCACTGCCCGTTGGCTGGCGCTGATATCCGTAGGCGATCCCGCCAAGGTCGCGCGCTACGTCGAGCAGCAAGGCGGCAGCGTGATTGTGCCGCCGGCGACCTTCGCCGGCCGTGGCACGCATGTGCTGTTCCGTGACCCGCAGGGCGCGGTGTTTGGTGTGCTCAAGTCCGAATCCGGCGATCCCGCCGACACGCCGGTCGCGGACGGCGATTTCTTCTGGCTGGACTTGCTGGCGCGCAATCCGGCAAAGGCCGCCGAGTTTTACCGGGGCCTCGCCGGCTACGAGGTGGATGAGCAACAGTTGGGAACGGGCATGGCGCGCGCGGTGCTCGCATCCGGCGGCTATGCGCGCGCCGGCATCGCGCCGTTGCCAGCGCCCGTCAAACAGCCAGGTTGGTTGCCTTATATCCTCGTGGACGATGTTCCGGGTACGCTCCAGAAGGTGCGCGCCGCAGGCGGCAAGATCCTGGTCGAGCCACGCGCGGATTTGCTCGACGGTAATCTCGCCGTGATCGCGGACCCGAGGGGCGGCGTGCTCGGTATCGTTGACTGGACACCATCGAACGACGCAGGGTCGAAGCGATGAGCGGCGCAACTCGTCTGTCGCGGAATCAGCACCGATCCGCAATCCTTGTCTTGGCGTGGGTCATCACGCTGCTGGCGGGATGTGCCGGCTCCGGCTCTGGTCACGTAGGCGGCTCCGTCTATGTCGGTGTGGGGTACTACGATCCCTGGTACTGGGGTCCGGGTTATGTTCCACCCCCCGGCGGAGTTGGGCCACCGCCGCCACGGCCGGTGCATCCGATAGAAAGGCCGCCGAAGCCGATCCAGCCGATTGCACCGCCGTCACGTCCGTCGCCGCCTCCCCGACCACCGGCAACGCCGCGCCCAGCCCCGCGCCGCCGATAGTGAGCCCGACCGACATGGGCCAGCGTAGCGTTCGTCGGCGAGGTTTGACCTGCGTCATGGTTGTGCTGGCAGTCACGGCATAGCGTGACGAAGCCATGGCACGAGACAGCGTCCAGATCAAGATCAAGACCTACGGCGGGCGCATTCCGCGCGGACTGGAGCTGTTGCGTGACCCGGTGCTCAACAAGGGCAGCGCGTTCACAGTTGAGGAGCGCGATGCACTCGGACTGCACGGGTTGTTGCCGCCGGGCGTGTCGACGATCGAGCAGCAGGAGACGCGTGTGCTCGAGAACGTCCGGCGCCAGACGAACGACCTTGAGAAGTTCATCTACCTGACGGCGCTCTACGATCGCAACGAAACGCTGTTCTTCCGCGTGTTGCGGGACAACGCCGAGGAATGCATTCCGATCGTGTACACGCCCACCGTGGGGCTCGCCTGTCAGATGTTCGGGCGAATATTCCAGCGCCCGCGCGGCATCTACCTCAGCGCCGAGGATCGTGGCCGCATGGCAGAAATCCTCGGCAACTGGCCGTACCGCGACGAGGTGCGCGCCATTGTCGTCACTGACGGCGAACGCATTCTGGGGCTGGGTGATCTCGGCGCCAATGGCATGGGTATCCCGGTCGGCAAACTCACGCTCTATACAGTGTGTGGCGGCGTGCCGCCGCTGCAGACGCTGCCGGTCATGATCGACGCCGGCACCAATAACGAGGCGCTGCTCGCCGATCCCCTCTACCTCGGAACGCGCCGGCGGCGCCTTCGCGGGGCGCAGTACGACGCACTGCTGGAGGAATTCGTGTCGGCCGTGCACACGGTGTTTCCGCATGCGGTGCTTCAGTTCGAGGACTTTGGCAACGCCAATGCCTTCCGGCTGCTCGATGCCTATCGCACGCGTGTGCGCTGTTTTAACGACGACATTCAAGGCACGGGTGCGGCGGCGCTGGCCGGGCTCTATGCCGCGCTGCGAGTCACGGGCGGGCGGCTTGCCGAACAGCGCTTCCTGTTTCTTGGCGCCGGCGAGGCTGCACTCGGCATCAGCGGTGTGATCGTTGCTGCGCTGATCGGGGAGGGCCTGAGCGATACCGAGGCACACCGTCGGGTCTGGCTGGTCGACACGCACGGATTGGTAGTGAGCAGCCGCAGTGATCTGCCTGCGCACAAGCGTCCCTACGCGCATGAGCACGCACCGATGGACGAACTGTTGTCAATTGTCGAGAACGTCAAGCCGACGACGCTTATCGGGGTTTCGGCCACGGCCGGCGCGTTCAGCCGCCCCGTGCTCGAGGCAATGGCGCGCCTGAACGCGCGTCCGATCGTGTTTGCCTTGTCCAATCCGACGTCCAAGGCCGAGTGCACCGCACAGGAAGCCTATGACGCTACCGACGGACGCGTGGTGTTCGCCAGTGGCAGCCCGTTTCCGCCCGTGAGTGTGAAAGGCCATACGTACGTGCCAGGGCAGGGCAACAACCTCTACATCTTCCCCGGCGTCGCGCTCGGCGTGATCGCTTGCCGCGCACGCACCGTGACCGATGAGATGTTCCTGGTGGCAGCCCGGACGCTGGCGGACATGGTTTCTGAGGACGAGCTCGCGGAGGGACGACTGTATCCGCCGCTGGCGCGCATCCGGGAAATTTCGGCAGCGATTGGGACTGCCGTTGCCGAGCTTGGCTACCAACGTGGCTTGGCCGCTCGCGAGCGGCCCGCCGATCTCGCTGCTTTCATCCGAACGCAGATGTACGAACCCGCTTACCGGTCGTACGTATAGGCGTGCGCCGGATTCGCCGCTGAGGGACAGGCTTCGTGGAAATTGGCTAGCGCTTGTCGCTGCCCGCTGCCTTTTCGATCACCAGGGCGTTTTCGGTGACTTCCCTATAGAGCGTGAAGGCGCGCGCCACCATGGGCTGCCATTCAGGGTGCTTGTGGGCGAGCGCCTTGACGTGCTGGGCATCTTCAAACACCTGTTTGAGGAACGCCATGTCCAGCTCGCTCAGGAACTAGCCTCGATCGATCCGGTCCATTATTTCAAGGGCGCGCGGCAAGCGCTGCGTTTCAAAGTGCTCGATGAGCGCCAGTACGACGCCGGTGTCCTTGGAGGACTCTGCCATTGCTGTCTCCGGTCGGTGTGCCGTTGACTGGTCGCGGTGGGTGCCAACCTATCCGTCGGCCAGCGCATGCGTGACGATGTCTTGTGCCTCGCGAATGATGGCATCGAGGTGCGCGGCGCTCTGGAAGCTTTCGGCGTAGAGCTTGTAGATGTTCTCGGTGCCGGAAGGGCGGGCGGCGAACCAGCCGTTGGCCGTCACGATCTTGAGTCCCCCGATGGGTGCGTTGTTACCGGGCGCGCGCGTAAGGCGCGCGACAATGGCATCGCCGGCGAGTCCCGCCGCGCTGACACGATCGGGCGTGAGCTTTTTGAATGCGGCTTTCTGTTCCGGGGTCGCCGGCGCATCGACGCGCTTGTAGAAGGGAGCGCCGTACTCCCGCGTGAGTTCCTGGTAGTAGACGCCGGGGTCCTTGCCGGTAACAGCCATGATCTCCGCCGCGAGCAACCCGAGAATGATGCCGTCCTTGTCGGTCGTCCATACCGAGCCGTCGCGGCGCAGAAAGCTGGCGCCGGCGCTCTCTTCGCCGCCGAACACGAGCGAGCCGTCGAGCAGTCCCGGTGCGAACCACTTGAAGCCGACCGGCACCTCGAGCAGTGTTCGC
>Ga0209536_100010992_pt1 | contig 13297 bp, 12 predicted proteins | sample DeeMarSeWOR28_12_FD_187461 | JGI IMG/M metagenome (GOLD analysis project Ga0209536, IMG submission 187461) | Marine sediment microbial communities from White Oak River estuary, North Carolina - WOR-2-8_12 (SPAdes) (version 2) | ecosystem: Environmental > Aquatic > Marine > Intertidal zone >...
GGTCGAGGGAGAGGTCGTAGAGATCCGCCCGATCCTGCCGGCGCAGCCAGAGCAGGTCCTCGAAGCCGGCGGTGGTGACCAGCGTGACGCGGCCGCCGCTCCGCTCCAGGAGCGCGTTGGTCGCTACCGTACTGCCGTGGACCAGCGAAGCTTGGGCGGCGTGGGTGCCCAGGCGATCGACCGCCCCCCACACCCCCGGCGACATCGTCCCGCGGGTCGACCGCACCTTCGCCGTGGCGATTCGGCCGTCATCGTCGAAGGAGACGATGTCGGTGAACGTGCCGCCGACGTCGACCCCGAAACGGGTCACCGCGGGCGGGTCGCCGCGAAGGCCACGAGTCCCACGCCAGTCAGCATGCAGACGAGCGGGACCCAGTCGCCGAGGCGCACGTAGAGCGGCAGCCCGTCCGTCGTGAGGACCTCGCCGGTCACCACCGCCTCCGTCTCCAACTCGGTCGTGTGGTAGACCCGGCCGAGCGGGTCGACGAACTCCGAGACGCCGGTGTTGGCCGCGCGGGCGATCCCGACCCGGTTCTCGATCGCCCGCATGACGAGATGGGCGGCGTGCTGATGCGGGCCGGCACTGCGCCCGAACCACATGTCATTGGTGATGTTGACGAGGAAGTTGGCCCCGGAGCGCCGGTACCCGCGGCTGAGGTCCTCGAACGCGGACTCGAAGCAGATGAGCACCCCGAACCGGCCGGGACCCGTCTCGTACACCGGCCGATCGTGACCGGTGGCGAAGCCGCCGAAGAAGCGGGCATCGAACCAGCGAGGATTGACGAACGGCACGCGCTCGGTGATCGGCACCAGATACTGCTTCAGGTAGATCCTGCTCGAATCCACGCGCCCGAGCCCGTCGAAGAAGAACGCCGCGTTGTAGCGCTCCTCCGTCGGCGCGCCGGCATCGGTCACGTGCAGGGCCCCGACGATCTGGGGAATGCGCCCGACCCGTCCGAGAAGGGTGATGGCGTCCTCCCACGAGGACCATCGCGGATGCAGGAGATATCCGGGCACGGCGGCCTCCGGCCAGGCGATCAGCATCGGCTGCGGCTTCGCCGCTTCGTACGCCATGTCGAGCGTCCGGCGGAAGACGTCCGCCCCAGAGCCCTCCCACTTCTCCTGGTACGGGACGTTGGGCTGCAGCACGGACACCAGTCCGAGCGATCGGGTCTCGAGTGTCCGCTCGCGCACCACCCCGTAGAGCGCCGCCAGGAGCACACCGACGACGACGCACGCCACGCCACGGATCGCACGGCGGCGATCGCGGTGCCAGCCGATCCAGGCCAGCGCGAGCGCTGCGTTGGCCGCCGCGAGGAGGAAGGTGAGGCCCCTGGCACCGATCAGATCCGCGATCTGTACCAGCGTCGGGAACGCCGTCAGCGAGGTCCCGAGACCGAGCCACGGGAACCGGATGTCCCCCTGGTGGCCGATCGCCCAGTCGGCGACGAGCCAGAATACCGGGAACGTCAACACCAAGCTCACGCCGGTCCGGCGCGTGACCCAGCCGGACAGCGCGAACACGCCGGACGCATACAGGGCGAGGACCGTAATCGCGCCGAGATAGCCGAGCAGGGCGAGCGGTGTGAGGTGCCAGAGCGCGCTCACGATCCAGTACAACACCAGTCCGTTGGCAAGCAGCCCAAACCAGAACCCCTGCACGAGGTGGCGCCGGAGCGGGCGGGAGTCGTCCATCCCGTCCGAGATCAGGCGCACCGCCGGAATCAGGCAGATGAAAGTCGGCAGGATCAGATGGAACGGTGGGTAGGCCAACGCGACGAGCGTGCCTCCCGACAGCACGAGCAGCCAGTCACCGCGGGGCAAGCCGAGAGCCTTCACAGGACGACCTCGCGCCCTTCGCGCGCCGCCCGGTACACCGCCTCGAGGGTGCGGTGCAGCAACAGTTGATCCGTGAGCGCGGGCGCCGGCTCCTCCCCCCGCACCAAGCCCAGGAAGCGACGCCACTCGGCCCGATACGAGGTGCTGAACGGGTCGCCGGACTCGCCACCCGGCGGCGTCACGTTGACCGGCGTGCCATGCATCTCCTTGAACACCGCCAGCGGGGCGATGGCCGCGGAGCCGGTTTCACCCACCACCTCGAGCGTGAATTTCTCGTGCGGTCCCATGTGCCGCCATGAGACGTCCACGAAGATCGAGTGACCCTCCGTGCACTGGAAAAAGGCGCTGCCCAGGTCCTCCACCGTGCCCCGACCGGGACGCCCTCCGAACACGGCGGACACCCGCTTCGCCGCCGGGCATTGCGCAAGCCACAGTGCCAGGTCGAGCAGCGGGAGCCCCAGGTCGAGCATGGCGCCGCCGCCCGACTCGGCCTCGCGCACGCGCCAGCCCGCGGGCGTGCCCGCCGGTCGGAAGATGTGCCAGTACGCCCGGACGCTGCACAGCGCCCCCAGCTCGCCGCCGAGAAGGAAGCTCCGAATCGCCTGCACGTCGTGACGGTAGCGGTGGTTCATCCCCACGAGCACCGGCGCTCCGGCCGCGCGCTGCGCCGCGATCACCCGCTCCACTCCCGCCGACGTCAGGGCGAGCGGACGCTCGCACAGCACCGGGATCCCGGCGGACAGGGCGCTGATGACGTGGACCTCGTGGAGATGGTTCGGCGTGCACACGACCAAGGCATCGGGCTTCGTGAACTGCACCAGATCCTCGATGTCGTCGTAGACGTCGGGCACGCGAAACCGGCCGGCGAGCGCCTGCGCCTTCTCGACGTCCGTGTCACAGATCCCGGCGATGCGGACGCCCTCGAGCTTGCTCAGCACCACCAGGTGCGCCACCTGGGCGATCGCTCCGGCCCCGATGACCCCGATGCGCAGTGGATCGCTCACGAGGCGACCTCCTCAGGGAAGGCGGATCATCAGTCCCCCACGGGCCGACAGGGACTGCAGTTCGCTGGTCAGGACCCCGCGCAGCTCCGCCACGATCGCCAGGCGGGACACGACCGCGACTTCGAGCCCGACGGATCCATCGACGCCCGCGGCGACCGTGTCGAGTGCGTCCTCGACGAACGTGTCCGCGATGACCGCGCCGTCTCCGTCGCGGATGTGCGCGCTGAACCCCGCGCCGGCATACGGCTGCACCCGGCCGAGCGCGGGGAAGAGATACTGCAGCGCCAGAAACAGCTCCACGTTGGACTGGGTAATCGTCCCGATCGCGAGCGAGTCGCAGGCGCAGTCGGTGAGCACCTCCTGCAGTCGCTGCTCGAACCGGGCGATCCGGTCGGGCTTGAAATCCCCCTTGAAGTACGAGCCGCCCACCACCACCCGCAGCCGCGGCGCGATGACGCCGAGGTCGACGCGCACACCACCGATCGGCTCCGTGGTGACGCTGTTCGAGAGGACCCCGCCGAACTCGACGCCGATGCCGGAAAGGCGAAGGCCCTCATAGCTGAACTGATCGAGGTACCCCTGCGCGCGGGCGGACGGTGCCGCGAGGAGCGTCAGGCAGACGAGGCTAGTACCAATGCGCAAGATGAGCCCCCGGGAAGTACGTTTCCAGAATGGTCCGGGCGCTCTGTCCCGCCCTCGCCCGTCCCACGGCGCCCCACTGACACATGCCGACGCCGTGCCCCCACCCGCGGCCGTCGGCCCGGAGTCGGTCGACCACGCCGTCCCGATACTCGACCGTGAGCCGGACCAGCGTACTGCCGAGCGCGCGACCGTCCGGCGTCTGCAGCACCGACCGTACGTCCGGCCCGAAGACCGGGATCTCGCCGCTCGACACGGCGAGCCGCAATTCGGCGGCGCGCCCCGACGGGCCGGACCGGCGCTGGCGCACGTCCCGGATCTCGTCGACGATCGCCTCGTCCACACCGATGGTCGCGGGCACGGTCTGCCGTAATATACGGCGCAGCGTCGGGCCATCCCACTCGACGTTCCACTGGAACCGCGGGGAAATGTCACAGTAGTAGCCGTCGCCGCGGCGATCGGACACCGGCGCGAGATACGCGGTCGACCGCACGGTCCGGAATGCCTCCTCCGGCGCCGCCGTCGATCCTCCGCACGTCGAGTGGTAGAACGGCACGATCAACTCGCCGCCGTACACGAGCACCTGGCCGCGAGTCGCCCGGACGGCCTCCCGGCCCTCGGCCGTCTCGCTCGCGACGCCACCGTAGGCCTGATCGGCGACGCCGGCGCGGAGGTCGAAGCCATTGGCGGCCGCCTTCCCCTGGTTTCGCAGCGCGTAGGTGCGCGCCACCACCGCCTGAGACTCCAGGGCCGCCCGCTCGGCGGCGGTGCGACGCCCCATCTCGGCGTTGACGACCCCCGCGAGGTACGCCTCGAGCGGCACCACGTTGACGGCCGTGATCCCGCCGGCGGCCGCGAAGACCTCGACGATCCCGCGATACGCCCGTCCGTCCACGGTCACGAATCGGGCTTCGTCCAGCGCCACGAAGCTGAGTCGCTCGTACCGGCCGGCGCCCGGCCCGCCATCCACGACGATCCCCAGTCCATCCGCACGCACGGACACCGTCGCGCCGGGCGGGAGTCGAAACGCCGCCGCGTCACGCTGCGAAGCGACGGTACGACCGTCACTACCCACCGACACCGCCGACACACCCACGGCCAGACCGATCCGCACGTCGGGCTCGCGCCCGGTCGGCTGCGGCCCGGGCACGGGCCGCGCGCACGCCGTCGCGACGAGCGCGACCACCGCCCCCCCCCTCACCCTCCGGACGGCCCACCGCCACGGCGCCGCGCCCCCGACGAACAGCCCTGCCGCGCGCTCCGCCCCGACGCCAACGCCGTTCGCGGCGCGAGCCACTAGGCGATCCCGACGGCCGTGAAGTCGTAGTCCACGTTGTCCTCCACGCGCACCCGGACGAAGTCGCCGGAACGCGCCCAGCCGCCCTGGCGGACGTAGGTGACCCCGTCGACGTCGTCGGCCTGCCACATGATCCGGCCGACGTGCGTGACGCCCTCCTCGGATGGATCGGCCAGCCGGTCGACGAGCACCTCGACCTCGCGCCCGACGTACCGGCCCAGCCGGTCCTGCGAGATGATCCGCTGGAGTTCCAGGAGTTCGTCCTGCCGGGCTCGCTTCACCTCCTCGGGAACGTCGTCCGGATACGCCTGCGCCCTCGTACCCTCCTGCTCGGAGTAGGTGAACACGCCCAGCCGCTCGAACTGGAGCTCCTCGGCGAAGTCGCACAGCACGCGGAAGTCGTCGTCGGTCTCGCCGGGGAAGCCCACGATGGTCGTGGTGCGCAGGGCGATGTCGGGTATTGCCGCCCGAAGGCGCGCGACCTTGTCGCGCAGCGTGTCCCGCCGCTCCGGACGCCGCATCCGTTCCAGCACGGCATCCGAGGCGTGCTGGATCGGGATGTCGAGGTAGGGGACGATCCGCGGTTCACGCGCCATCAGCTCGATGAGGCGGTCGGTCAGACCGGCAGAGTAGACGTACAGGAGGCGCAGCCACGGCACGGATGTCTCGCGCAGCAGGGCCTCGAGCACGTCCGGGAGTCTCGGACCGCCCGGTCCGAGATCCCGGCCGTAGTGTCCGAGGTCCTGCGCCACCAGGTTCAGCTCCTTCGCACCGTCGGCCTCGAGCTGGCGCGCCTCGCGGAGGAGCCGCTCGAGCGGCTCGGACCGGTGGCGCCCCCGCATGAGGGGGATCGCGCAGAAGGCGCAGGTGTGGTCGCAGCCCTCGGAAATCTTGAGATACCGTACGTGCCGCGCGTCACCGAGGTACTGCCGCACCCCGGGATGATCGGCGATCGGATCCGCGATGAACCCGCGCGCCGCGAGCTCCGGGACGAGGTGGTGCAGCTCGTGGAAGCCGAGGAACAGATCCACCTCGGGGATCTCCGACCGGAGTTCGGCGAGGTAGCGCTCGACCAGGCATCCCACGGCCACGACGGCCTTCACCCGCCCCTCCTTCTTGAGCGCCGCCGCGCCGAGGATCGCCTCGATCGACTCCTCCTTCGCGGCATCGATGAACCCGCAGGTGTTGAGCAGGATCACGTCGGCCAGCTCGACCTCGGGCACGACGCAGGCCCCGTGGCCCACCAGCTCACCGACCAGGCGTTCCGAGTCCACGGTCGCCTTGTCGCACCCGAGAGAGATGACGCCGAGTTTCACAGAGGTAAGGATAGGGGGAAGGGAGAAGCGGGAAAAGGGAATGGGCCGGGCGGCACCGTTGCCCCATCCCTGCATCGGTGCGGCGTTAGGAGAGGAAGCTCTCCAGCGCGCGGGCCCGGCTCACGTGACGCAGACGGGCGAGCGCCTTCTCCTTGATCTGGCGCACCCGCTCCCGCGTGATCCCCATCATGCTGCCGATCTCCTCGAGCGTCATCGGCTCGTGGCCGTCCAGCCCGAAGTACAGCCGGAGGATCTTGGCCTCGCGATCCTTGAGCGTGCCAAGCACCTCTTCGATGGAATCCGTGAGCGCCCGCTCGAAGGTCTCCTGATCGGGACCGGCGTTCTGCGTGTCCGGGAGATAGTCGAGCAGCTTGTTGTCCTCGCCCTGCGTGAGCGGGGCATCGAGGGAGAGGTGGCTCTGGGAGATCGACAGCGTCTTGGCGACCTCTTCCTCGGAAATGTCCATTCCCTCGGCGATCTCCTCGACCGTGGGCTCACGACCGAGCTCCTGCTGGAGTGCCGAGGAGCGCTTCCCGATCCGGTGCAGCGTGCCCGCACGATTGAGCGGCACGCGGACGATGCGCGACTGCTCGGCCAGGGCCTGCAGGATCGCCTGCCGGATCCACCAGACCGCGTAGGAGATGAACTTGATGCCCTTGGTTTCGTCGAACTTGTGGGCGGCTCGGATGAGGCCGAGGTTGCCCTCGTTGATCAGGTCGCTGAGACTGACGCCCTGGTTCTGGTACTTCTTTGCCACCGACACCACGAACCGCAGGTTGCTGCGCACCAGCTTGTCGAGCGAGACCTCGCATCCGGTGCGGATGCGCGTGGCGAGATCCACCTCGTCCTCACGCGTGATCAGGGGATACTTACTGATCTCCCGCAGATACTGATCGAGGGAACCTTCGTCGACGGTGGTTCGTCTGGCCGGATGGAGTCGCATGCGCCTCGCGCCTCTGCTCTAGCAGGTATCAGGACACTAGAACTTCAGCGGTGCCAGACGACCGCCTCGATGAAGAATCGGATACCGTGGGACCGCCGTAAGGGGTAGTGGAGTCGGGTCGAGGACACGGTGTGTCCAACCCATCTGTCGGTCTCCTCTCCACTGCAGCAGTCCCTGTGTAGGTTACCCTGACCCCGTGAGCGGCGCAACCGTCACCGACCACCCGCGCCCGGCCGCCCACGGGCGCAGCACCCGCAGCAGTTCGGCGGTTTCGCATTCGTGCTCGACGGTCGCCGCGACGCACGCCGCCCGCTCGCCGCTCGCGAACTCGGCACGCACCAGTCGCACCCCCGGCAGGTCTCCCAACGCGCCGCCATGCAGCTCGGCGCCGCCTACACTCAGAATGATGGCCACGGAATGGCGGGTCTTGGTCATGGCGCACGATGCAGCGGGGAGCGGCTCACCCGCCAACGCGCCGCGTGCGTGCATGACCGAAGTGTTGCGCCCCCGCGACGGCAAGACCTCAGTCGCGCGCGAGTCCGTACTTCTCGATCTTCTTGTAGAGGTTCGACCGCGGCATGTTGAGCTTGCGGGCCGTCTCGCTCACGTTCCAGCCGGACTCCGACAGCTTGGCCTGCAAGAAGCTCCGCTCCGCCTGCTGCTTGAAGTCCTCGAACGTCGCACAGTTCACCAGGTCCGCCATCGCGCCGTCGCCGGCGATGCCCGAGACGCGGTCGACGTCCGCCGCGGTGACCGCGTCGCCCGCCGAGAGAATGAGGAGCCGCTCCACCGCGTTGCGCAGCTCGCGCACGTTGCCCGGCCAATCCCGCGCCATCAGCGCCTTCATGGCGCCCGGCTCGATCGCCTTCGCCTTCACGCCGCTGTTGCGGACGAGGTCTCCGACGAAGCGCTCCACCAGTAGCGGAATGTCCTCCCGCCGGCTCCGCAGCGGCGGCACCGCGATCGGGACGACGTTCAGGCGGTAGTACAGGTCCTCCCGGAACCGGCCGGCGGCGATCTCGTCCGCCAGCGTCTTGTTCGTGGCGGCGATGACGCGGACGTTCACGGAGATCGCCTTGGTCGCGCCGATCCGCGTGACGACCCCCTCCTCCAGCGCCCGCAGCACCTTCGCCTGCGTGGCCGCGCTCATGTCCCCGACCTCGTCGAGGAACAGGATGCCGCCGTCGGCCTGCTCGAACTTCCCCGGCCGGTCGGCGAACGCCCCGGTGAACGACCCCTTCATGTGACCGAACAGCTCGCTCTCGATCAGCTCGGCGGGGATCGCCGCGCAGTTGACCTCCACGAACGGCTGGTCGGCGCGGGGAGAGCGCCGGTGAATCGCCCGCGCGACCAGCTCCTTGCCGCTCCCGTTCTCGCCGGTGATCAGCACCCGCGCGCCGGTCGGCGCGACGCGCTCGATGACTTCTTTCAGATCCCGGATCGCGGGACTCTCCCCCACGATCTCGTAGCGATCCACCACGGTCGCGCGCAGGCGCTGGTTTTCCGACTCCAACTCCGCGCGCTCGAAGGCGTGCCGCAGGGTGAGCAGGATGCGATCGGTGTCGAGCGGCTTCTCCAGGAAGTCGTAGGCCCCGAGCTGCGTGGCCTCGACCGCCGTCTGGATGGTGCCGTGCCCCGAGATCATCACCACCTGCGCGAGCGGATCGCGCTCCCGCAGCGTCGCGAGGGTCTGCAGCCCGTCCATGCCCGCCATCTTTACGTCGAGAAACACGAGGTGCGGATGGAACTCCGGATACCGCCGGAGCGCCTCGTCGCCCGTTTCCGCGGTCTGCACCTCGATCCCCTCGTACTCCAGGATCTGGCGCATCGCCTCTCGCACACCCTTCTCGTCGTCCACCACCAGCACGCGTCTCGCCATCAGTCCACCCGTCGATACAGAGTCACGCCGTCCGGGCGCACCCGGACGTCGCCCACGGTCTCGGGCACCGGGATCGGGAAGGCCCCGTCATTCCGCCCCGTCATGCGATTGACGAGCGCCGGAATGACCGAAGCGGGAAACGGAAACCCGACGAGCACGAACTCGTCACAGTCCCAGGCCAGCCGGCGCGGTTCCAGCACCTCGAGCGCACCGGCCATCCGCAGCCCCTCCGAGGAATCGAGCATACCGGCGAGCGGTCCCAGGAGATCGCGGCCGAACACGTCCAGCCGCACGCGGCCCTCCAGCGCGAGCCGATCCTCGTACAGCACGACGCGCAGCGAGTCCACCGCCTCGCGCACGCCCGGATCCAAGCGGCGCTCCACGAGTGCCGCGACTTCGTCGGCGGTGAGCCGCACGAACCCGTCGCGCCCCTCCGCCATCGTCGATTCCTTGCGCTCGGCCGACCGCAGCGCCTCGAGCGACGGCACCCCGACGGTGCTGTCCGCGCCGGCACCGAACGGGGGCTCCCTGCCGGACACCTTCCGGTACGCATCCCCGAGCTGATCGCGGAACACCCACGCGCCCAACCCCACGATGACCAGGAACGCCAGGCATCCGAGCGTCGCGAAGAAGTTCTTGATACAGCCTCCCGCCATCCGTTCCCTCCTGTTACCCGGGGAGTTCCACGGCGTGCCGCCGCGCGTACTGCGCCCCGCCCGGGGCGAGCGTGCTCTGCATGAGGTCGAGGGACTGCGCCGTCACGTCCGCCGCAAACGACAGCGTGTCGAGCTGCTCGGCGATGCCCGCGAACTCCCGCGGGTGGGCGTCGCGCTTCGCCCGCCCGAGCGTGAGGTGGGGATGGAACGGCCGCCCCTCGAGCGGGAAGCCGATCCGGTCCATCTCCTGCTCGAGCCGATGCTGCAGGAGTTCGAGTGGCGGGGCCGCCTCACACCCGACCCACAACACCCGTGGGCGCTGCGACGTCGGAAACGCGCCGAACCCGCGCAGAGCCAGGGAGAACGCCTTCGCCCCCTGTGCGGCGGCCGCGAGACCGCGGCGCACCTCGTCCTCCTGCGCGTCGGCCACTTCGCCGAGGAACTTGAGGGTGAGGTGGATCGCATCGGGATCGACCCACCGCACGGGATACCGCTGCTCCCGGAGCGGGGCGGCCGCGTCCCAGATAGCCCGCCGGGTCGATCCCGGGAGATTGATGGCGACGAACAGCCGCATGCAGCTCAGGCCCGCTCCGCCAGGATCTCGAGCGAGGGCTCGGCGCGCTCGAGCTGGCTTCCGCGACGGTAGCCGTCGAGGTCCAGCGTCACCCGATCGAACCCGAGGGCGAGGATCTGTTCGGCAATCGCGGCATGCCGGGCGCGAACCCGGTCGAGCTGAGACGCCGCGACCTCGATGCGGGCCTCGCGGCCGCGGTGGCGCACCCGGAGATCGCCCTCGACCCCGGCCGCCCGCAACACCGCCTCGCCCGCCTCGACCTGGCGTACGCGCATCGGAGTGACCTCGAGTCCGTACATGATGCGACTGGAGAGACAGGGCGCCGCCGGTGCGTCCCAGACCGGAATCCCGAGCGCTCGCGCCTCGGCACGCACCTCGGTTTTCGTGTACCCGAGCTCGAGGAGCGGCGATCGCACGCCCGACTCCTGCGCCGCGCGCAGTCCCGGGCGGTGCTCGCCGCCATCATCGGCGTTGGTGCCGTCCACGACCGCCGCGAGCCCACGCCGCGTCGCTTCCGCCGCAAGTGTGCTCCACAGCTCCGACTTGCAGTGGTAGCAACGATCCACGGGGTTGGCGACGTATGCCGGGACCGAGAATTCGGCCGTCTCCACCTCGACGAGCCGCAGATCGAACTGGTGCGCGACGCGCTGCGCCTGCGCGTGCTGCGTCGAGGCGAGCGACGGACTCACACCCAGCGCCGCCACGCTCCGCTCCCGCCCGAGCGCTCGGCGCGCCGCGACGGCGACGAGGGCCGAGTCCACACCGCCGGAGTAGGCGACGAGCACGGACGGGAGGGTGACAAGGTGCGCTTCGAGCCTGGTTGCGGCCGACATGGGGGAATAATACAACGGCGATGCGGCGGTCGCGGAAGGCCGAGGGTTGCCGACAGGGGCAGGAGCACCGCTCCCGATCACGCCCTCGCGGGCCGGTCCAGGCTGCGGTACTGCACCGCCTCCGCCACGTGCTGCGGCTGGATGCGCGCCGATAGCGCGAGATCCGCCACCGTGCGCGCGATCTTGAGCACTCGGTGATACGCCCGCGCCGAGAGGCGCAGCCGGACGATTGCCGTCTTGAGCAGCGCCTCCGCCTGCGCGGTCACCCGGCAGAAGCGCCGCAGGTCGTCCGGCGCCATGTGCGCGTTCGCGTACACCCCCTCGCGACCGACGAAGCGCGACAGCTGCATCTCCCGCGCGCGATCCACCCGCTCCCGGATCACGCCACTCGGCTCGCCGCTCCGCTCGCACGAGAGCTCCTGATACGGCACGGCCGACACCGCGACGTGGAGGTCGATCCGGTCGAGCAGCGGTCCGGAAAGACGGCTGAGGTAGCGCTCGACGCCGAGCGGCCCGCAGGTGCAGGTGCGATGCCGGTCCCCGAAATAGCCGCACGGACAGGGGTTCATCGCCGCGGCGAGCATGAAGCGCGCCGGATAGCAGAGGGACGTCGCGGCGCGTGAGATCGTAACGAATCCGTCCTCGAGCGGCTGCCGCAGCACCTCCAGCACGTTCTTGCGGAACTCGGGCAGCTCGTCGAGGAACAGCACGCCGCCGTGCGCGAGGCTGACTTCGCCGGGGCGCGGGTAGGAACCTCCGCCGATCAGCCCCGCGTCGCTGATCGTGTGATGCGGCGCGCGAAACGGGCGGGCCGTGACGAGCGACCCGCCCGGCGGGAGCAGGCCCGCGACGCTGTGGACCTTGGTCGTCTCCAGCGACTCCTCGAGCGTCATTACCGGGAGAATGCCCGGGAGGCGCCGCGCCAGCATGGTCTTGCCCGCCCCCGGCGGGCCGATCATGAGCAGGTTGTGCGAGCCCGCGGCGGCGATCTCGAGCGCGCGCTTGGCCTGCTCCTGCCCCCGCACCTCCGCGAGGTCGGGCCCGGCAGCGCCACCGTTGCCGGAGCGCCGCGGCGTCCCCCCGGCGGCTTGGCGCAGGGCCTGCCCGTCCGCGAAGAACGCCGCCACCTCTCGGAGCGTGGCGGCGCCGAGGACCTCGATTCCTTCCACGACGCTGGCTTCGGCGAGGTTGTGCACGGGAACGACGACGCCCTTGAGCCCGGCACGCCGTGCCGCCAGCGCGATCGGCAGCACCCCGCGGACGGGACGGAGATCACCCTCGAGGCCCAGCTCGCCGATGATGAGGTACTCGGTGATACCGGGCGGTTGGGCGGTCGAGCGGTGGAGCGGTCGGCGATCGCCCTCCGGCGATCCAGCACGCTCACGGTCCTTCGGTCCTTTCATCCCCCGATCGCCCGATCCGCCGTTCCCTCGATCCACCGCCCCCAGCTGCTCCGTGGCACAGAGGATCCCGATGGCGATCGGGAGGTCGAATGCCGAGCCGTCCTTGCGGACGTCGGCCGGGGCGAGATTCACGGTGATGCGCTTGAGCGGCAGCTGGTAGGCCGAATTGGCGAGCGCGGCCCCGACCCGTTCCCTCCCCTCCTTGACGGCTCCCTGCGGCAGGCCGACGGTCGTGAACGACGGCAGGCCGTTGGCGATGTCGGTCTCGACGTCCACCAGGTACGCGTCGATGCCGAGGACGGCGGCCGAGCGGATGCGGGCGAGCATGTCACACGGTGGGGCGTGGCCGGCGGATCACGGTACACGCAGTACCGCATCGCGGACCAAAACGACGCGGGCCGGGATCCGTTCGCGGACCACCGACCCACGGGCGTGATCCTCCGCGGCGGCCGTGCCCCCCGGGGGCCTTCTACTGCGGCGGCTGCGCCGTCAGGGGATGCGGCTGCGGCGCCTCGACACACATCGGCCACGACTCGTGCTCGTGCGCGATCAACCACCGGCCATCCTGCTTCACGTACACCTGGGTCCACAGCAGGGACTCCGACTCGGAGGATTTCCCCCGGACGAGCGCAACCGCCGTAGTCGGGCTCAACACCGTCGTCTGCACCATTTCGTGCTCGAACGACACCTCGGGATTCGCCACATACCACGGCGACACGACCCGCGAGAAAATCTCGTATCCGATCTTGACGTCGGTGACACCGGCGTACGAGAAGTCGTTGCTCTGCAAATAGTGGCGCATCACCGCCTCGGCATCATGGCGGTTCATCGCCTCGAACACTTCATCGACGGTGGCAGTCACTTCGGACGCGATCGCGGTCCGCTGATCATCGGTCAAATCGGCCGTCGGCTGC
>Ga0209536_100010993_pt1 | contig 13296 bp, 8 predicted proteins | sample DeeMarSeWOR28_12_FD_187461 | JGI IMG/M metagenome (GOLD analysis project Ga0209536, IMG submission 187461) | Marine sediment microbial communities from White Oak River estuary, North Carolina - WOR-2-8_12 (SPAdes) (version 2) | ecosystem: Environmental > Aquatic > Marine > Intertidal zone >...
ATCGATACCCAAACAGCCGGAACCGGAACCGCCGGCTCAGGAACGTTCCAGAGGCCTGTCCTCTTTGCAGGAGGTTATGCGTTCCAAGCGATTTCAGGATTTAAATACCGAAAGTGAGCAGTATATTGATCTTTCCCAGGAATACGTTCATGAACCTGTGCGCAGATCATGCACACTGTGTCATGATGCGCACGCTTCGGAATATAAGGCGGAACTGCATGCGCCTGTCTACGACCTCTGCATGGAGTGCCACGGCGAAAATGCGGAAACGATCCTCAGCAGCTCTCAACCCTTTCCCTTTCTCAACGGCCTGGTGAGTTTGCCTCCGAAGAGTTATGAAGAACTGCCGTATCTGGACCTTAATTCAGAATTCATTCATGAGCCCGTCCGCACTTCCTGCGTCTTCTGTCACGATGCGCATGCTTCGGATGTTTCCAAGGAGCTTTATGCTCCCGTGCATGAACTCTGCATCGGTTGTCACGGTGACTCAAACGCGAGAAGAATCAAAAACAGTACCCGGCCGTTTCCGCTTTATGGCGGGCGGGTTAATCTGCCTCCGAATGTCTTTGAAAAGTTGAGCGAGCTTTACCTTGTCGGGGGAGCGAGGATCGGGCACCCGATCCAGAATCACCCCGTATATATCCCCGCTACGGAAGAGAAGCCTGAGTTCAATTGCTTAACCTGCCATACCTCCCATGTGTTCGAAACAGACCTCAGTGAAGGGAAGGGCAACACAGCTGAGTTGTGCCAAGAATGCCACGAGATGTAGCCTCACTGCTATCGAGTTTTCGGTTTTATTGATGTGAGTGTATTCCTTTCGCTGAAGCCGGGAGAAATCCCGACCGATGCCATTAGGAATAAGGATATAGGAAAGAGACGGCTATTTTTTGTGGCAGGAAAGGCACAGATTCGTCACGCTCCCCGGCACCGTCAAATGGTCCGAGGCAGGACATTCAGTTGGATCCGACGGGAACGTATTCGAGGACGGCAGAAGAGGATCCGTGTCGGCAAATACCTTTATTGCATGACAGGAGCGGCACCCGATCCGGCCATCCTCAAGCTCGATATCCGGGTGAAGCATGGAGAGGGGAAGAAACTTGTCAGGCGATTTTGATTGAGATAATTCATAGATAATGCCGACCGGGTGACTCGGACCCCTGCCGTTTGGCCCTGCGTAAGAATGGATCAAGTTGTCCGTTGCATCCCTTCCCGTAACGCTGATTTCGTTGTGGCATCCAAGACAGGTTTCGGAATCCGGGTCAAGCTTCGGCGTAACATCGGATTCCAGGTTATTCATCCTGACGGCCTGGGCGGTGAAGTGAGTCAGCGTCTACCCGATACCGACAAATCCCGATACGGCTAAAATGCAAAGGATGAGCGGGGCAACCAAGATCATTTGTACTCCTTACAGGATTCCCTTTGTTGCCGCATATAATTAGGCTGCGAAACGCTGTGAGAAATGCTGGTTAATTCTTATTAGCCGATTGGGAATCCCACCACTCTTTCCAGGCCTTGTGATCCGTTCCCAGTTCCTCGCCGGTAAGTCTTCTTAAAATCCAGGCCGCTTCGGTGCGAACGGAATCGCGCTTATCCTGGAGAACAGAAATGAGCGGCTCTACAGATCGTGGATCCTGGATCTTCCCTAAAGCCCTGACGGCCTCGACCCGGACGCTTGGATCCTTGTCATTCAATACAAGGATCAGAGGCTCCACGGCGCCCGGATCCCTGATCTGGCCTAATGCCTGAACCGCCGCCTGTCGCGTATTGGAATCCTCATCCTTCAAAACAGCGGCAAGGGGATCTACGGCACGCGGATCTCTGCTGTGCCCCAACAACCTGGCTATACCACTCCTGGTTCGGGCCTGTGCATTCATTAGCGCGGATATCAGGATGTCCACGGACTGGGGATCCCTGTACCGCTCCAATATCTGAATCGCACTGTTCCGGGTCTGGGAGCTATCATCCCCCAGGACATCGATAAGGGGAGCTACAATCTTTGAATCGCCTGTCTCTCCCAGTGCCTGCACCGCCAGATATCGGATGTAGGGATCGTCGTCTTTCAAGACTTCCAGGAGGGGATTCACCGCGCGGGCATCTTTTGTTTTGCCCAGCGACTGCACGGCTGCTCGCCTGGTGTCTGCATCTTCGTCCTCCAAAGCGGCGATCAGGGGTTCCACCACGCGGGCGTCTTTCGCATTTCCTAAAGCCTGTACGGCTGCTTGCCGGATACCGGCATCCTCATTCTTTAAAGCGGCAATGAGGGGTTCGATGGCCAGCGAAGTCCCGAGATTTCCCAATGCCAGGGCGGCGCCTACCTTCGCTTGCTCCTTGCCATCCTTGAGTTCAGAGATGAGTAGATCCACGGTGCGTGGATCCTTGATCCTGCCCAACTCCTGAATGGCCGCATTTCGGACCTGGGGATCCTCATCAGCCAGAACGGCGATCAAAGGTTCGGCAATAGCCGGATCTTTGATCAATCCTAATGCCTTCACCGCTACTTGCCGCGTATCGGAGTCCTCGTCTTTCAGAACAGAGGCAAGAGTTTCCAGTGCGCGCGGATCTCTGATTTGCCCCAAGAGCTGAACTGAGGTCTTTCGAACAGTTGAATCGTTATCTTCCAATAACGCCAGGAGGGGTTCCACTGCAGAATCTCCAATAACGACAAGCGTTTCAGCCGCCTCCTTGGCCGGAGAAAATACGGTTTCGGTGTACGAATCCTCCCCGAACTGAGTGATAAGTCTTTCAATCTCCGGATTATAAAGAGTCTCGATCAGGGCCAGAACCGCTCCCTGCGCCTCTGATCCCATCTCTCTCAACCGGAGCGCAGCATTTACTCTGGAACGCGTGCTTCCGTTCCTGAGAATTTTGATCTGTTCCAGTACCTTTCCAGGCGCCGCCTGCTCGGAATCCAGCAGTTTCCTTTCCAGTAATGGATTATTTTTGAGGGGGAGTTCGCCCACTGGGAAGTCGACGTCCCCGGGCTGGTCTTTGTCTATTTTTGAGGCATCGCTTAAAGCAGTGCCGACGGTCTTTTCTTGATCCTTTGTACCTGAGACGGGTGGAGTGGGCGAGGTCGCATTTCGTATTTGTTCCAATGCGCCGGCTGCTTCTTTGCGGATGTCGGCATTTCGGTTTTTCAAGGCAGCGGTAAGTGGATCTACGGCTGCCGGACCCAGTTGAACCAACGCTTCAAAGGCCTGCTTTCGAAGGAGGGTATTTTCAGCGTTCAGGGTTGCTATTAAGGGAGCGATTGCGCGCGGATCTCCGATATTCCCCAGTGCGTCGGCCGCTCGCAGGTTCACCACAGGATCGTCATCGTTCATGGCAGCAATTAAAGGTTCCACTGCGCGCGCATCTTTGATGCGTCCCAGCGCGCCCGCTGCTTCTCTTCGGATTTTCGTATCCGGATTCTGCAAGGCTGCGATGAGCGGATCCACGGCTGCCGTACCAAGTTTGACCAAGGCATCGACAGCCTGCATTTGGAGGAGCGGACTGTTCTCTTTCAGAACTTCTATGAGCGGATCTATCGAGCGAGGATCCCTGAATTCTCCCAGAGAATTTGCCGCCGCGGAACTGATGACAGGATCTTCGCCATGCAGAGCCGTGATCAGAGGCTCCACCGCACTTGGCGCCTTAAGGCGTCCCAACGCATCTGCAGCCCCGGTCCGGAGAAGCAGGCTGCCGTCGCTCAAGGCTGCGATGAGCGGATCCACTGCACGCGGATCTTCGATTTTACCCAGAGCTTCCGCGGCCCTGAAGCCGACCGCGGGATCTTCATCCTGAAGGCTCGCAATAAGAGGTTCCACTGCGCGTGCATCTTTGATGCGTCCCAGCGCAAATACAGCTTCCCTGCGAGCAATAGCGTTTTGGTTTTGCAGCGCGGCTATGAGAGGGTCCACAGCTTGCGAACCCAAGGCAACCAGGGCATCGACGGACCGCTCCCGGACCTCGGAATTCTCATTTTCCAACATCGTAATGAGATCATCCGTGTCTGATTCGGCAAAGACGTACACGGGCATGCATAGGGACAGGAGCACCATAGAGAAGAGCCAACAGCGGGCTGAAAAGAAAGGTTGCGCTGATTTCGAATGGATGTTCACGGAAACTGCCATTTTTCTTCCGGCAGAACTTTGAATGTTTTGAAAAATCATCACTCTTCCTCCCCCTGCACACGATCCGACTCCTGCAAATGCTCCGGAGACCGGTCGGCTGGTACCGGATTCTGCCGATCATAGGAAAAGCTCCGGTGACAGCCCGGAGAGCAGGATCCTCCGGTGGCAGTCTTGGAAAATCCGATTGGGATTTTCCAATCGCCGAAAAGCGTTGAATCTGTTATGTGTTTTTGCGATTCGCTGGCGTGAATCTCGTGACACGCGCGACACGTCCGGCCCTTGGCTTCCTGGTTGACATGGACGAAGTGCAGGTTTCTGTCGCCATTCCGGAATCCTGTCAGCCTGTTTGTTTGCGAGACCATTGCCAGGTAAGGGTCGTGACAGGAAAAGCAAAGTTCGTATCTGTCTTCTTTAAAGGAGGCATAAAAAGAGGGAGGAAACTCTTTATTCAACAGGCGTGGGCGGGCGCCTCCGTGAATTTGATGGCACTCGGTACAGTCATTGATCGTAATTGGTCCGTGCAGGTTGTTACCTGTGGCCAGTATTTTTGTCATGTCCGGTATTTTACCACTTGGAGTTTCGATCTGTTTGTTATGGCACTGCAGGCACAGCGTCCGTGTAATGTTCCGTAGAAGGTTTGAACGTCCGGATGCGTGGGCATTGTGGCAGTTCATACACTCCCCGATTTCCGTCAAGGCCCCGTGTTGTGTCTTAGCGCTTTCCACTGTCAAGCGTATGTCTTCATGGCAGGAAAAGCAAAGTTCCCGAATATGGCTTTTCATCAAATTCGCCAGGTCGGACGCATGGGCATCGTGGCACTGCAGGCAACCCTCTCCAACGGGTTCGTGTATGATCTGGGACTGTTTCATCCGATCGGCGAAAACAACGTGACAGTCCAAACATACGGATGCCACTTTTTGATGCAGCAATTTCTTATATTCGGATCTGTGAGCGGCATGGCACGCGAGGCAGCCTCCGGTGGCTATCGGCTCGTGTTCCAGTTTCCCTTTCACAACCGCTTCGTGACACTGCTCGCATAATGCCCGAGTGGTTTTCGTTCGGAGATGTGTTTTTGTTTCTCCGCCATGGGGATTGTGGCATTCCAAACAGCCTTTGTCAGTCACAGGCTGGTGAGTATTGGTGCCCGACTCGATTTCATGGCAGAAGAGGCAGAGATCGTTGCCCTGGCGCGTCATCTGAAAAGTATGCTTTATTGGATCCTTATATTGGTGGCATCCCGCGCACCCCCCGGCATTTAAAGGCCCGTGAAGCACGGTGTAATCGGTTGTCTCGCTATGACACCCCTCGTCCGTGCACGATTTCGTCCGGGTGGTAGGGCGTTCCTGCGATGACGCGACACTCCAGGACATGGGAAGGCTGAAGAGCAGAAGAAGTGGGAAAATTCTCCAAAAATTCAAAAGAAAAATCTCCGTTTTAATGAAGGCACTCGCGGCCGGCACTTAAGTTATTATAGCAATAACAATCAGTATGATAAGCCCTATTCCCAGGAGCAGCGACGCCACCGTGGCGTATGTCGCCAACCTAAGCCTTGAGCCGAGGACAGCCGGCTCTTTCCATCCCTCCAGTGCGCCGGCTGCATTCAGACGCGCATACTGGGCGGGTCGTACAGTCTTAAGTTCATGTTCGGAGATCTGTCCCGTAAACATCACGTCGTTTAAGCGAAATCTTCCCCTGCGGAGACTGGTATTCAGAAGGTGTATCAGCAGGATCAATCCCATGGCCAGGAGCCCCGCAGAGCCGTGCACGATATAGGCTACATTGAACCAGTAGCCGGAGAAGAATTCCGCAAAAAAAGCGGGGAACCAGAGAACGAGGCCTGAAGCTGCCAGTATTCCAAGAGTAACCAATACCGCCCAGTAGTCAAACTTCTCCCGATAACTCCAGCGCTCCAGGTCCGGGCGCGCCCCCTTTTTAACAAACCAGCGGAGCATACCCGCGAATTGGTGCATGTCAGCGAAGGTCGGCATCAAGCTGTCCGGCCCCCAAATCCGTTTTGTGAGAGGCTGTTTGGATTTCTTCCAGGCAATCAGCAGGGAAACAACGTGAAATACGGCAATGCCTCCCAGGAAAACTGCGAACAGGCGGTGCAAAAAAATCAGGGTTTCCACCTCTACTAAATGCCTCGTCAGCTCGGCAATTACAGGCTGGCGGCTGAACTTCAGCGGTAATCCAGTCAGAATCAGACCGGAGACGCACACCATGACCGCGAGATGAGTCCAGCGGTGCAACGGCTTGAACCGACGCAATGCAATGGAGATTCCATCCTGCGATAAGTCCCGTTTTTGCTTTGAGGTCCTCATGAACCACCCGATCCAGTGCAGACCCCACAGAATCAGCAATGCGACACTCACAACAATAGCGAAACACCAGATTAGAAACAGCTCTATGTTCTTAGTCCTGTCTCGAAAGTCCGCATGGGGCCGGAAAGCGACAAAATTCTGTCGTGCCGATTCGGACAGGTCTTTGATTTCTTGATGGCAGCTCCCGCAGGTTTCAGGGCGGTTTGCGGCCGACAGTGTGGACACGGGGTCTTCAGGGCGCCGTATGTTATGAGTTCCATGGCAGTCGCTGCACCGCGCGGCGCGCGTCCCCCCGAGCGTCTGTACTTGACCGTGGAATGTGTCCTGATAGGTTCGATAGAGGTTCTCGTGGCAGGATCCGCATTCACTCACCAAATCTCTCATGAATTCCGGCGTACCGGCATGGGTAATGACATGCGCAGTGTGGCAGTTGTTGCAAACCGCCGGCCGCATCGATGGATCGTTCCGGTGGGCAACATCTGCATGAACCGTGGCTTCGAACTCTTCGTGAATCTCCGGGTGGCAACTCCCGCATGTCTCCGAAATGTTTCTGCGGTGCACCCGGGATCGTGGATCTTTAATAGGCAACACTTCATGATGACCATGGCAATCTTCACAAGTGGCACCCACGGACGGGGATCCTGGCTCTCCGGTATTCCGTCCATGAACGCTATCCAGGTAGGATCGTACGAGCAATTCTCCATTTTCCACTCCTTCGATCCGTCCGGAATGCGTCTGATGGCAGGAGGCACAGATCCTGATTTTATCCAGGGGATTCACCTCTCCTTGCGGGAGTATTTCGTGGGTTCCGTGGCAATCCCAGCAGTAGGGTGCGGGAGGTTCCGATCGCTGGAGCACCTCGGCGTGCCGGCTTCTGGATACCTTTTCAGCCTCCTCCTGATGGCAGCTTTTGCATTGCGGTCTGGGCAGACGATCGGGATGAGGGAGTGTCTCCACGTCTACGTGGCACTCGTTGCAGGTCAATTGGCCATGCACGCTCCGGGAGATTTTATTTCGATCGATGAAGAGGTTTGCGGGATTCTCCCGTTGCGTCAGTCCGGACTCCGGCGCCACGACCATTGTTTCGCGTTCCTGCTGGGAGATTGTGGCAATATGCTCTTGGCCATGGCAATTCAGGCAACGCCGTGAAAACTCTTTATCTGAACTTTGACCGGAACTCCAATTCGGCAGTAATGATACAGAGAGGCAGGCGACAATTCCCACCTGTAAAAGCCGTCTCACCCTCTTTGGAGTGCGGCAGCTTGCTGCCGCCTTTTTTACGATTACATATGAGGAGGCGAAGGCGGCAGCAAGCTGCCGCACTCCAAAGAAGCCACAACCCATCGGAATATCCTTATAAAATTAGTAAAAATGGAGATACTGAATAATTAATTAAGAACTAAATTTATGTGTATGACTAATTCTGAGACACCACGCTAGCGGCCAAACAATAGTGTATATATTATCAGGAAAACAAGACTCACGCCGATTGTCACAGCCAGAAGGCCGAAATACTTCCCCACCCGGGTCACGACTAAGGGCATGGGATCCGCCAGTGCTTCATCCAGCTTTCCCGCGGCAACTAACGCTTCATACTCGCGCGGTCTTTCATGCTTCCATTCCTCCAGCGGTACGCGTCCCGTCAACATAACGAAATCTACCGGGAATTTTTCAGGACGGAAATGCGTGTTGAAAAAGTGGATGGTGAAAATGAATCCTGTAGCCAAAAGCGCCTCGTCGCTGTGGATGATTGTTGCCACATTGAGCACCCATCCCGGCAGAATTGTCGTAGTCAGCACGGGAAACCAAAGCATTAATCCTGTGGTGCCGATAATGCCTATGCCCCAAAAGACTGCCAGGTAGTCAAACTTCTCCCAGTAGGTCCATCGTCCGTACTGTGGCCGGGGCCCCCGGCCCAGAAACCATTTGATGGTCTGAACGAATTCCCGTACGTCTGTCAACGTCGGCACGAGGGTATTGACGCCTAAAAGAAAGTCCTTTAGGGTCTTGCCGCTCTTCCTGTACAGCCGGAATGCGTCCCGGAGGTGGTATCCAAAAAGACCGAACATCATTACGGCGCAAAACCGGTGGACGTATCCCGCACTTTCGGCCCCGCCGACAATCCATGCCAGGAATCTGGCCCAGGGCATATAGCTGAACTTTAAGGTCATTCCCGTGAAGGCAAGACCGAAGAAACTCATGATCATGATCAGGTGCATCGCACGCTGGCGTATCGGGAACCGAAGAACCTGTTTTGACTTTGGATCGACAGAGGCCAACATTTGTTTTGTCTCTTTACGCATTCGCAATGAAGTGGGTAGCCACAGGAGCGTGTGGCAGCCGAAAAACGTAAATGTTGAGACAAGCAATCCCGTCATCCCCCAAAAAGCGTAAAAAAGTGCCGGATATCTCTCGGAATCGTGGTGGGTCGCGTGAGTCAAATAGCCCCTGAATCCGGAACGGGCCCGCGGATGGCATTTTTGACACGTAGTTACGATGTTTTCATCGCTGAGTTTGGACCGGGGATCATTCAGCGCCAGGATATCGTGGGAACCGTGGCAGTCATAGCATTTCGCTGCCTTGGCGGTGCCCAGTTTGGAGACTTTCCCGTGATAGGTGTCCATATAGGTTTCCGCCACATCCAGGTGACATCTGCCGCACTGATCCATCATGTTGAGCTTGAAGTTCGTTGCGTCCGTGCGGGTGATATCGTGGGCTGAATGGCAATTGCTGCAGTTGGGCAGCTCCGGCATATCCGGAAGTCTCTTGTACTCCGGATTGTTCAAAGGTGAATGGATGCTTTGAGCATACTGCTCCTCAATGCCCTCATGACATTTGCCGCACACTGCGGCCAGGTTGTCCGGGTGGACGCTGGATCTGGGATCAGTGCGCGGAAGTTCCCGGTGTGGGGTGTGGCAGTCGGCACACGTGGCTACCACGGTAAGACCGCTGCCCAGAAGCCCCTTTCCGTGCGTGCTGTCGGTGTAATGTTCTACCACATCTGTTACATCGCCTTGGTAGCGTATTGCTGCAGCGGCCCCTTTCTGGTGGCATCGGGCGCAGAGAAATGGCACTTTGAGCGCAAATGTAGGCGACTCGCGGACCAAGAGCTTGACGGACTGCGGCGCGTCCAAAGCGAAATCGTGCTCCAGCGTTTCATGAGTGCCGTGACAGTCTGTACAGTATGGGGCGTTTTCGTCCTCCTCCTCGTACAGCTGTCCATGTATTCCAGCGAAATAATTTGATACCTCGGCTTCGTGGCATATGGAGCAGTCCACCTTTTTCTCAACAGTCGAGCACGGGCGGTCCGCCGAGACTGTGATACCAGTGTGGCACTGGGTACATGCAACCACCTTCCGCCCGTGAATTGAGGCGGCGAACTCCTCTTCCAATACAAAAAGAGACCGGTCTCCCTCGCTGGATTTCAGATCCTTTTCACTGTGGCAGGAAAGACAGTCGGAATTCAACATTTGCGTTTCGTAAAGGATTTTTCGGGCTTCGTGCGGAGAGTGGCACTCTACACAAACGGGTATCTTGTGAGGTTCCTTCTCCCAAAGTTCTCCGCGTATTACCTTTTGATGCACAGACTCAATCATTCCGTGGCACTTCATGCAGGTGCGAATTACATTCTGCCTCGAAACGCTCGAAGCTCGATCTGTGTGGGGCAGAACACTGTGGGCCGTATGGCAGCTGGTACACACCGCTGTTACCGTAAGCCCCTGTTTGAACAGCCCCATACCGTGGATGCTTTGCGTGTAGCGTCCGGGAAGCTGTTCCTGTGAGATGTCGGCAGTTCTCTGGACCGGTTGTCCCTCCGCGTGGCATTTGGTGCACATTCGGGGAATATTAAGAGGTGCGGCTGATGATTCGGGGCTGTCGAGCGGAACAATATAATGTTCGCCATGGCATTCCTGGCAAGTTGGGGCCAGATCATCCCCGGCCGCAAGTTGCCTGCCGTGTATGCTCCGGCCGTATACGGCAGCCTCCCTTTCATGACAGGAACTGCATTGTACTATGGGGAGACCGAATTCATGAGGCAACTCTGTGTGGCACTCGATACAGCCAATACCCTCGGCGCCATGGACCGACCTTGCGGCGAGACTGCCGTTGATTTCAATAGAACTCGCCCGTCCCTCCTGCACCATCGCCGGATCCTTTTCGGGGCCATGGCAGCCAAGGCAGACTTTTTCAGTTGTTTGTCCGGCTATCCTCGGATCTTGCTGTTGCTCTGAATTTTGGGCGAAGAGCTGCCCGACAAAAACTGTATCAGACATGGCAAGGGAGCATAATACTAAACTGAAAAGCAGGCCTATCGAATGTGTATGACAATATTTAAACAAACAGCTCTCCAGCATTTAAAATGCTGCAATCCGTCTCTTGCACGCACGAGTATAATCGCAGAGCGCTTGATGTTACTACGGATAATATATGGATATCAACAAGGCAGTTTTTCATTGAACCGCTCAAGGCATAGGACAACCTTCATGTTCGACTAAATTCAGTAAAACTATTAGAATGGGAGGATTCCTTGACAAAATCGGCATAAAAGTTGCAAATTTAAGGCTTGGCGAAGGAATTTAAATAAACACGCCTTGAAAGTCGGCCCGATTTTTTGAAGTAGTAGAACGGGAAATGGTTCAATGGTATGAAACCCTTCAAAATGGTCAACCAATTGTCACCCTGCTTGTGCTTGTCCACGTAAAGACAGTCAAGTGCAGCGACTGAACGAAAGCCTGATTCAGCAAACTTATCGTATTTTTTCCATGGGCGGCTCGACTACTTTTGGGCGTCCTTATGACGACAAAACATCATTTTCCGGTTGGCTGCGCCAGCTTCTGCCGACGGCCGACCGCCATAAAAAGTGGGAAGTACTCAATGCCCTGGGAGCACAAACCCCCAATCCGAAACCGGCTCCAACCCGACTGGACACCTATCCTTACTAAAGCACCACGCATGCTGTCACAAGTGCGACCCGGTCCCGATGGCCATCCTGTCATAGAGGGCATCAAAGTAGAATTTTGCGAGAATGGTCGTCTCAAATATTTTGCGGATGTCAAACAGGGGAGATTGGACGGCACTGAGATGACATGGGATTCCGATGGCCGGCTGCTTTCGCAAAAAATATGTAAAAATAGCATTCCCGCCGCCGAGGAATCAGGATCCTAGTGTACTGAGGACATAAACTAAAAACATTTTGCTTGACACAGTATTTAATTCACCGAAGAATATGCACCACTATGTGGTATATGAGTGAATCAATTCAAATTAGCGAACTCTGCCACTCTCGTTAGAAATTTTTCACTCAAATGAGGCAATATAGATAAATGCCATTTCATTAAATATCCATAGTGCCTTTCCACAAGGGATTGGCATGTTAAATAATGAACTCCCAAAATCATTGGATCTCTGGACTCATAGATTCATTCCCGAAAATCTTGATTTAGCAGGAGGCACCCATTGATGGGAAGGTGCACAATTTGAAAAACAATTCACATGTTAAGCGTATTTTTGCGCTCTTGATCATTGCCGTAATAATGGGCTTGGGTATCCGACAGCTCTTGTTACCCGACACATTCGGAGATATCGGTTACTACCGGGCTGAAAGCTTGAAAGATGTCCTGAAGCTGAAGAACATTTATCAAAGCGAAGAGGCTTGTGTTCCGTGTCATGATATTTACGATATTCATGAAAAGGATGTCCATTATGATGTTCAGTGTGAAAATTGTCATGAGCCGGGCGATATACATATTGCGGAAATAGAAGCGTTTCTTGAGCAGAACAATCGAAAGCCGACAGAATCCGGGAAATATCCGAAGGAAGCACTAGAGGGTATTCCAAAAGAATTGGTTCAGATGCCTAAAGAGTACACTCTTGAGGGATGCCTTTACTGTCACCGTAAACTCGAATCCCGTCCCCATGATTTTGCTCAGATAAATCCTGATGAACATTTCGAATCCCTACATGTCACCGATGATTCAATACGATGCGTGGAATGTCACAATCCCCATGAACCGCTGTTTCTGCTTGAGCCGGTGAGTGAAGCCAGGATCCATCCAACCATATATGAATGCGAATATTGTCATAAGGAACCTCAGGAGAAGAGCTATAAAGATGTTGAAAACCATCCGGTGATATTTGAATGTGAGGATTGTCATTCGGCAATAGTACAGGATTTCAAGAAGAGGGAACATGCATCTATGCGATGCACCGGGTGCCATTTGTATCATCGGGAAAACGAAACGTCCGGAAGAATCTATAAAAACGGCAACAAACAGTTTTGTCTCCTTTGCCATGAAAGAAAGCCCTTTAAAGACCAGGACAACCTTCCGCAAATAGATGTGACCGAGCATCTGGAGGAGATGCCTGAGGCTACGGGAAAGGATGCAAAATCTATAATGAATTCAAAAACTTCCTGCCTGGAATGCCATTACAACTTTATCCATAATCCTGACCTTATTAAAGTATTGAGGGAGCAAAAACAGTGGGCAGAAAAAGTAATTCTATAGCCCGTCGGGAATTTGTCCGTGTGGCTCTGTATAGTGCTGCCGGTGTCTGTGTCGGTTCTATAACCGCCTGGGGAAATCTTGAAGACGAACCCATGGAGAAAATCGCACAAATTCTGGACAACTTCGAATGGGCTTTTATCGTTGATACGACCCGGTGTATAGGCTGCGGCGCCTGTGTCAGGGCCTGCGCTATAGAAAACAAGGTCCCCGACGACTATTTCCGTACATGGATAGAACGATATGAAATAGACGAGGATGAAAATGTCCATGTCGATTCTCCGGAAGGGGGGAGGCATAGTTTTAAACAAGACCGGGTGCAGGATAAACAGATAGTGAAAGGATTTTTTGTTCCCAAAT
>Ga0209536_100010994_pt1 | contig 13296 bp, 5 predicted proteins | sample DeeMarSeWOR28_12_FD_187461 | JGI IMG/M metagenome (GOLD analysis project Ga0209536, IMG submission 187461) | Marine sediment microbial communities from White Oak River estuary, North Carolina - WOR-2-8_12 (SPAdes) (version 2) | ecosystem: Environmental > Aquatic > Marine > Intertidal zone >...
CCACCGTCACGGCGCGGACTCCAGTCGCGCCAGCACGTCGCGCGCGTTGCGACTGTCGGGCGCGAGTGCGAGCGCCTGGCGGTAGGACGCGAGGGCCTGCGCGGTATCGCCGAGCACGAGGTACCCCTCGCCGAGGCTGTCGTACGTGTTCGCCGAGGCGGGAAAGAGGGCGACGTTCAGCCGGAAGACGGTGATCGCGTCGTCCGCGCGTCCCTCCCGCAGGTACCGGTAGCCGAGCCCGTTGATGTTCGCCTCGAAGCCTGGCACGGCGGACGCGTAGTAGCTGCTGTCACGCAGGATCGCCGCGGCGCCCTCGACGATCGCGCCCTCCCGCAGCAGCTCCAGCGGATACCGGTGTCCGTCCGGGAGCCGGACGGCCATGCGCTCCGCCTCATCCCATTGCAGGACCATCGCCGAGACGACCGTTCCGCGTGCCGCGAAGGTCACGCGGAGGCCCGGCACCCCCGCGACGAACGTGTTCTCGGACGTGGGATACAAAGTGGTGCGGAGGCGGGCGACGCTGACCGGGAGGAAGTCGTCCACCCGGAGGCGCAGCCGAGCCCCGTCGAGCGTGATCTCCGCCACCTGGTGCGTGCTGTACCGGTACCGCCCCGCGTACCCGGCCAGGGCCGCGCTGTCCACCTCGGCCGTCGCGAGCGACGGCGCCTCGTAGCGCAGGGCCGCTTCCCGCACCGGGTCCCGGCCGGCGAAGTAGTCGTCGTGCATGTAGGCGACCGCGACGTCGGGCTCCACCCGATCACCCGGCGGGTCGGACAGGGTACCCACGGTCTGCCGTGTCGAGATGGCGATCGGGAGCCCGGAGTTGGGCAGCGTCACGATCTCCGGGCCCGCGTAGAAGACGGGACCCTGCCCCGTGGGCTCGCCCAGGAGAATGGCACTGGTGGTGTTCCGGAGCAGGGCCGCCCCCACCGCCCCAGCGGAAAACGTCCGTCGCCCGATCAGGACGAACAGGTGACCGCGCCGGTCGAGGCGTTCGTCGCCCGCGATGAAGTCAGCGACGGCGACGGCCGCCGCGAGATCGCCACCACCGTTGTTGCGCAGGTCTACGATGAAGCGCTCGCACGGGTGGGTGTCGAGGAACTCGCCGATGCTGGCCAGTACCGTACCGAGACTGTCGCCTCCCCACTCGAAACGCGACTGGTTGAAGTCGAAGTAGAGACTCTCCGTGGACGCATCGTACTCGTACCAGAAGGCCACCCGCCGGTCGTTGCTCACCGCGGGGGAGCTGGTGGGGGCGACCCGGTGCGCGTAGGTCCAGTAGCCGAATGGCAGGAGCCCGATCGTGCGGACGGTGAGGTCGTAGCGCGTGCCGTCGGGTCGCTCCAGCGTCACGACCGCGCGGTCCGTCCCGCCGAGGCCCTGCGCCGCGAGCCAGTCCGCGAACGGGAACCCGGTCCACCGGTCCAGCCGTCCGTACTCGTTCTCCGCGGAGATGTAGGGCGCGAAGGCATCGTACAGCTGCCCGATGGGCACCCCGGCGACCGCGATCACACGGCTCCCGACCGCATCCCGATAGGCGCGGCCCGCCCGCACCACGTAGGGCCCGTCGTCGAACGCGTAGGCCTGGAGCGGGAGCAGGTGCAGGTCGAACGCCGGCAGGAAGATGGATGGAAGCGTGTGGGCGTCGTTGGGCAGGGCGACCACCCGGAACAACGCCATGAGCCTCGCTTCCTCCGTTGCCGTCGGGATCGCCGCCCGTGTGGCGGCGACGACGCTGTCGAACCGGGCCCGCGGCACCATGCCATCGAGGTTGGGATGGACTGCCACCATTCGCTCGGCGAGATAGTCGAGGTCCTCCTGCCATTCCTCCGCCGTCGGACGAGGAGGCGGGCCGCGGAACACCAGGACCCGGGCATCGACGGCGATGGCGGCGGTCAGCAGCACGAGGGCCACGGCGCCGAGCAACGGCAGGGACGCCAGTGGCCGCACCCACCGTCTTCGGGCGCGGATCAACCGGGCGGCCACGCCGCCGAGGAGGATCACGAGGCCAAGCACGGTGAGAGCGACGGCCGACCAGAAGCGCGTGCCGAACGGCTCGGGGAGCAGCAGGTAGGTCCACACGCCGCCGCCCAGGAACAACACCGATCCCGCCACCACAGGAGCACGGCCCATGCCGGCACCTCCACTTCTCGATGGGACTTTCCTTTCAGCCCGTCCGAGTATGGTGGCTGGCAGAGAACCTGTCGAGGGCCGGGGGATGGGTCGAGCAGGCGGCGCGTCCACCGCCGGGGCGGTGCGCGTGGGCGTCGGCGTGAGGTGTGCGTGCGTTGCAGGTGGTCGAGGATACGATCGATCGTGGTGGGGTCGGTGAGGAAGGCGACGATGCGCATCGTGGTGCCGACCCGGGGGCAGGCGAGGGGGTCCACCTCGAAGATCCGGCGCAGCAGCTCGGCCCAGCGGCGCTTGGCCTTGCGCAGGACCTCGGGCTCGGGGTCGACGGTGAACGCCGTGTCGCCGGCCGCGGCCCGGACGCCGTCGTGCACGTGGAAGCCCGCGTGCGGCGAGGCAAGCATGCTCTGCGCGGTGTCGCTGTCTATGAGCGCCCGCTTGACGAACATCCTGAGTACCGTGCGGCGGACGGCCTCGGTGAGCGTGGCGACGTCGTGCCGCGGTGGGCGGACGAACGTGCCGTCGGGCCGGAAGCCGCCGTCGGTGACCAGCAGGTGCAGGTGGGCGCGCCCCGGCGCCGGTACCAACGCTACGCACGAAGGGGCAGTTCGGCGCGTTCGGGCCCCGCCACTCCCTCCCTCCGGCCCCCCGACTATCTTCCGTCCTTAGCCGCGGCTCTCGGGGGCCGCCCCGGCCCCAGGACCCCGACCGGTGACCCTCAGTCGCCCACGACATGCGCCTACAGCACTTCTATCGCCATCCGGGACTCACCGCATCGAGGACGCGTGTTCTCCTGCAGACCGCCCGCGAGCGCGTGAGCGCGTCGATCACCGGCCTCGAGACCGAGTTCTGCTTCAACGTCGAGACGGCGGGCTCCCTCTCGAAGGGGGACGGGGATCTCCTGCGCTGGCTGCTGGCCGAGACGTTCGAGCCGGAAGGCTTCGGGACCCGCTCGTTCTTCGAGGGCGACGCCGCCGTGGTGGAGGTCGGCCCGCGGATGAACTTCACGACGGCGTGGTCCACGAACGCGGTCTCGATCTGTCACGCCTGCGGGCTCACGGGCGTGCGCCGGATCGAGCGGTCCCGCCGCTTCCGGCTCACGGCGGACGGCGATCTGCCGGCGGCGGCGCTGCAGGCGTTCACCGCGCTGGTGCACGATCGCATGACGGAGTGCCCCTACCCGAAACCGCTCGTGACGTTCGAGACCGGCATGCAGCCGGAGTCCGTCGTCACGATCCCCGTGCTCGCGGCGGGGCGGGCCGCCCTCGAGCGCATCAACGGCGAGCTGGGGCTCGCCTTCGACGACTGGGATCTCGACTACTACACCGATCTGTTCGTCAACCGCATCGGACGCGACCCGACCGACGTCGAGTGCTTCGACATCGCGCAGTCGAACTCCGAGCACTCGCGCCACTGGTTCTTCCGCGGGCGCCTGGTCATCGACGGCCAGGAGATGCCGCGGCACCTCATCGCCCTCATCAAGGACACGCTGGACCGCCACCCCAACAACAGCGTCATCGCCTTCCGGGACAACTCGAGCGCCATCCGGGGCTTCCCGATCCGGACGCTGATCCCGGCGCGGCCGGGGGAGCCGTCGCCGCTCGTCGCCCGGGACGTCCCGTACGACATCATCTTCACCGCCGAGACCCACAACTTCCCGTCGGGCGTGGCGCCGTTTCCCGGTGCGGAGACCGGCACCGGTGGGCGCATTCGCGACGTGCACGCCACCGGGCGCGGCTCCCTGGTGGTCGCCGGCACCGCGGCGTACTGCGTCGGCAACCTGCGCATCCCCGGCTATGCGCTGCCCTGGGAGGATCCGGATTTCTGCTACCCGGGCAACCTGGCCTCCCCGCTGGAAATCGAGATCGAGGCGAGCAACGGGGCGTCGGACTACGGCAACAAGTTCGGCGAGCCGGTGATCCAGGGGTACACGCGCTCGTTCGGCCTGCGTCTGCCGAACGGGGAGCGTCGCGAGTGGCTCAAGCCCATCATGTTCAGCGGCGGCATCGGCCAGATCGACGCCACGCACGTGGTCAAGGGAGAGCCGGAGCGCGGCATGCTCGTGGTGAAGCTCGGCGGTCCGGCGTACCGGATCGGGATGGGGGGTGGGGCCGCGTCGAGCATGGTGCAGGGTGAGAACGTCGCCGAGCTGGACTTCAACGCGGTGCAGCGGGGCGATGCGGAGATGGAGCAGAAGGTCAACCGCGTCATCCGCGCCTGCGTCGAGCTTGCGGACCGCAATCCGATCGTGAGCATCCACGACCAAGGGGCGGGCGGGAACTGCAACGTCCTGAAGGAGATCGTCCACCCCGGCGGGGCGCGCATCGAGGTGCGCCGCATCCTGGTGGGTGACGAGACCCTCTCGGTTCTCGAGATCTGGGGGGCCGAGTATCAGGAGGCCGATGCGCTCCTGGTGCGTCCCGAGCACGAGGCGCCGTTCCGGGATCTCTGCGAACGGGAGAGCGTGCCGGTGGCGTTCGTCGGCCGGATCACGGGCGACGGGAAGATCGTGCTCCACGACGAGCGTGACGGCTCGACGCCGGTGAACCTCGAGCTGGATCACGTCCTGGGCGACATGCCGCAGAAGACGTTCGAGCTGGAGCGCGTCCCCACCCGCCTCGAGCCGCTCCGGCTGCCTCGGGGGCTCGACGTGCGCGATGCGCTCGAGCGCGTCTTGCGGCTCGTCTCGGTCGGCTCGAAGCGGTTCCTGACCACGAAGGTAGACCGCAGCGTCACCGGGCTCCTCGCGCGGCAGCAGTGCGCCGGACCGCTGCAGCTCACGGTGGCCGACGTGGCGGTGATCGCCCAGTCGCACTTTGGTGTCACGGGTGCCGCCACCGCCATCGGAGAGCAGCCCATCAAGGGGCTGATCGACCCGGCGGCGATGGCGCGCATGAGCGTCGGCGAGGCGCTCACCAATCTGGTCTGGGCCAAGGTCACCGACCTGGAAGACGTGAAGTGCTCCGGGAACTGGATGTGGGCGGCGAAACTGCCCGGCGAGGGCGCGGCGCTGTACGACGCGGCCGTCGCGCTGCACGACACGCTGGTCACGCTCGGGATCGCCATCGACGGCGGGAAGGACAGCCTCTCCATGGCGGCCCGCGCGCCGGGGGCCGGCGGGGCGGACGAAACCGTCAAGGCGCCGGGGAGCCTCGTGATCTCGGCGTACGTCACGAGCCCGGACATCACCCAGACCGTCACTCCCGACTGCAAGCGTCCGGGGGCGAGCCGGCTCGTCTACGTCGATCTCGGCGGCGGAGCCTACCGGCTCGGCGGATCCGCGCTCGCCCACGCCTACGGGCAGATCGGCGACGCCACGCCGGACCTCGACGATGTCGAACTCCTCAAGCGGGCGTTCGATGCGGTCCAGGAGCTGATCGACGAAGGCCTCGTGCTCGCCGGGCACGATCGCAGTGACGGGGGACTCGTGACCACGCTGCTCGAGATGGCCTTCGCCGGTGACTGCGGGATCGACGTCGAGCTCGCGGCCGACGGGAAGACCCCGCTCGAGGTCCTCTTCGCCGAGGAGCTGGGCCTCGTTCTCGAAGTGCCCGTCGAGGCGCTGGACCGTGTCTCCGCCGTGCTGCGATCGGCGGACGTCCCGCACGCGCCGATCGGCGCGACCGTGTCCGAGCGGCACGTCCGCATCCGCTGCGGCGGGAACCGCGTCGTGGACGAGGACATGCGCGATCTGCGGGATCTGTGGGAGGCGACGAGCTTCGAGCTGGACCGGCTGCAGGCGGACCCGGAGCTGGTGGCCCAGGAGCGTGATGGCCTCCGGGACCGGAAGGCTCCGCGGTACGCGTTGACCTTCGATCCCGGCGCGACCCCTCCGGCCGTGCTCGACGCCAGCGACAAGCCTCGCGTCGCCGTCGTCCGGGAGGAGGGCAGCAACGGCGACCGCGAGATGACATCCGCGTTCCATGCCGCCGGATTCGAGCCATGGGACGTGATCATGTCCGACCTCCGGGCAGGGCGTGTCGACCTGCGCCGGTTCCGCGGGGTGGCGTTCGTGGGCGGGTTCAGCTTCGCCGATGTGATGGACTCGGCCAAGGGCTGGGCCGGTGTGATCCGGTTCAACGACGGTGTGTGGCGGCAGTTCGAGGAGTTCTACGCGCGGCCGGACACGTTCAGCCTCGGCGTCTGCAACGGGTGCCAGCTCTCCGCCCTGCTCGGCTGGGTGCCCTGGCGGGGGATCGATGGGCCGGCCCAGCCGCGGTTCATCCACAATGCTTCCGGCCGGTTCGAATCGCGCTTCGCCACGGTGCGCATCCAGCCGAGTCCCGCGGTCATGTTCGCCGGGATGGAGGGCAGCGTGCTGGGTGTCTGGTCGGCGCACGGGGAGGGCCGCGCGCACTTCCCGGATCCCGGGCTCCTCGAGCGGGTCGAGCGGGAAGGGCTGGCGCCTGTCCGGTTCGTGGACGACGACGCCGAAGCGACCGAGCGGTATCCGTTCAATCCGAACGGATCTCCCCGCGGCATCGCCGGACTCTGCTCGCCCGACGGCCGGCACCTGGCGATGATGCCGCACCCCGAACGGACCGCATTCCCGTGGCAGTGGGGGTGGATGCCCGAGGACTGGCGTCGCCGGCTGTCGGTCTCTCCCTGGCTGCGGATGTTCCAGAACGCCCGGGAGTGGTGCGATCACGGCTGAGCGTCCGCTGACGCCACACGGAGCGGCGGATCGGGCTCCCGGCAGCTGACCGACCAACCGGCGGCCCTTGCGCATGGGCAAAATACGATCAAATTTATCGTACATCTCCGTCCATCGTACTCACCAGGGGCAACAGATCATTCCAAGTGATCCTATGACCAACCCGACCCGCTCCGCGGGCGGGCTGGCCGGGGAAGAGCGCATCGTTCGGCGGCAGGCCGCGCTGCTCCGCCTGAGCACGGACATCGCCGCCGCGCCGGACGAAGACCGGATCTGCCATGCGGTCGTGCACGGGCTGCGCGACGAGCACATCGGCTACAGCTTCGTGGGGCTCTTTCTGGTCGACGAAGCCACCGGCGACCGGGTCATGCGAGCCAGCGTCGGCTGGTCCGGGATTCCCGTGGGATGGCGCGTCCCTGCGGGTGCCGGCCTGTCGGCACGGGTGCTCGAGGACGGGAAGCTTCGGTACACCCCCGACGTCACCCAGGAACCGAAGTACGTCCCGGGGTTGAGTACCGGATCCGAGGTGGACGTGCCGCTGATCATCGACGGCCGTCCGCTCGGTGTCCTCGTGGTCGAGAGCGACCAGCCGAACGCGTTCGGTGACGCCGACCTGCAGATCCTCACGGCAGCGGCGAACCACGCCAGCATCGCCATCGGCCGCGCCCGGCTGCTCGAGCGGCAGCGGGATCTCCTGGCCGCGGAGCGGCGCCGCACGGAGGAGCATCGCGCCCTGCTGGCGACGCTCGCGGACCTGTCGTCGGAGCTCGAGCTGTCGAAGGTCCTTCAGGCCGTGCTCGACCGCGCGGTGTCCCTGCTCGGCGCGAGCGGCGGTGAGCTGGCCACCTACGATGCCAAGGCGCACGAGCTCGAGATCGTGGCCAATCACAACACGGAGCACGTGTCCCTGGGGAGCCGGATCGCGGTCGGCGAGGGGGCGATGGGGCATGTCGCGCAGACGCTCGAGCCGCTCCTCATCTCCGATTACGGCGAGTGGGTCGGGCGCTCGGCGCGGTACGCGCAGGTGGACGTGCACGCCGCGGTGGTGCTGCCGTTGCTCATCGGGCGGCGCTTGGTCGGTGCCATGAACTTCTGGCACTCGGACGCGAGCCGGCAGTTCGGGGAGGACGACCTGCGCCTGCTCGACCTCTTCGCCCCCCAGGCCGCCGTCGCGATCGAAAACGCCCACCTGTTCACCAGCGCCCGGCGCCAGAAGCAGTACTTCGAGGAACTCGTCCGCAACAGCCCCGTCGCGATCGTCACGCTCGACACCGACCACAACGTCGTCTCGTGCAATCCCGGGTTCGAGCGGCTGTACGGCTACCGCGAGCGCGAGATCGTCGGCCGCAACCTCGACGATCTGATCACGACCGAGGACACGCGGTCCGAGGCGGTGGCGTACACGACCGAAGCGGGCGATCGGTCGGTGAAGGGGATCGGTCAGCGCCGCCGCCGCGACGGGAGTCTGGTGGACGTCGAGGTGCTGGCGGTACCGGTCGTGCTGGACGGGAAGCGCGTGGGCATGATGGGGCTGTATCACGACGTGACCGAGCTGCTCAGCGCGCGGCGGGACGCGGAGCTGGCGAACGACGCCAAGAGCCGGTTCCTCGCCAGCATGAGTCACGAGCTCCGGACCCCCCTCAACGCCATCATCGGCTACAGCGAGATGCTGGAGGAGGACGCGGAGGCGGCCGGCCAGCACGACTTCGTCCCCGATCTGCAGAAGATCCGCGGGGCCGGTCGTCATCTCCTCACCCTCATCAACGACATCCTCGACCTGTCCAAGATCGAGGCCGGGCGGATGGAGCTGTACGTCGAGTCCTTCGAGGTGCGGAAGGTCGTCGACGACGTTCTCACCACGGTGCAGCCCCTGGTCGATCGGAACGGGAACCGGCTCGTGCTCGTGGCCGAGGATGAGCTGGGCACGATGCGGTCCGACCAGACGCGACTGCGGCAGATCCTGCTGAACCTGCTGTCGAACGCCTGCAAGTTCACCGAGGGGGGCACGATCACCCTTGCAGCGTCACGCACGGGGACCGGCGCGGAGGACGGCACGCTGGTGTTCCGGGTGTCCGACACCGGGATCGGGATGACGCCCGAGCAGCTGGGGCGCCTGTTCGAGGCCTTCACGCAGGCCGAGGCCTCCACCTCCAACCGGTACGGCGGGACGGGGCTCGGCCTGGCCATCTCCCGACGCTTCGGCCGGATGATGGGTGGAGACGTCACCGTCGAGAGTGCGCCCGGCAAGGGGTCCACGTTTACGGTGACCCTCCCGGTTCTGGCGCCGACCGCGGAGGTGGAGCCGTCGGTGGACCCGGGACTGCCGCTGGCCGCCGGGCTGGAAGGCTCCGGCGCGGCCGGTACGGTGCTCGTGATCGACGACGATCCGGCCGTGCGCAATCTCATGCGGCGTTTCCTGTCGAAGGAGGGCTTTCGGGTCGAGGAAGCGCCGACAGGGGACGTCGGCCTCGAGATGGCGCGGGCGGTGCGGCCGGACGTGATCACGCTGGACGTGATGATGCCCGGCCTGGACGGCTGGTCCGTGCTGACCGCGCTGAAGGCGGACCCGGCGGTGGCGGACGTCCCCGTGGTCATGCTGACGATCCTGGACGATCGCAACGTGGCCTTCGCCCTCGGCGCGTCGGAGTATCTCACGAAGCCGATCGAGCGGTCGCTGCTGGTGCCGGTGCTGCGGCGCTACCGTCGCCAGCCGGGACAACGTCCCGTGTTGGTGGTCGAGGACGACCCGGCGACGCGGGCCATCCTGCGACGGACGCTGGAGCAGGAGGGCTGGCACGTCTCCGAAGCCGAGAACGGTCGCGTGGCGCTCGAGCAGCTCGGTCGGCAGGTGCCCGACCTCGTGCTCCTCGACCTCATGATGCCCGAGATGGACGGCTTCGAGTTCCTCGAGGCGCTCCGCAGGGTGGAGGCCTGGCAGGCGCTCCCGGTGGTGGTGATGACCGCCAAGGATCTCACGGACAAGGACCGGGAGCGGCTGAACGGCGGGGTGGCGCGCGTGGTGCAGAAGGGGCCGCATGCTCGGGACGAGATGCTGCGGGATCTCCGTGAGCTGGTCGCGGCGCACGTTCGCGCCAACGGCGAGGCCGCGTGACGCGCGCCCGGCATACGGCGGAGCGACTGATTCCGGGTCGCGGCTCCCTGGCACGGCGGCAGGCGGCGCTGCTCAGGCTCAGCACCGGGATTGCGGCGGCCCAGGACGAGGCCGCGGTGTACCGCGCGGTGGTCTCCGGTCTCCACGACGAGGCCCTCGGCTACAATTTCCTCGGCGTCTTTCTGCTGGACGAGGAGAACGGCGACCGGGTCCTGCAGGCCAGCGTGGGCTGGCCGGGTGTTCCGGATCGTTGGCGGGTCCCGCACGGCAGCGGGGTGAGCGAGCGCGCCATCGACGACGGGACGCTGCACTACACGCCGGATGTGACGCGCGACGCGCAGTACCTTCCGTCGCTCAACAGCGGTTCGGAAATCGACATCCCCCTGCAGGTCGAAGGGCGCACCGTCGGCGTCCTCGTCGTGGAGAGCAGCGAACCGCACGCGTTCGGTGACGATGACTTCGAGATCCTCACGGCGGCGGCGATGCAGGCCGGGATCGCGGTAGGCCGCGCCCGCCTGCTCGACGCGGAGCGGCGGCGTGCCGACGAGCACAAGGCGCTGCTGGACACGATGCGGGACCTCGTGGGAGAGCTCGAGCTCTCCCGCGCGCTGCACGCCGTGCTGGAGCGCGCCGTGTCGCTCCTCGGCGTCACCGGCGGCGAGGTCGCCATCTACGACGAGGACCGGCGGGAGCTGGTGGTCGTCGCGAGCGAGCAGATCGGCAAGGACTCGACCGGCACGCGGATCCGGCTCGGTGAGGGCGCCATGGGCGCGGTCGCCGAGACGCTGGAACCGCTGATCATCCCCTCGTATCACGAATGGCTGGGACAGTCGGCGCAGTATGCCGATGTCATGGTGCACTCCGTGATGGCGGCGCCGCTCACGATCGGCCGCCGGCTGGTGGGCGTCATCGCCACCGTGCACGCCGATCCACAGCGGGTGTTCGGTCGCGAGGATCTCCGGCTCCTCGAGTCCTTCACGCCGCAGGCGGCGATCGCGATCGAGAACGCGCGGCTGTTCACCGCCGAGCGGCAGCGCGCCGAGGAGCAGAAAGCCCTTCTCGACACGATGCGCGACCTGGCCGGCGAGCTCGAGCTTTCGCGCGTGTTGCAGGCCGTGCTGGAACGCGCCGTCACTCTGCTTGGCGTCACGGGTGGCGAGGTCGCAATCTTCGACGAGGAGCGCGGCGAGCTGGAGGTGGTGGCCAGCGAGCACATCGGCAAGGATTCGACGGGCACGCGGCTGAAACCCGGCGAGGGTGCGATGGGCGCGGTCGCGCAGTCGCTCGAGCCGCTGATCATCCCGTCGTACCACGAGTGGCTCGGCCAGTCCGTGCAGTACGCGGACGTCATGGTGCATTCGGTGATGGCGGCGCCGCTGATGATCGGACGGCGCCTCGTGGGCGCGATCGCGACGGTGCACTCGGATCCGGCGCGCATCTTCGGGCCCGAGGATCTCCGATTGCTCAATCTCTTCGCTCCGCAGGCCGCGATCGCCATCGAGAACGCACGGCTGTACTCGGCGGCGCAGCGCCAGCGGGAGTACTTCGAGACGCTCGTCTCCAACAGCCCCGTGGCGATCGTGACGCTGGATCGCGATCACAACATCGTCTCCTGCAACCCGGCGTTCGAGAAGCTGTTCGGCTATCCGCGGAGCGAGGCGATCGGCCGCCCGCTGGACTCCCTGATCACCACCGAGGCGACCCGGTCGGAGGCCGAGTCCTACACGCGCCAGGCGCTCGATCACCTCATCCACGGCATCGGTCGGCGGTGCCGCAAGGACGGCACGCTCGTCGACGTGGAGGTGCTGGGCGTCCCGGTGATCGTGGACGGGGAGCGGGTGGGCCTGATGGGGCTGTATCACGACATCACCGAGCTGCTGACGGCGCGGCGCGAGGCGGAAGCGGCCAACAGCGCCAAGAGCCAGTTTCTGGCCAGCATGAGCCATGAGCTGCGGACCCCCCTCAATGCGATCATCGGCTATTCCGAGATGGTGCAGGAGGAAGTCGTGGAGATGGGGGAGGAGGGGCTGGCCGCGGACCTGCAGAAGATCCACACGGCGGGGCGCCATCTCCTCTCGCTGATCAACAACATCCTCGATCTCTCGAAGATCGAGGCCGGCAAGATGGACCTGTTCGCCGAGTGGTTCGACGTCGTCGAGATGCTCGACCAGGTGACCACGACGGTCCGGCCACTGGTCGACCGCAACGGCAATGCGCTCGTGGTGGAGCGCAACGGCGATCTCGGTCGGATGCGGAGTGACCTGACGAAGATCCGCCAGATGCTGCTGAATCTGCTCTCGAATGCCTGCAAGTTCACCGAGCAGGGCACGATCACCCTGCGGGTGGAGCGCGAGCGGGAGGCAGGACGCGCCGGGGGGGAGACCGTCGTGTTCGCCGTGTCGGACACGGGGATCGGCATGACACCCGGGCAGATGGATCGTCTGTTCGAGGCCTTTGCCCAGGCGGAGGCGTCGACGACGAGCAAGTATGGGGGGACCGGCCTGGGACTGGCGATCACGAAGCAGTTCAGCCATATGCTGGGAGGAGACGTGCAGGTCGAGAGCGCGCCCGGATCGGGATCGACCTTCACCGTGCGCCTCCCGGCCAACCTTGACGTGCCGCCGCACGAGGCGGTCGACTCCGACTGATCCATGGAGGTCAGCCCGATGCCGAAGATCCTCCTCGTCGAGGACAACGAGATGAACCGCGACATGCTGTCGCGGCGGCTCACGCGGAAGGGATACGAGGTCGCCATCGCCGTCGACGGGCGTGACGGTGTGGAGAAGGCACGGGCCGGGGGGTACGACCTCGTCCTCATGGACATGAGCCTTCCCGAGATCGACGGCTGGGAGGCCACCCGCCTGCTGCGCGAAGCGTCGGAGACGCAGACGGTGCCGATCATCGCGCTCACCGCGCACGCCATGTCCGGAGACCGGGAGCGGGCGCTCGACGCCGGGTGCGACGACTACGACACGAAGCCGATCGAGCTCGAGCGGCTGCTCGCCAAGATCCAGGCCCAGTTGAACAGGAACGCATGACCGGCTCCTCTCCCTCCGGCGTCTCGGAACTGCGGCACGATCTGCGTACCCCGGTCAACCACATCGTCGGGTACGCGGAGATGCTGCTGGAGGAGGCGACGGCCCCCTCCGCCGCCGAGCGCAAGCGGGCGCTGGAGGAGACGCTCGGCGCCGCCCGGGAGGTGCTGGGGATCATCGACCAGGGTCTCTCCGCGTCGCGGACGGATGTCTCCCCCCGCGAGCTGGCGGGACTGTACGACTCGCTCCGGGAACCGCAGGGGCGGATCCTGCGCGCGATGCGGACCTTGTTGACGTCCGACGGTGCATCGGACGAGGCGTTCCGGCAGGACGTCGAGCGGATCGTCAAGGCCGCCGAGCGGCTC
>Ga0209536_100010995_pt1 | contig 13295 bp, 9 predicted proteins | sample DeeMarSeWOR28_12_FD_187461 | JGI IMG/M metagenome (GOLD analysis project Ga0209536, IMG submission 187461) | Marine sediment microbial communities from White Oak River estuary, North Carolina - WOR-2-8_12 (SPAdes) (version 2) | ecosystem: Environmental > Aquatic > Marine > Intertidal zone >...
TCGGCGCCACCCTGCTCGATAAAACCGTCGATGAGCTGGCCTTTATTCGAAAAGCCGAAGCGATGGGCCTGGGCACCGCTGATTTTCAATCGCTGAATCCGGTGCGGGAGTCGATATAATCAAATTCAAAAGTTCCGCCTGCGGCGGCTCATGTGTCTGGTTTCAGGTGTCAGATTTTCAGAGAACAGATGTCAGATGACAGAAGACAGATGTGAAAAGCAAAAGATCAAGCATTCCTTCTGGCCTCTGTTCTCTGACTTCTGTCATCTGTTTGTTGAGACCTGACACCATAATTTTAATTAAACCCTGAAGTTTTAAACGTACCGATACCTAACTGAAACCGACAATGAACATTGTAACGACACGCCGAATCTGCCAGATATTTTTTTTCGGTCTTTTTCTCTGGTTTTGTCTGGTAACCACGCTGGGAGAACGCTGGTGGCAACTGCGCGGCTGGCCGGTCAACTGGATGATTCAGCTGGACCCGCTGGTGGGTCTGGCCACCCTGTTGACCACCCGGACGTTATATGCCGGCCTACTGTGGGGACTGGCTACGATGGTCCTGACGATTCTGCTGGGTCGATTTTTCTGCGGCTGGCTGTGCCCATTCGGCTCCCTTCACCAGTTTGTCGGTTATCTGACCCGGCGCAAGCAAGCGATCAAAGCCAAACTGGCACTCAATCGCTACCACTCGGCCCAGTCGCTTAAATATTGGATCCTGGTTTTTTTACTGACCATGGCTGTTGCTGAGCTGGCCGTAGATGTGATTCGTTTGCCGCGCACCACACCGGCAGTCTTTGCGGCGCTAACTGCGCTGGCTTTAATTACCACTATCGTATTGGCGATCCGCCAGGCAGCCGTTCAATTTAAAAAGACCCTTGCCGGTGTTCTGGCGGTTGTCGTCGGCTGGGTCTTGATCAGCTTCTTGTTTTACGGAGACTGGCGCCCGGCGGGCTCATTGCAAATCGGGTTGCTGGATCCGATTCCCCTGCTCTACCGCTCGGTTAGTTTGCTGATCCTGCCCCTTATCGATCAAACGACCCTGGCGGCCGCGAACAGCCCGCGGCTTTATGCCGGCACGTGGCTGATCGCAGCGATTTTTTTGGCCTCGGTTCTGCTAAATCTGATCCGCCCGCGGTTTTACTGCCGGTTTGTGTGTCCCCTGGGAGCCCTTTTCGGAGTGCTGGGCCGCTTTGCCATCTGGCGTATCGGCAAATCCCGGGAAGAATGCACCGACTGCCACCGGTGTGAAAAAAATTGCGAAGGTGCCTGCCAGCCGACCGGCCAAATTCGAATTGCGGAATGTGTTCTTTGCTTAAACTGCGTGGATGATTGTCATCATGGCCTGATGGGCTATCATACCGCACCATCTGCCGGCGGTGAAATCCTTTCACCGGATCTGCCGCGGCGGCACTTTTTAGTCGCGGCTGTCTCCGGAGCCGCTGCCATACCGTTATTGCGGCTTGGCGGCAATCCGGGGCCCAACTGGAATGCCGGCCTGGTGCGTCCACCGGGCAGCCTGCCGGAACAACAGTTTCTGGCGCGCTGCATTAAATGCGGGCAATGCATGCGCATCTGCCCGACCAATGTGATCCACCCGGCCGGACTGATGGGCGGCCTGGAAGGACTGTGGACTCCGGTTCTCAATTTTAGAATCGGCACCAGTGGATGTCAGCACAATTGTATTGCCTGCGGCAACCTCTGTCCGACAGCTGCGATTCGACCGATCAGCCTCGAAGAACGCCAGGGTCTCGGTCAATATGCTGAACAGGGCCCCATCACGATCGGAACCGCTTTTATTGACCGCGGCCGCTGCCTGCCCTGGGCCATGGACCGGCCCTGTATCGTCTGTCAGGAGAATTGCCCGGTCAGCCCGAAGGCAATCTTTACCCGCGAGCTGTTCAACACGGTTTACATCCAGCAACCGCTGGTGGTCAAAGATGCCGATACCACCCGGATTGAGTTTCAAAGCGAAGTGCTGGTTGCAAACCGTTATGCCACCGGAGATTATTTTTGTGTTGTTCCGGGGACTCCGGGTGGGCGCGGACGGCCAATTATCGCCAACACGTCCCGCAGCCTGACGGTTGACAGCAAATTTCCATTTGAACAGCCGCCGCAGTCCCAGGATGCGGTGTCGATTCAAATACGGCTTCAACAACCCTATGTCAATCCCGAACGGTGCATTGGCTGCGGGGTTTGCGAACATGAATGCCCGGTTCGCGGCAAACGCGCCATCCGTGTCACCGCTGAAAATGAATCCCGGGCCCGCCAGCATGCATTGATTTTACAGGGTTAACCGAACGGAAAATTTCGCATGACCCGAAAGTATTCAGGCTTTACCCGCAGAGCCTTTTTAAAGGCCGCCTGTGCAACCGGTGCGGCATCGGCTCTGCCGTTTAAAAATCTACCGGCGCTGGCCTCTGACGAAGCGGTGGTTGTTCCGACCCGTCCGTTTGGCAAGACCGGAATCGAGGTCCCCATTCTGGGATTCGGTACCAGTTTACATGCTGCCTTCAGCCAGTTGCTGCTCAGGCAAGCTGTCACATGGGGCGTCACCTACTGGGATACGGCAAATACTTACATGGGCGGCAATAGCGAAAAAGCGGTCGGCAAATATTTCGCCAAATACCCTGAAGACCGCAAAAAGGTGTTTCTGGTGACGAAATCCCACGCCTGGAACGCCGATGGTCTGACCCGTGACCTGAACTTGTCACTCGAACGCATGCAAACCGATTATATCGATCTGTATTTTGCCCACGGTATCTGGGGCATTGACAAATTGGATGCGCAAACAAAACGCTGGGCGCAGAAAGCCAAAACAGAGGGCCGGATCCGATTTTTTGGGTTCAGCACCCACAGCAATATGGCAGAATGCCTGCTGGGCGCTGCCGGTCTCGGCTGGATTGACGGGATTATGATGACCTACAATTATCGGCTGATGCATTCAGATGAGATGCGGCGTGCCGTGGACGCCTGCGTCAGGGCCGGCATCGGTTTAACCGCCATGAAAACCCAGGGCGGCGGCCAGGTCCAGATCGACAGCGCAACCGAGCTTGAGCTGGCCGGGCGCTTTCTGCAGAAAGGCTTCACCGACGGCCAGGCAAAACTAAAGGCGGTCTGGCAAAATCCGCAGATCGCCAGCATTTGTTCGGAAATGCCCAATACGACGCTTTTGATGTCCAATGTGGCTGCAGCTGTAAATAAAATCCATCTGTCCGCTCGGGACCGGCAATTGATGCGTAAATATGCTCAGGAGACGCGCTCGAATTATTGCGCCGGCTGCAACCACATTTGTGAGTCGGCTGTCGCGGGCGAAGTCGCCATCGGCGATGTGATGCGTTATCTGATGTATGCGCGCAGCTATGGCGATCACAAAAAAGCCAGCGATCATTTTAAAAAAATTCCGCAGAAGATTCGCAAACAGATGCTTCATCTTGATTATGCTGCAGCGGAACGAAAATGCCCCCGCAAAATGGCGATCGGCAAACTTATGCGGGAGGCCGCGGAAGAATTGTCATAAAGGCATATCCCGCTTGAAAATTGGTATCGCGAAAAATTGGCCTCAATGAAACTTGAAAAGAAAGGAATTTCCGATGACCGGATCCAACCCCAGCTGGTCTCGTCGAAAATTTTTAAAGACCGCCGGCGTGGCCGGGGTGGGCTCGATTCTGGCACCGACCCAACCATTGTTTGCTGCGTCCGGTGAGCCCAAAACCATTCCAACCCGCCCTTTCGGAAAAACAGGCGAGCAGGTCTCCATGTTATCACTGGGTGGCATTATTAACTTTTTATCCAATCAGCTGCTGCTTAAGCAGGCCGTCAACTGGGGGGTGACCTACTGGGATACCGCCCACAGCTATAGCGGCGGCCGAAGCGAAAAAGGCATCGGCAAGTATTTTGCCCGATATCCCCAGGATCGCAAGAAAATATTTCTGGTCACCAAATCCGGCGCCTGGAGCATCAAATCTATGAGCCGCGACCTGGCTGAATCCCTTGAACGCATGCAAACTGATTATGCGGATCTATTTTTTGTTCACGGTATCCGCAACATCAGTGCGATGGACGATGATACCCGGGCCTGGGCCGATAAAGCCAAAGCAGCCGGCAAAATACGATTTTTTGGATTCAGCACCCACAGCAACATGGCAGAATGCCTGCTGGGCGCTGCCGACCTCGGCTGGATTGACGCGATCATGATGACTTACAATTATCGGCTGATGCATTCAGATGAGATGCGGCGCGCCGTGGATGCCTGCGTCCGGGCCGGCATCGGCCTGACGGCCATGAAAACCCAGGGTGGCGGTCAGGTCAGAACCGATTCGGAAACCGAACTCAGGCTGGCCGGGCGCTTTCTACAAAAGGGTTTCACCGATGCGCAGGCCAAGCTGAAAGCTGTGTGGCAAAATCCGCAAATCGCCAGTATCTGCTCGCAGATGCCGAATATGACCATCCTGATGTCCAATGTGGCTGCTGCGCTGGATAAAACCCAGCTTTCCACCCGTGATAGATCCATGCTGCAGCAATTTGCCAGAGAAACCCGCACGGCTTACTGTACCGGGTGCACGGCGATTTGTGAATCCTGTGTGGAGAGAGAAGCACCCATCGGCGATGTTATGCGCTATTTGATGTACTGCAACAGTTACGATGACTATAAGCTGGCCGCAGACGGCTTTCGTAAAATTCCCCAAAAAATCCGAGCGCGCCTGACCCGCCTGGATTATTCAAGAGCAGAACGCAATTGCCCCCAGGGATTGCCCATCGCACGGCTGATCCAGGAAGCCAAAAACAAGCTGGAAATTTCTTAACTTTGTATCCTTCGTGGTAAAATGATCTCGCGGGTAAACCCCGACCCTCAAGTTCTATAATTTTTCAAGACGGCTTCCGCTTCTGATATCATTTCGTTCCGCAGGGCGACGGGTGACAGAACCTCGGCCTTGGCTCCCCAGGTCATTAGCCAGAATTTAATTTCATCGGTTCCGGCGACCCGGACTTCGAAAATGAGGGATCCGTCTTTTTGGGGTTCAATTTTCTGGGTCTTATGCCAGGTTTTTTCGCTGATATAACCGGCAACTTCAGCCGCAAAGCGAATCCTCACGTTCTGTGGTTTACCATGAAACACACCGAAACTGGTCTGCATAAAATCTTCGACCTTAAAATCTTGCAGCATCTCAAAGGATTCATCTGTCAACTTCAATGATTGGATCCGATCCAGGGCAAAAATGCGAATATCTTTCCGCAGCCCGCAATTTCCGATCAGATAAAACGCTCCGTCAAAAAACCAGATTTTATAGGGCGCTACTTTGCGCTGCGTCTTTTGTTTACGGCTCATCGTAAAATAATCAATTTCGATAATTTTACGCTGAATGGTGGCTTCGCTGATCCTGTCGATTAAATCCTGCAGCTGACCCTGCTGTTTGTAAGGCTTTGAACCGACCTCCAGGCTTTCTTCCAACCGGTCAAGATATTGGATCGCTTCAGCCGGCAGGGTGGTCTTTATCTTCCTGAAAAATGACTCCAGAGATTCGTAAAAAACGGTGTCTTTTAAAACCGTCATCAATCCCCGGCTGAAATAAAGGGCCATCAACTCCGTCAGATTCAACGGAATGGGGATATTGTGCCGGGCACTGTCCAGAAGCGACCACAAATTTTTGCCGTCTACACGGTCGGTAAAAATCGGGAAACCAGCCAGCTGCAAGGCCTCCAGATCCCGATATACCGTGCGCCAGTGATATTCAAGCTCCCGGGCCAGGTCAGCGGCTGACTTTCCTCTGCGCGAGGCGATCAGGCGCTGTAAAATCCGCCACTGCCGAGCCAGTTGCTCTCCTCGTGCCATAAATAACCTCTCACCAAATAACGGGTTAGCAAAACTTTTATTTTTTCTCCCGGCATTTTGTCCGGATATGACAAACCGTCATGCTAATGTTGGTCTCAAAAATGAACTTACTAGAAGTGGTTTCAAAACCTCAGATCAGGTCCAAGGGCAAGGCGTCAGGCCGATCGGGAAAGCGCAGCATACATGATGGGCTAGTATGTGAGCATTTGCCGGAGGCCTGCAACGCAGCCATTGGGCGTCAGATGGGGTTTTGAAACCACTTCGATTCATATTAACCACCAAAGAGGACAGCCCAAAAAAGGGGGATAAAAAACATGACGAAACATACTTTTGACCCGGATTACCAGGATTGTTACGAATACCATGGAAATACAACGATCGAGCTCACCCGCAAACAGGGTCAGACAACCCTCTGGCGGGACTGGATCACCTTCGATTCGGTTCAGGAAGCCGCCGACTATTTCAATGAGCGCTGCAGCGCCTATGAATAAGATATGGTTGCGACAGATAATTCGGGCCGAAAAAGGGCTTGGAAAATTCAATCGGCCGGTGAGATGCGCCGCCCGCTTGAGGTTGATGAGAGGTTCATAGAGCTATTCATGAAATAACGAGAACGAGGACGTCGACGGGCACGAAGCGGTGAATCCTTGCCTGACCTCCTAGGTGTTCTCATCCCTGAAATCCAAATTTAAGATCGATTTTACCAGAATCGGACATTAGATAGGGTTTTAAAATCATTTCTATTCTTTCGGATGACACTCCCCGCAGCTGGTGGGTCCGGTGGCTGGCAACGGGCTATCTATCTTTTTTCCGGACATTTCGATTTTTCTGTTTTTAAGCTTCATGATCTTATGGCATCCGATGCATGTTTCATGATAGGCCTTCTTAAAATATCGGATTTCCTCAGCTCTGACGGGTACCCCCGGCTTGGATTTGGTGGGAGAAACCGTTGCATCATGACAGCCGGATGCCATACAGCCCTGTATTTGAGTGGTGCCCTCCCATTCGTGATGGCAGGTCTGGCATTCAAATCCAAAATGCCGGGAATGGGGAAAATCCACCGCCGCCCGCTTTTGCTCGACCTCATCGGGCGCACCGAGCTCGATGATCCCCATTGGAATACACATTTCAGTAATGTCTTCTTCGCCGGAAACAGCCGGTAATAATCCGAAAATTGTTGCCATCATAAAACACACCAGTAAAATACCCAGCTTCTGCATATTGGACTCCCCTTTTAAATAAAAATACAGGATTCGATTCAAACGGTATCAAGGGCCCATAACGAATGCCCATAAAGCCAAATAAACTTCATAAAATTAAAGTGAAATTAATGCTTCATAAATAAAAAAATTTCAAGCTTTAATTTCAATTTTTATCCAAGGCTGATACCTCAAGCAATCTGCCATTCAAGCTGTTGCCGGGGTTTGATTCCTGGAAGAGAAGAGGTGTTGAGTAAAAATTTGACAACTTATTACCAAATGCGTTATAAAGTAGTTAGAATTATTACAAATTTTTAATGAAACCAAATTCGTCGCATCGGGGCGAATCCAATCAGACCCAACCATTGGCACCCGATCGTGCTTGTGCGTATGTTGTTCGTTCTTCTTGCAGGAGGTTTCATGGCAAAACCGACCCGTGATGAACCGCAAAAAGGCTCAGAGCAACCACAAAAGCAGGTTGCCGCCGGCGCTTTCAGGGCGTCATGCGTGAAGCCGGATTTCAGTTTTCAGACCTTTACCGAGCAATCTCCTAACATGATCTTTATTAATCAGGGGGGGCGCGTCGTTTATGCCAACAAAAGGTGTGCCGAGTTAATGGGATACAGCCTTAGGGATTTTTACGCACCGGATTTTGATTTTATAAAGCTGATTGCGCCGCAATCGGTCGATTTAATTCGCTCCAACTTTAAACGCCATCTGGCCGGCGAAGATGTCGAGCCCTATGAATACGCTCTTTTGAACAAACGAGGGAAAAAAATCGATGCCATCATTACCACCAGACTGATTGATTATGAGGGTGGAAAGGCGATTCTGGGCATTGTCACCGATATCACCGAGCGCAAACGTGCAGAATACGAACTGCAGTATCGCTTGAAATTCCAGCATTTGATTACCACGGTTTCCAGCCAGTTTATCAATTTGCATCCGGCTCAAATTGACGATGAGATTGATCATACCCTCAGACAAATCGGTGAATTTGCCGATGCGGATCGCAGTTATGTTTTCCAGTTCTCCGACGACCATAAATTCGTGTCCTGCACCCACGAATGGTGCGCAGAAGGAATAGAACCGGCCATCGAGCGTATTCAAAATGCGGCGGCGGAGACGTTTCCCTGGTCCATGGAAAAATTTCTGCGGGGAGATATGCTGATCTTTCCCAGTGTCCGCGACATGCCACCGGAGGCCGTCGCTGAAAAAATTGAATTTGAAAAACAGGGAATTCAGTCAGTGTTATGTGTGCCGATGTTCATCGGCGGCAGAGTGATGGGATTTGTCGGTCTGGATTCGGTCAGAGAGCAAAAAATGTGGGCCGAGGACACCAATTCCCTGCTCAAGATCGTCGGCCAGGTTTTCGCCAATGCCTTGGAAAACAAAAAGACCCGGCAAGCCCTGCAGGAAAGTGAGGAGCGCCTACGGACGGTTTTTGAAACCTTTCCGGATCCCGTCACCATTATCCAGACAGAAGACGGGCGCTGCGTGGATATCAACAGTGCTTTTACCCGGCTGACCGGTTGGACGCACGAGGAGGTCATCGGCAAAACAGCAGCCGACCTTGATATCTGGCATAATCCTGTGGAGCGCGAAAAACTGACAGCCGGTATTGCCCGGCACGGCAAGATTGAAAATTTGGAAGCCAAATTCCGGCTTAAAGACGGCAGAATCATAACGGCTTTGATGTCTGCTGTTTTGATCAGGCTCAAGAATAAGCCACACATCCTGACCATTACCCGCGATATCAGCGACCTCAAGTCCGCACAGAAAGAACGGGAGCAATTGAAAACGCAGCTGATCCAGGCTCAAAAGATGGAGGCCATCGGAACATTGGCCGGCGGTATTGCCCATGATTTCAATAATATTCTCGGCGCAATCATCGGCTATGCGGAGATGGCGCTTTATGATACCCGCAAAGATTCAATGGAGCATTACAACCTGGACCAGGTGCTCAGAGCCGGCCATCGCGCCAAGGACTTGGTAAAACAGATTCTGGCCTTCAGTCGCAAAAGTGATCAAGACAAAAAAATCGTTTCATTAACGCCCATCGTTAAAGAGGCATTAAAACTGCTGCGCGCGTCATTGCCGACCACCATTGAGATCAGACAGGATATTGACTCCGATCTGAATGCCATTTTTGCGGATCCAACTCAGATGCATCAGGTGATGATGAATCTCTGCACCAATGCCGCGCATGCCATGGCGGACACGGACGGTGTTTTGCGTGTCAAATTGCAGAATGTGGATCTGCAGGCCAAAAAGGCCGCGCAGTATCCTGAGCTCATCCCTGGCCCTTATGTAAGGCTGACCATCAGCGACACGGGCCATGGGATGGATTCGGCAACCATGGAGCGCATATTTGATCCGTATTTTACCACCAAAGAGCAGGATAGAGGCACCGGCATGGGACTGGCTGTCGTCCATGGCATCGTTAAGGGGCACGGCGGCGGCATCCATGTTCAAAGTACACCCGGCAAAGGGACGTGTTTTGATATTCTTTTTCCGGTTATGGGGAAACAAATGGAATCAGAAACCGCAGAACTAAAAGCACTTCCAACCGGCAATGAGCACATTCTGTTTGTCGATGATGAGGATACCCTCATTGATCTGGCTAAAAGCATGCTGCAAAAACTCGGCTATCGGGTGGAAACACGAACCAGCCCGCTTGAAGCCCTCAAGACCTTTAAAGCCGCCCCACACCAATTTGACCTCGTGATTTCGGATATGACGATGCCCGGCTTGACCGGCGACAATCTGGCATCCGAATTGATGAAAATTCGTCCGGAAGTCCCTGTCATTATTTGCACCGGCTACAGCGAAAAAATAGACGAACGACGAGCCAGCGATCTGGGAATTAAAGGGTTGATAATGAAGCCGTTTACGATTCGCAAACTTTCAAAGGCCGTCAGGGCCGCCCTGGATGGAAACGGCTGATTTCAAATCAACCGTTTCGTTATTGGTTATTTGCTACTTGTTATTCGTTGACAGATTCGTACATCCCTCTGCTTCTATATCTAATAACATATAACCAATAACAAATAACGATTTCCCGGCACTGCTGTCGCCGCTAAGATTTCAGCCGGATCATTTGAAATAACCAGGCGGAAGATTAATCTTCTAAAGGCAGGGAAATCGATATGGTGCAGCCGCCTTCTGGATTATTCTCTGCTGTGACGTCGCCACCAATTAGTGTGATAAATTTTTTAACCAGGGCCAGGCCGATGCCGGTTCCGCGGGTTTTTTGAGCCTGGGCGTTGTCAACCCGGTAGAAATCATCAAAAACCTTCTTTAGTGCCTGACGGGGTATCCCGGGACCGTAATCGGAAACAGCAATCTGCACGCGGTCAGGTTTCTGAGAGATTCGAATCGTAATCTCTTTTTTTTGGGCTGACTGGCAAAATTTGACGCTATTTTCGATCAGATTGATCAGTACCTGAATCATGGCCTCACGGTCGTAGCGAAAGGGGCGAATGTCCTCACGCACAACGCTCAGGGCAAAGCCTTCCTGCTGAAGTTTGGCCTGCATAACCGCTTGAACTTCGGCGACCACCTCTTCAAAGGTTCCCCGCACCAGATTAAGCGGCCGCTGTTTTTTCTCCAATTTGGCCAGATCGAGAACATTGTCAATCAGGCGGGACAATCGGGACCCTTCGGAATTGATGATCTGAAAATACTCCTGCTCGCGTTCGGTGTCTTTCGCAATACCCTGCTCAAGCATTTCAATATACATCCGGATATTGGTAAGTGGTGTCTTCAATTCGTGCGTTACCGATGACACAAACTGCGAACGGCGCTCGGAAAGATCCACAATGGCCCGCGTGCTTTTATAAATCGCAAACAGTCCGATTAAAAAAATGGCTGCCAGCACGAGCATCATGACCATCAGCGTGTTGCGACCGGCGGAGCGCGGGATCTCTTCGCAGCTCAGCGTGGCTTTTAAAAATGCAAACGGTGACGGAAATTCCCGCTTCAGGATAAATTCAGGATTGCGGGTCGAAATACCGGCTTGCAACCGGGCAATTTCACGGCCCTGATCCACAACCTGCAGACGCAGACTGGCGTAATTTGCCATAGGCTGCACCATAAAATAATTTTGCGCCAGATCGTCTAAAAAGGCGCGCAGCTTCAAAATGAAACCCTGCCGGTATATTTTCTGGTTGATCATGATGCGGCGAAAGATAAATATTTGATCGGCGCTGATCAGCACCGATTGCAGCGGGGCAACTTCCACCTGAAAATTTTCCTCATCCCGGCTCCCGGACTCAGCAGCGATGCTTTCATCGGCTTCGGCTTCCGCCGCGTAGGATTTGCGGCGATGATCCATCTGAGCGGTCTTCTCTGTGTCTGCATCCATCCGGGTTTCTTGGGCATCCGGGCCGGGAGCACCCGCCGATAATGCCCCAGCCGGCGGTGCCGGGCTCTCAGCGGCGACACCCGCTTCTTGGCGAGCCAGGTTTTTAGCCTGTGCCACGGTGACGTTTTCAAAGCGCTTTTCTTTTTGACCCAGACGGTCTCTGGGTTCCTGGTGGCGGGTGAGATCCAGATACTTTTCAGCAAATCGGCCCGGTGGCTTCTGCTCGACTTCGGCCAATTTCGGGGCCGGCGCAACAGTTATTTTATCTGTGTCTTCGGTTCTTTTGCGGTTAAAGATGCGATTGGCATGCTCCAGCTGGGCCACGGCATCTTGGAGATCCGTTGCAACGGACCTGCCGGCCTGAACCAGAGGGGTTTGAAACGAGCCGTCCGGATTATTTTGAAAATAGCCGAGGATATAATTTTGCGACGGCAGGTCGGAGAGCGGTGAGCGGTTTTCTTTGCCACGCCCAGCGGGGGCGCTCATGTAAAAATTGTATTCATCAATGGCTCGACCTTCCTCTTGATGAACCAGGGCTTCCAGCGCCTGTTCCAGCTCGTCAAAAAGGGTATTGGCAAAATAGCTCAGTGTGGCCGCTTCCTCCTGCTCCAGGCCGCGATAGGTCCGCAGCACAAAATACCCAAGCGGAACCGACAGGGCCACACAAAATATGAGAATTAAAATTTGTAATCGTTTCATTCTTCGGGTTCCAGCCGATAACCTTCGCCCCGGATGGTGGTGATGAAAGGTGCATCACCGATCAACCGGGTGATTTTTTTGCGCAGTTTCAACATATGAATGTCCACCGTGCGGGTTTCGATATCGGCGTCGGCATATTGCCACACTTCGGTAAGCAGTTCCTTTTTAGTGACGATCCGGTCGCGATAGCGATGCAAATAAGCGATAATATCCATTTCTTTGCGGGTTAGCTCCACGTTTTGATTTTGATAATGCGCCATCAAATTTTTTCCGTCAAAAAAAATATCGCGAAAAAGAATTTCAGCATCACCGGGATTTTTCCCGGTACGCCGCAAAACCGCCTCTACCCGCACCATCACCTCCCTGAGGGAAAACGGTTTGGTGATATAGTCGTCAGCGCCCGCATTAAAGCCGGTGACGATATCATCTTCAGCGCCTTTGGCAGTAATGATGATAATGCCCTGTTCCGGCTTTTTTTTGCGCACTTCCTTGCAGACCGAAAACCCGTCGCGCGTCGGCAGCATAACGTCCAGCAGGATCAGATCATAGGGCTCGTTCAGGCCCGCATCAAGCCCCCGCCCGCCGTCATCGGCGCACTTGACCTCATAGCCATTGTATACCAGCACATCGGCAAGCCCGCGCAGCAGCGCCGGGTCATCCTCAACCACGAGAATCCGTGCTTTGGGTCTGTGCATTTTATTTTTATCCTTTGCCGCAAAGTGAGTGCCTCGACGATGCCCTGCCCTTTTAAAACAGTATATCAGATCCAGCCGTTTTCAAAGTAAAAGTTATGTAAAAACATGGCCCATTTGTTTTTACACTTCTTTGAATTGCCTTCTGCGGGCCGTGGACTAAAATTAAAGCCAGACGACAGGAGCCAGATTTTTTTTAACAACACATCATACATTAGCAGTGGTTTCAAAACCGCGGGTTTTGCAACCACTGCTAGAAAGGAGCCAGCCATGAAAACCACGCGTCTAAAATCATTTGTCTTAATTATCGGCTTGATTGCCGCCACCGGGGCGGCCATGGCCTATTCATCCGGCACGGGGACATCCTGGCTGTCAGGTCTGTTTGCTCACCCTGCCGTACACAGTTCGCCAACTGAATTGGGTCCGGTCACCCTTGAGGGTCGTCTGGTCCAGAATAAAGTGTTGCAGGGATCCGACGGCAAAGTCCATCTGGCTTTAACCTTGCG
>Ga0209536_100010996_pt1 | contig 13294 bp, 9 predicted proteins | sample DeeMarSeWOR28_12_FD_187461 | JGI IMG/M metagenome (GOLD analysis project Ga0209536, IMG submission 187461) | Marine sediment microbial communities from White Oak River estuary, North Carolina - WOR-2-8_12 (SPAdes) (version 2) | ecosystem: Environmental > Aquatic > Marine > Intertidal zone >...
CGACCGCCAGTATCCCGTAGACCTTGCTCGGTACTACGGTTCCATACACACCCTGCCGCATCGGCACCACGTGCAAATCAGCGGCTCCTAACGATTCCGACAACCGCTCCCTGGGCTGATAGGGCAACAAGAGCACATTCGAAAGATCTTCTCTTCGCAGGCGTGCCTCGACTCGCCCACGAGTAGAACCGTCACCTATCAGGACGAACGCGATATCCTGCTCATCACGCAGCGCAGCTGCGGCGTCAAGAACGAGGTCGAGATCCCATACGTAGCCGAAGTTCCCGGAATACATCACGACGAAGCGGTCTTCAAGTCCTAGCTGCGCTCGAAAAGCGTTCTCGCCTTTGATCGGTCGAAGCGTGTGAGTGTCCGCCCAGTTGCGCACTATGCTGACATGCGGACCGGCCGCTCCCTTGGCGGCCAGTCGCGCCACCATGTCATCGCTCAAGGCGACGATCCTGTCGGCCCTGGAGAGGATGCGCGCCTGAACACGCTCGAACGCATCGGCGAGAGGACCGGGCGCCATATCGACGGCGCTGGCCACATCCGGATACAGATCCTCGCAGTAGTAGACGAACGGAATCCTGAAGCGTCGCTTGAGGTGCGTGCCCAACAAACCGAGAAACGGCGGATCCGTGAGCGACACCACGACATCGGGGCGACTCAGTCTTCGACTTGCCAACGCCGCCGTGGCGAAGAAGCTGGCCTGGTTGATCATACGGCCAATCGGAGCGCTCTTGTCCCAACGCGTTCCCCACGCGCGCCAGACATCTATAGACCCGTGTCGCTCCCTCTCAAACGGAAACGCCCCACCTTCATGCTCCCGCGTATTGGGCAGGCCGCAGACCACCGATACGTCGTGAGCCGAACTCAGATCATCCGTCAATTCGGAGAGATAATACCCGGTGGCCCCGCTGTCGGGAGGAAAGGAACGGTTGAGAAAGAGGACGCGCATGGCTAGCGAGCTGTGGACTGCTGCATCGCGGGTCGGTGAATACTCCGATACCAGTCTATAGTACGCCTCAAGCCCTCTCTGAAGTCCGTTTGGGCTTCGAAACCGAACTCGCGCTTTGCCTGCGAGGTGTCAAGACATCGACGAGGTTGACCGTCCGGTTTCGTCGTATCCCAGTATACCTCACCGTCGAAACCGGTCTCCTCGGCGATCACGCCGACAAGCTCGCGGATCGTGATTTCGCGACCCGAACCAATGTTCACCGGCTCGGGCTTGTTGTATCTCTCGGCGGCGGCCAGAAGCGCCTCGGCGCAATCTTCGACGTAGAGGAACTCCCGAGAGGCCTGCCCGCTGCCCCAAACCGTCATCCTCCGTCGACCTGTCTCGACAGCGTCCAGACATTTCTTGATCAGGGCGGGGATGACGTGCGAGCTCGCGGGATCGAAGTTGTCGCCCGGGCCGTACAGGTTCACGGGCAACAGATAGATGGCGTTGAAGTCATACTGCCGGCGATAGGCCTGCGCCTGCACCAGAAGCATCTTCTTGGCCAAACCGTAGGGCGCGTTGGTCTCTTCCGGATAGCCATCCCAAAGGTTCGTCTCTCGAAATGGAACGGGAGTGTGTTTCGGATAGGCGCACACCGTGCCCACGGCCAGAAATTTTCCGACTTCTTGCCGACGGGCTTCCTCCATGAGGTGAACACCCATCACCAGATTGTCGTAGAAGAAACTCCCGGGGTTCTCACGGTTGGCCCCGATGCCGCCGACGCGAGCGGCCAAGTGTATGATGACGTTAGGGTGGGTCGCCGACAGCAGTTTGCCGATGTTCTCCGGATCCCGAAGATCGCAGTCTTCGCGCCGTGGGGCGATCAGTTCTAGCGGGTAGCGCTCCTGAAGCTTCGCCACTAAGTGCGAACCCAAGAATCCACCACCGCCCGTGACGAGTACGCGTTTACCCGTCCAATAGGATACTCTCAATTCCCCCGCCGGCTGAACCGAAGCTTGAGAACACGTTTTTGGAAGACCGCCGACCGCCAGTCGACGTCAACTACTCTACGGCAAGAGTATCACGAGTGCAAGCGTCCCGGCGGCCACCGTCTGCCAAGCCTTGGCGTGGTAAGCCCTTGCAGGATATGCCTTGACGTGCTACTGTAGGGTAACTCCCCCTCAATGACATTTCCCAAAAACATCTGGTTGATCGTCCCGATGGCTGACACATCGCATCCTAACGGGGGACCGTCCTCAGTACGTGTGGCTGGGGCCGCGAGTCGCGCAATCGTGCGCTTGCTCTCGGATCGTGGCGTACCGGCGAACGAACTCGTGGTCACGAGCGCCGAGCGCCAGACGAACGGCGACGGAGCATCGTGGTTGGTGACCGTGCTGCGGGGCCGGGAACAGAGGAGCTACGAGTTCGCTCCCGAGCTGATAGACAAGGTTCTCGCCCGCGGGCCGTGCGACGAGTGGTATTCCGAGGTCTTCCGCATGTTGGAGGCCGCCGGAGTCGGCTTCCCGGCCTGACGTACATATCTCCTCAGGTCTATTGACCTAAGGGGCCTATACGCTTTATCTTAGGGCACCCATCCCCCTCCCTGCCGCCGTACCCACAATTTTCTCGTTGGACAGGTCAGGAGGAATTCTCATGCGCCGGACTCTCGGCTTGATGGCCGCCGCGGCTTTCGCCCTTGTCTTCGCCCTTCAGCCTGCCTGGGCGCAGCGTCCACCGCCGGAGCATCCCGTTTTCGGGCATACTCTGTATTCGACAACCGGAATGCTGGCCACCCCCCACGCGTTCGCTTCTCCGACGACCATATTCGGGACCGGTACGGCGATCGTCGCCGATCGCGCGGAGGGCGACCCCAACACCGCCGGACGACTCGGCGCAGGTATCGGGTTGGGTGGTTGGATCGAAGCGGGGGGAACGCTATTCGATACAGACCAGTACGGCCTCTTCGCTAAGGCCCAGCTGACACACCAGCGCGGGATATTCCCGGCCATCGCTGTCGGCGTGCTGAACGGCACGAACGCCAACGTCGGTCGCTTCGGGATCACCGATGATTTCTACGACGAGTGGTACAAGGCCACGTCCTTCTACGCGGTCCTGACCTACGTCGCCGGCCCCGGCGGTCGCGGTTTCCCCAGCTGGGTCGTGATCTCCGGTGGGTGGGGGAGCGGCATATTCCTCGAGGACAATCCGCAATTCGAGGGCGGCGGTAGCGGCGGTGCCTTCGGCTCGGTCGCGTTCGATTTTCGGGCGGGCGAAGAAGCGATGGTCAGAACGCCCCTCGAATGGGACGGCTTCGACTTCAACATCGGCGCCACCGCCTGGCTGGCCGGGCTCGAACTGACGCTCGGCATACTGTCCATCGATGAAGGCAGCGCACCCGATCCGCTTTTACCGGGCGAGACTTTCGATCCCACACGCACAGAGGCGGGCGTCTTCTACAACCAGGCCAAGTGGTATGCGTCTCTGACGCTCGATGCTCGAGTGCTCGGGAAACTGCCCTGGATCTGGCAGAAGGAAGAGACCGAGTAAGTCCAACGCGACCCGGACTATGACTTGGCGCCGGGCGGTCACCAGACCGTCCGGCGTTCGCACATCCAAACGTTTGCTCGATTAACGATCTCCGGACAGCAGCTCCTCGTACAACAGCGCGGACCGCCTGACCATTCGATCGACGGTGTATTCCTGTTCGACTTTTCTCCTCGCGTTTCGTCCGCAGCGCCGCGCGACAGTCGCATCACCCAGGAACAAGCCGATCGCTTCCGCCAGGGCCGGCACATCGCCCGCCGTAGCCAGCTTCCCTTCCACGCCATCGGTGATCACATCGCTGGCCGCTGCGATATCGGATGCGACGACCGGACGCGCCATCGCCATCGCCTCGAGCAATACCGTGGGATGACTTTCGTTCAACGAGGGTAGGACGAAGATATCGAGGTCCGCGAGCAATTCGGGCACGGCATCGACGAAACCCGTGAAGCGTACGCGATCCTTCAGATCGAAAGCCTCGACAAGCCCGTGCAACTCTTCCCACCCTTCCCCATCACCACCGATGACCAACCAGACATCCCGCTTCTCGATGCTGGCGAACGCTCGGATCAACTCGCGAAATCCTTTCCGCGCTACCAAGCGTCCAATCGACCCGACGACTATCGCACGGCTCGGAATTCCAAGTTGGGTGCGCCACGCGCCAGTGCGAGATCGAGACGGATCGTACCGCTCGATGTCTACGCCGCCGGGGATCACCGCTACTCGACTCGCAGACACGCGATAGCGCTCGGCCAGCGCGCTCACTGCCTTGCGGTTCGACACCACAAAGCGGTCTACGAATCGCGACGTGGCTTGCTCCACGATCCTCTGCCAGCTCAGGCGCCCGGCAGTCGCCTCATCGCCTCCGATGGGGTCACCGCCCGATACGATGACGGGTGTTCGCGCCAGGCGCGCCGCGATTCTGCCGGCCAGAGCTCCTTCACCCATGGTGTGGACGATGTCCGGCCGAAACCGGCGAAACTCTCGAGCCAACCTGAACCCCGTTCCCATGCTTCCCGTGTCGGGCGCTTCGGTCGCGATCACCGGGATACCCAAGTCATGGAGACGATCGACGAACACACCACCGGGTAAGCACGCCACGCCCGTCTCGTAGCGGCGGCGCGGAAGGTCCCGGACCATCTGCAGGACAGTGCGTTCGTTACCACCGAAGCGGTTGTTATCGACAACGAAAGCGATTCGCGCCGAGTGCTCTTGGATATCCTGATGCAAGATTCACCCTCGACCCATGAACGTCCCCACCCTTAGCCGACGCTAGCTCTCGCCGGCGGTATCGTCAACGCCGGAGACCGGCAGGTGCGGCCCAAGCCGGTTTGTCGTTAGTATTGGTCGAGGACCGATTCTCTCGATATGACTACGTCACTCAGCCTCTTCGCTCCCGAGCCCGGCGCTCCTGGGTCTCCGGTCGCTTCCCGCACCGGCGTCTTTGTGAACGGCCTGGTGGGCCTTCTCGAAGCCTCCGACCTCGCGCTGGACATCGAGCGCGAGTGGCTGCAGCCCCACCAGGCACGCGAACCCGTTGAGGTCGGCGACTGGGTCGACGCCACTCGTTGGTCCGCCATCGAGCTTCGTCGCATCCTCCGAGCCTCGTCACGCTACCTGGTCTTCGTTTATCCCCACCTCCCAGTCTTTGCCTACGCCCAGGGACCCTCCATGCTCGCCCGGCTCAGGAGAGCACTCCAGGTTCTGTCGGCCAAGTCGCGTCTAACTCGTCAGCGAATCGTCGTCGTCGTGATGGACCTGCCCGTCGAGATGCACGAAGGCCGCGCCGTCGCCGACGGACGAGTGCCCGACGTCGATGACAAGCGCATCCGCGAGATCGAGCACACTCTGTTTCGCGCTGCGTGGCGAATCGTATCGCCCGTCGGCTTGGTCGAGCCCATAGCCGATCGCTACAACATCGACGACGACAGGGTGGTCAGCTACCGCCGCGCTCCGTACCTCCCTGCCGCTAGGCTCGATGCGCCACCGCCCATCGAAGTCGACAGGGGCACCGTCAACTTCTTCTATTCCGGAGACGTCGACCCTCACGTCGCGCCGAACTTTCGAGAGGTCTTACGGTCGATCAGGAATGCCCCCAAGACACGGCTACATGTCTGCGGTCCCGGGCGCGATGCGGTCCGAGAATGGTTGGTCGAGCTTGATGTACCCAACGTTCGCCACCATGGACAGCTTGGCCCAGCCGAACACGATTGGCTGGCCCAACAATGCGACGTCGGCCTCATCCTCTATCCGACCGAAGACACCTATAACCATCTGCGCCCCACCTTGAAGTACTCGGCATACCTAGCCAACGGCCTCGCCGTCTTGAGCACCGACCTTCGAGCCGTAGCTGATAACATTCGGGGTGACCGCGTCGGGCAGGCGATGCCTATCCGCGAACTCGCCCTCGAGGTTCTCCGTTGGAGCACGAAACCCAAGCTGTGGGCCGGCGCCAAGACTCGCGCCACCCAGTTGGCCGAGGATATCCGCTCCGCTCCCGAACTGCATGGCTTGCTTCGAGAAATCGCCGAAGATCGCTGAGACACCTGCCCACATATTCGCACTCTCCCTATCCCTCTTAACAGGCTGTGGCGGTAACGCAGCGGTGGCACGGAACTGGCCCCTTCTATGACGGCGAGGGCGCCCATAACGGGACGTCCGGTAGCCCGGAGAATCGGGAAATGTCCGCAAGCTGCCGAACAAAACCAGGAGGTATCCGCTGAACGGTGAGTCCATGCGAGTCGCAACAGGCACGGCATCTTGCAGCCAGAATTTCCGATTTCTGTCGGGAATAATGACCGCATCCACAGTTGCTACGGAACTTGCCTGGACCCGCGATTTCCTCGCCACCGATTGTAGCTCGTGTAGCCGGGACCGAGGGGCCGACCCTTCCGGCCCCACGCTCTGGCTGACGTTTTGTCAGTCAGTATGCGCCCCACAACCGGCCCCACCAAATACCTAACCTTGGGCAGCGGTGTGAAGATCGGTGGTAGCCCCGAAGGCGCGGGTCGAAAGGCCCGCGCCTTGACTCTTTCAGGAGAGTGGCGGCCGCGCGCACTGGTGCGGTTATTGCAAAGAACCGGCAACGGGGGAAGTAAGAAACGAGGTGTTGGATGAAGACCAGATTGACATCAGCATTGCTGTTATCCGTAGCCGCCTTCGCCGTGCTCAGCCTTCTCGGCTGGACTCGACAGGAACCGAGCAAGCCCGACGCTCAGACGAGCAGCGCCGACGACGAATCCACGTTGTTCGTCGGCTAACCGTCGTCCGCGTTCGCGCCACCTCAGCCGACCCGGCTGAGGCCGTTCCTTCACCGCAGGCTCCGTATCTCCGGCAGCGGCTGAACCCACCTTTCGCATCCCGCCATCGCCACCCTGTTGCCCTTCGCACGTCACGTGTCGCAGTTTCGTGTCTACACCACCTCCGTACAGAGAGGCAGACTGGAAGCGTGGCACGATCGCTGGGAGGGTCACCTGAACACGTCCATGATCTGATGGGGCTATGATTCCCTGCACCGTCATCCGGCACGTGGAAATCGAGGACCTCGGCTACCTGGGGGAGGCCTGCGCAGCCGGAGGCCTCGCCTGCCAGTACGTCGATGCCCAGTCGCTGACCAGCCAAACGCCGGCCACCGCCACAGCGCTCATCATATTGGGCGGCCCCGCCGGCGCCTATGAGACGGAGCGTTATCCCTACCTGCACCACGAGATCGAATTGATCCGCCGTCACCTGGACAGCGGAACCCCGGTCCTCGGTGTGTGCCTGGGCGCTCAGTTGCTGGCAGCCGCCTGCGGCGGACGCGTTTTCCCCGGCGAGTTGGGCAAGGAGATAGGCTGGGCGGACGTCGAACTGACTCCGTCGGGACTATCCGATCCGCTGTGGACGGGATTCCCGGCTCGATTCATGACGTTCCACTGGCACGGCGATACTTTCGAGCTACCTCCAGGTGCCGAAATCCTGGCCCGGACTGACAAGTACGTGCAGGCGTTCAGGGTGGAATCGAACGCGTATGGAATCCAGTTTCACCCCGAAGTCGTGCCGAAAGAACTCGCAAGCTGGATTCGCGCCTACCGGCTGGAGCTGGAACTCGAACGACTGACACCCAAAGACGTATTGAACGTACCCAACGAAGATGACCACCGGCGGCTTGCACTCAGGTTAGGCGAAAACATAGCCGACTGGATCAGCCGCACCACCAGGGGAGAGTAATTAGTGAATGGTAATTAGTGATTGGTAGGCTCGAAGATCGATGCTACAAATCACTAACTACCACCGACTACTTACTTTCTGACTACATCACCTCCGGCCTCAAGTCGTAGTCGATCCGCCACGGCGGCAACTCAGTCGCGCCCTCCTTGAGGAAATGGTCGAACCAACGCAATAGGCGTAGACTGTAATCGTATCGGGCGGCCGCACGCCGGTTACCGTGGCCTTCGCCGGGATACAGAACCAGGCGAACAGGGACATTGGTCATCATCTTCAGCGCGCGGTACAGTTCTCTCGACTGCCCCGGGTTCACCCGCGGGTCTTCCTTACCGTGAAGGATGAGCAACGGAGTCTGCGCCTGATTCACGTACATGATCGGGCTCCGCTCGAGGAAGAGTTCCGGATTTTCGTACGGATTCGTCAGCCAATGCACCAACTCCATCTCCTCCGGAATGTCGCTCGTCCCGGTCTTCGACAGCTGGTCCGAGATCCCGACGAACATGACCCCGGCCGCGAAACGCTCGCTGTGACGCGTCGCCCCCCAGGCCGTGAAGTAGCCGCCGTACGAACCGCCGGTGATGCCGATGCGATTCGGGTCCGACAGACCATCCTCGATCAATGCATCCACACCCGCCAACACGTCGTCGAACTCCGCGCCGGCGCCGTCGCCTTGATCGGCTTTGGCGTACTCGACACCCCGCCCCGTGCTGCCACGATAGTTGGGATAGAACACGGCGTAGCCACGCGCAGCGGCCATCTGACCGGGCATGCTATAACTCGTCAGCCACCCGTTCTTGTAGTGAGATTCGGGTCCGCCGTGCGCCACCACGATCGTCGGAACCAACTCGCCTTCGGACCGATCCAGCGGATGGATCAACAGTCCCTCGATTTCGAGACCGTCCTCAGCGGTCCAGCGTATGATTTCCTGACGCGCTAAGCGAACCTTCGACAGCCACGGATTCACATCGGTCAGACGCGACGGTTCTTCGCGACGATCGATGCGCATGGCGAAGACCTCTCTCGGCATCTCCGAGGACTCCGCGACCAGAGCCAGTCGGCGGCCGTTCGCGCCGAGACTCAGGGCATCCACTACCAGCTCATCGCTCGCGTACAGAATCTCGTCGTTCCGACCATTGATTCGTACGCGTCCCACACGCGTGCCGACACCCACGTTGGCCAGGTACACGATCCTGCCGTTGGGAGCGAATCGGAAATCGGCTACGTGACCCTCGAGACCGGGCAGCAGATCGCGCAGCTCGCCACCCTCGACGCTTGCCGCCATCAATCGCCCCTCCAGTGGGTCGTGGATATCAGCACCCGAAATCATGGCGACCGTGCTGCCGTCCGGAGACCAGCGAAAGGCGCCCAACTTCCCTGGATTCTCGATCTGCGCCAACGCCGCGCCCGTCTCCGCATCGACGATGCTCAGTCGGCGATACATGTATCGGTCATCGATCAGGGGTGTCGGCGAAAGGTCGACCAGCAGACGTCGGCCGTCCGGCCCCCACGCCACGTGCCACGGCTGGCCTGCAACATCGATCCTGTCGACCTCGCCCGCCGGACTTTCGGGCCCGCCCGGTAGATCCAAGATGAAGAGCTGCTTCGACAACCAGTCCTCCTCGTAGATCTCCTGGTTGAAACCCTGGTCTCGAAGCTCCACCAGGTCCGCTGGCGCGGTCTCGCTCGCCACAAACGCGATCGCCCGCCCGTCGGGTCGCCAATCGAAAGCCTCTATGCTCGAATCGTGTTGATATAGACGAATCGACTCGCCCGCCTCCGCGGGAATCACGTAAATCGACCGATACTCGTCACCTTCGCGCCGCGCCAGGTAACTCAGGTACCTGCCGTCCGGACTCCAACGGAGGTGCGACACGTTGACATCGCCGGCGACGTACGGACGGTTCTCCGAGCCGTCGAACGAGACGACATACAATCTTCCCCAAGCCGGCCCATTGTCTTCCTCGCCGACCTCCCGCGGCACGCTCAACGTGTAGGCGATCGTCGACCCGTCCGGCCGGATGGCGATTTCGCCCGCGGTTTGGATGCTCGCGACATCTTTCGGCGTTAGTACTGATGTCTCGGTGGCCACCGCGGCGTCTTGATCCTGCGCCGCCTGCAATGCCGAACGCGGTCCCACCATCGCGAGTATGACGCATACCATCACCAGCAGTGCCGCTTCGTGGCGCTTCATTTTTCCTCCTCAGGCTCTTTCACAAGAACAAGTCACTATTGTCATGACGTGGCCCCAGCTTTAGCTTTTCTTCCAGCGCGCCCTCGCTGCCACCAACGCGGCCGCCGGCTGCATCGATCCCCCCTGTCCGAAACCCTGACGACCCACGTGAGCCCTCGCGGATCACGGCGGCGATTCCGCACAGGCCACAAGTTCGGGTTCCTTCCTGATGGTGGGGTACGAGAGGATGATAACCGGGTTGGGCGACGACACCAAGACTGAGAACAACGACAGGAAGTCACCGGCAGGCCGACTCCGCCGCTGGGTGCGACGACTTCTGCATACTCGAGAGCCACTGCCGAAGGAGGCGGTTCTCGAGTCCCGTTACCAGAGGCTTTTTGATCGCGTGCCGATGGCCCTCTACCTTACTTCGCCCGACGGTTCCATCCTGGACGCGAACCCCGCCATGGTCGAACTGCTCGGATACCCCGACCGTGAGAGCCTCCTTCAACTCAATGCCTACGAGATCTTCGTCGACCGCGAGGTTCGTAGCAGTCAGGTCGATCGCATTGAAGAAGCGGACTTGGTGCGCGGCTACGAGCTACAGCTTCGCCGCTTCGATGGATCCCTGATCTGGGTCCTCGACTATGCCCGTGCCGTCCGCGACGCGACCGGTCGCGTGAAGCTCTACGAGGGTTCTCTCGAGGATATCACGGAGCGCAAGCAAGCTCGGGAGAGCCTGCGAAGGACGAACGAGAAGCTCACGGCGGTGATCGAGAACTCGCCCCTCGCCATTGTCACGATGGACATGGACGGCAACGTCGAAAGCTGGAATCCAGCGGCCGAAAGGATATTCGGGTGGCGCGAGGACGAGATACTGGAAAAGCCGGTCCCGCTACTCGTGCCGCGCTCTGAGGAGACGCGGTTCGCCGATCTTCGCCGGCGTCTGAACCAGGGGGAGCGGATTGAAGAGGTCGAGGTCCGCCGGCAGAGGAAGGACGGCTCCATCATCAACGTCAGCGTCTCCGCAGGGCCTCTCCGGGATGCTGAAGGCTCTGTAGTCGGGACGATCGGCGTCGTCGCGGACACGACCGAGCGCAAACGGGTCGAGGAAACTCGGCAAAGGCTGGCCGAGATCCTCGAGGCTACGCCGGACCTGGTCGGCATGAGCAAGGTCGACGGCGAGGGCATATACTTGAACCCCGCTGGTCGAAGTCTCCTGGGGGTCTCACCCGACCAGGTGACGTCGGGACGCCCCATCTGGGAGTATCACCCCGAGCCCGACAGCCGCAAGATACGCGAGCAGGTCATCCCCACCGCCATCCGCGAAGGCACCTGGACAGGAGAGATCACCTTCAAGACCCGGGACGACCGCGAGGTTCCGACCTCCCTGGTGATGATCGCCCACCGAACGGAAGACGGAGAAGTCGATCACTTTTCGACCATGGCCCGTGACCTCACGAATCAGAAGACGCTCGAAGACCGACTTCGCCAGGCCCAGACTATGGATGCTGTCGGCAGACTGGCTGGAGGCATCGCCCACGACTTCAACAACCTCCTCACCGCGATCATCGGCAATGCCGACTTGTTGCTCAAGCATGTAGACGACCGGGTTGCCAGAACGGACATCGAGGAAATCAGAAACGCCGGCCAGCGAGCCGCTGCCCTCACCAACCAGTTGCTCGCTTTCGGTCGCCGGCAAGTCATGCAACTGCAACAACTCGACCTCAACGCGGTGATCGCGGCGCTCGGATCTCGGCTGAAGGAGCTGCTCGGCGACGACATAGAACTCGTCACCGTCCTCGACGGGACGCTGGGAACCGTCAAGGCCGATCCGGTTCAGCTCGAGGAAATTATCATCGCCCTGGTGGAGAACGCTTGTGAGGCGATGTCCGAGGGTGGCCGCCTGACTCTCGAGTCGACCCTGGTCGACCTCACCACGGATGACGCTCTGCAGATCGGGCTGCCCGAAGCCGGCCACTACGCCGCACTGACGATCATCGATGATGGCGTCGGGATGGACGAGGAGGTGTTGTCACGAATGTTCGAGCCGTTCTTCTCGACCAAAACCGAAGTCAGAGGTACTGGCCTGGGAATGGCGACCGTATATGGCATCGTGAGACAAAGCGGCGGTGGCATTACAGTAGACAGCTCACCCAACCTTGGAACGACGGTCCGGGTTTATCTGCCGGCGCTCGAGAAGACCAAGACGGTCGATGATGCCGCGCTGGCGGGCGATGCCGTTCAGAGTCGTGCGAGCGGCACGATACTGGTCGCCGAGGATGAGCCCGCCGTCTTGGCACTGGCCGCAAGGGTCCTGCGTGCTCGTGGCTACACCGTTCTGGAGGCGCGCAACGGCGTCGACGCGATCCGCGCCAGCGAAGAACACTCGGGATCCTTAGACATGCTGTTGACCGATGTCGTCATGCCAAGGGTGGGCGGCCCCGAACTGGCCGAGCGACTCAAGCCAACTTATCCGGATCTTCGAGTCATATTCATGTCAGGCTACACGGACAACAAAACCGTTCGTTCGATGATGGAGGACAGCGGCACGGCATTCCTCCAAAAGCCTTTCACACCATCCGATTTGCTGGAGATAACGCGGAAGACGCTGAGCTAGCAGTACAAAGGGTATTGTTCAGCTTAGCCGTTTCTCGATTTCGTCGAGCACGAATTCGGCGAACGGGAACGCGCAGGTGAAGGCCGGCGAGACAGCATTGAGCACGTGGAACGAGCGGTCATCCCCTTCGACACAGAAATCCTGAACGAGTCGGTGTTCTTTGATGTCCACCAGTTGCGCACGAATACCGGCGCGTCCCCACCTCTTGTAGTCCGACGCACGCACGCCCTCGGCAAGCGCGGCCGCCATGCCGACCAGCCTGCGCTTGTAAGTCTTCGCCAGCTCGCGCATGGCGGTACCACGAAAACCCGCACGGTCGAAGAGGAACATGTAACCCTCAAGTCGCGCAATCTCGATGAAATCCTTCAGATTGAACCCGTCCAGCCTTCCGTACTGCTCTCGCCATAGCGCCGGCATTGCCGTTGGCCCGATGGTAACCCGACCGTCCACCGTGACCGTGAAGTGCACCCCCAGGACCGGCAACTTCAGGTGTGGAACCGGATAGATGTTCGTGTTCAGTGTATCGGCCCCCGGTTCGGACTGAAGGTACAGCCCTTTGAGCGGCAATATCCGGTAGCGCCCTCCGAACCCGAATGCCCTCGCGATTCTGTCCGCGTAGAGGCCGGCAGCCGCCATCGCATCTTCCGTACGGTCTGCGACGAGGGCGGACGCGATCTCGCCCTTGAGGCACGCCGACAGGCCGATGAGTCCCTGGTGGTGGGCGGCCAGCAATTCCGTGTCGATGCGCGGCTTGTAGTAGAACCCCTCGAGGTGGGCCGACGAAACCAGCTTGATCAGGTTGTGATAGCCGGTACTG
>Ga0209536_100010997_pt1 | contig 13294 bp, 7 predicted proteins | sample DeeMarSeWOR28_12_FD_187461 | JGI IMG/M metagenome (GOLD analysis project Ga0209536, IMG submission 187461) | Marine sediment microbial communities from White Oak River estuary, North Carolina - WOR-2-8_12 (SPAdes) (version 2) | ecosystem: Environmental > Aquatic > Marine > Intertidal zone >...
ATGTTTTTTGATTTTTTTATTGTGATGCTTAGTGTTTCTTCTGGTCCTGTTGCTCCTTTGGTGTCTTGGGCTTTGGCTGTGATTGTATAGGTTCCTGCTGTTGTCCATGTGTGTGATACTGTTGTGTATGTTCCTGATGTGATGTAGGTGGTTGTTTCTGTTTCTGTGTCTCCCCAGTCTATTTGGAATCTTATGTCGTCTCCGTCGGTGTCGTATGCTGTGAGTGTGTAGTCGTAGGTTTTACCTGGGTTTCCTGTTATTGGTCCGTTGATTGTTGGTTTTCCTGGTGGGTCGTTTGGTTCTAGTTCTGTTGTGAAGTGCCATATTGGTCCTATGGTTTCTAGTCCTTGGCTGTCTCTTGAGATTATCTGCCAGTAGTAGGTTGTGTTTAGGTTCATTGTCCCTGGGTCGTATGCCGCTTGTGTGGAGTCTTCTATTGCTAGTGGTGGTGGGCTGGTTGTTCCGAAGTATATGTCGTATTTGACGGTGTCTCCAGGGTTGGGGTCGCCTCCTGTGCATTTTACTATTTCGTCGATTGCAACGTTGGTTGCTCCGTCTTCTGGGTCTGGATCGCTGGGTGTGTTTGGTGGTTGGTTTTCTTGTGTTGTGAATTCCCATATGGGCCCTGTGGTTGAATAACCATATATGTCCCATGCTACTATTTTCCAGTAGTATGTTGTTTCGAAATCTAGGAGTCCTGGTGGGTTGTATGTTGTGCTTGATTGATTTCCTGTTACTTGTGGTGGTGGGTTTGTTGTTCCGAAGTATACATCATATGTTACTTCGTCATCATCTGGGTCTCCACCTGTCCAATGAAGATTTGTGTTTATGGGTACTTCTGTTTCTTCGTCGTTTGGGTCTGGGTTGCTGGGTGTGTTTGGTGCGTCGTTTCCTCTGGTTGTGAAGCTCCATATTGGTCCAGTAGTTGAACCACCCTGTTCATCTTTAGCTACAATCTTCCAATAATATGTAGTGTCTATGTATAATGAACCTGGATTAAATGAATAACCCACAACATCTGACTCAAAAAGTGGGGGATCAGAACTCTCTCCAAAGTATATGTCAAAAGATAGTACATCTTTATCTGAATCACTGCAAGACCAGTTAAGATTTTCTTCTGTATCAATATCAGTATCATCGTCTTCAGGACCCGGATCACTTGGAGTATTTGGTGGATTGTTGTCACCAACTCTAAATCCTGTTGTATCATCTGCATAATTTGTATTTGAATTAAAGACCGTTCCTATTATCATGATATTACCATAAGTTATTCCTCCGTAATCATCCCCATAACCATTATTATAATCATGTCCATCCCAAGTAATAGAATCGTACCAGGTATTCCCTGCTGATATGGTTATATCTTCATTAAATGCATATTCTAAAAAAGGAAAAGTATACGGGATATCTGCAGAATCCAGCCAACCCATGGAAGTTACAATTTCTGTTACATATACATGGAGATGACCATTATATTCACTATCTTCATTATTATCAACGCTTATCTCTATAAACATTTCTGCATCCCCATTCCACGTAACATTAAGGTCTATATCAATATCAGAAACATCTCTTTCACAACAGTCAACAATACTTGAATTATATGCAGCTTGCGCTCCAGGTGTACTTCCTGCTCCAATATCTATCTGATATCCGCCATCAAAATAAAGAGTTGGATAACCAGTAAGACCTAATTCGTTAATCGCTCTAGAATAAGCATGTGTATTTACATCACATACAAGTGTAACATAATAAAATGGATGCCATTGACCTGCATAGATATTTTTTAAAGCAGCATGAGCATATTTGCAATATCCGCACCAAGTTGCAGTTCCAAACTCCCCAATTATTGTATGTGAACAAAGATTACCTCTATGTTCAATGTTTTCATTATTAACTTTTTCTAATCTAGTTTTTTCATTGTAGCTATTAGCTGAAACTGCTCCAATTCCACTAAAAATTAAAATTCCTACTACTAATATACAAAATAATTTATTCATATTTTTATGCCTCCGAATTAATTTTTATTAAATATTATAGGAAAGAATAATATAAATATTTCCCAAAATAGAAAAGAGATGTAAGTTTTATTTCGGCTTACTTATATTTTTTCAAAATGAAGTTGGTTTAATTATATGTAACAGTAAATTCGCCTGGATAATTATCTTTAATAGTCGGATTTTGATCACCACCGCTAAACACATTAACCCACCAATCCGCATAAACAAATGATTCTTCAGCAGAGTTTATTCCATCTCCATTTCCGAACACATCAGCCATGCCCCAGAATCCGTCTATCAAAAAATTTGTAAAATAAGAGCCATAAGAGACAGTGTCTTCTTCACATGACATTAAAATTATTCTTTTTCCAGCCATTAAATCCTCTATGAATTCTTGCGTAAATATATCCACTTCACGATTATTTGCGGAATCTTTGTCTATAGAAATACTATTCTCAGGTTCATTTTTATAGAAATTATCAATAATTTTCCAATTATTTTTAATTACATTTTTGTATATTTTAATTATTAAATTTCTTATCAGTTCTTTGGTTTTTGACAATTTGCTAAAAATTTTTTCCTTTCCTTCTATTTTGATTGAAGTAGGATTTATATCATTATTTTTAACATAACCAATGTTATCATTGAATCCTCCACTATGACAACTATCTACAATAAGACAAATTCCTTTAGCTTTCATCATACCTAGGAAATAGTTTAGCAGATCATCCCAAATAAATTCATTATCTTTATCAAAACCTTCATACATAATTAGTGCTTCATCTGCTCCATCTGCCTCGTCTTTTGGCGGAATATCAACAAAATTTCCTTGGTCATCCTTTAATCTACTACCGTGGGTTGTTATATATACAATTACCATATCATCATTTTCTACATTTTGTATTAGCCAGAACAATTCTTGTATAAGTTTTGAAAGAGTACATTGAGCACCTGTAACTTTATGAATGTGATCTGCTTGCCATTGTGGTGAACCAAGAAGTACATCATATAAATCTTCAGCAGCTTCAAGCATTGAAGGTCGGTTTTGATTAGGATGATTTTTATATATTCCAACAGCAAAAATTAATGCCCAATATTCTGTTGCTAAAGTTTCTTCCTCTGAAATTAATCCATCATTAATGTCTTTTAAAAGGATATCTTTAGATTTTATAAATAACTGGGTTTGTTCATTTTTTATTTCAAAATTATTAATATTGCCAACTCCAATAGTACTTCCAAATATTAGAACTATTGTTACAATAATTAAGGATTTTTTATATAATTTATAACTCATATTTTCTCTTCCCCCTTTAATCTATATATAATAATCTTTAACATAAACGGTTTATTAAATCTTTTGATAATAGATTTAGGTTAAAATAATATTATTTTAATTAAAACCAAAGATGTTTCCTATATTATTATTTTAGGCTATTTTAAAAAAAGATATTAAGCCTAGAATTAGAGAGAATTGGTAGATATAAAATATCTCCAATTTGCCTCCCCCTTTAACTGGTGATAGATATCAAATATCTTCTCCAATTTTCTAGGCATGTTATTATTTGTCATTCATATTATTTAAACTTATCGCTGAATCTAAGATTTATTTAATCTCTAGTATTTTCAATAACATTTGTAATATTGGGAATTGATATAGATAATTCTTAAGAAAGTTTAAAAATGGTCTGTTAATATAGTTTTTAATCCTTGGCATTTTAACAATTTTTTCTGATTCAGGTCCAATCATTCCATATTCATCTTCTGCTTTGACTCTGATTGTAAATGAACCCTCTTCACTCCAGGAGTGAGATACTGTAAAGTTAGTACCAGATGTTGTAAATGAAGTATTATATAAATTTGAGTCACCCCAATCAATTAAATACCTAATTTTATGACCATCAGGATCCACTGCATTGAAATTAAAGTTATAAGTCTTACCTGGTTTTCCTTTGTCCGTCCCATATATGTCTGGAGCGCCTGGTGGATGATTTAAAACTGTTGAAAATGTGTATGTCTCAAATGTTGTTTCACCACTTCCACTATCAGTTGCATTAACATACCATGTGTAAGTCATACCATAGCTTAAACCAGATATGCTACAAGTTTTTGTGCCATTATGTTCATTTGTATCACTATTACTGCCGATATTTGGACTAGTTTCAATACTCCAATCAAAGTTATCACCTTCTAAATCTTCTATTTTTACAGAAATTGATGTTATTGTAAGGGGAATATCAGTTGCTCCATCAGTTGGATTTTCATTTGAAATTATTGGCGGAAAATTATCAGGTATATCTTCTGTTGTGAAATCCCATACCGGGCCTGATGTTGATGCATCATGATTATCCCAGGCTACAATCTTCCAGTAATATTTAGTAAGATATTCCATTGTGTCAAGTTCATAAAACGTATCAGTTATATCTGATGCTACCTGTGGTGGTGGGTTTGTATCACCAAAATATACATCATAGGTAACAGTATCCCCAGGGTCTGGATCTCCACCGTCCCAACTAAGATCAGCATCTATATCTACATCTATTTCCCCATCATCTGGTGATGGATTACTTGGTGTATTAGGATCATTATTTGGCCCTTCAACTGTGAAATCCCAAATTGGTCCTTCAGAAGATGCATTATGTTCATCCCATGCAACTATCTTCCAAAAATATTGCGTACTATAATCCATTGTGCCTGGATCATATGTAGTTGCAGTTTGATTACTGACAATCTTTGGTGGTGAACTACTTGTCCCAAAGTAGATATCATAGGTTACTATGTCACTTGGGTTTGGATCTCCGCCAGTCCAAGAAAGATCATCATCTGGATCAACATATGTCGCACCATCTGATGGATAAGGATTGCTAGGAGTATTCGGTGGATAATTAGGAGCTGGTGAGAAGGATTTAAATGCATAAGCAATTCCATCTGACCCAAATGTCACACAGGCAATATTTGGAACACCATCACCACTAATATCACCTAGCTGGATATGCATTACATCATCAGCAGTGCTATAGCTCCATTTTTTACTTCCATTGTATCCATTAAGAATATATACATTCTGATCATCAGATCCAGCTATAACATCAAGGTCCTCATCGGAATCAATATCAATAACAGCAACAGTATTAATTTCGCCTCCTGCCTGATAATTCCATAATTCATTTCCATTATTACCATTAAGCGCATATACTTTTTTCTCAGTAGATGTACCTGGAATAACAATATCAGGAACACCATCTACATTTAGATCCCCATGGGCAAGGCTATGAACATTAGATGCAATAGACATCGATTTTGTCCATATAGAAGTATGAGTATAACCATCTATCATAATTACTTGTGTTGGAGAATAAGGAGTGATAGCAGCAACGACATCAAGGTATGTGTCATCATTGACATCAAAAACCTCCACATGCTCAACACCTTCAGGTGCGTTATAGGTCCATAATATATTTCCATTTGACCCATTAATTACAACTACTTTTTCACCGCTCGCTCCGGTTCCAACAGCAGCAACTATATCTAATGGTCCAGAACCATCCATCTGTGCAAGCTCAACTTCGTTAACAGCTGCACCAACATTTCTTGACCATATTTGATTTCCATTTAAACCATTAATACCATACACATTACTATCATCACATCCCGCAATAACATCAATATTTCCATCGTCGTTTAAATCAGTTGCCTGTAAACATTTCCTATATATCTGGTTACCAGTATTTGTGAACTGCCATAATACGTTTCCATTATTTCCATTTAGTGCAGTCACTTGATCATCATTTCCACCAACTGCGACATCTATTTGACCATTATTATCAAAGTCACCAGTAGTAACTGCATATAAATTTTCTGTACCGACCCAGTTCCATAATTCGGTACCATCCTCACCATTAATCGCAGTTGCCTGGTCATCAAGTGAACTTACTGTGACAACATCCATAAATATATCTCCGTTTAAATCATCAATTGCAAGGGCATTACCATATTCACCAAAATTATATTCCCATAAAAGTGGTGATTGAACCGTTCTTAATGCCCATACTGATTTTGCTGGATTTGGAGGAGTTCCACTGGTTTCAGCACTCCCTCCTGATGCAACATCTATTATACCATCATCATCAAAATCTGCACAGCTTACAGAAGCAATTGTTCCTGCAACAGAGTAATACCAGGTTTTGGTCCCATTACTAGCTTCCAGTACCTGTACTCGATCGTAAGTAGCGGCTACTATGTTTTTGTTACCATCGCCAGTCACATCTCCAAAAGAAATATCTCTAGCATATCCACTGAGTAGTTCAGATGTCCACATTAGAGTGCTTGAATCTCCATCAAATGCATAAATATAATTATCAACATATTCACTTCCAACAATTAAATCAAGATCCCCATCTTCATCTATATCATGAGCAAATAAAAAAGCATCAGGGTTAGCAATAGCAGTACCAACTGTGTAGCCCCATTCAAAAGTTCCATCTGATGCATTTCGAACATGAATCTCTAACTCATCTGCGTCGTTTTCAACACCAAATATAGCTTCTAAATAACTATCATCATCGATATCAGCCATTATTACATTTTCAACCGTATAATCTACTGTTTGAAACCAAATCTCTGATCCATCTGATCCATCTAAAACTCCTTGGTAATTATCATATCCTGCTAGATAAGAATTTGAAAAAGCTACATCATCAATTCCATCACCATTTACATCGCCTGTATCAACAGCAGTTACAAAGATACTTCCAATAAGTTTTGACCATAGCTGAGAACCGGTCTCACCATCTATTGCATAAACGTAATCATCCCAACATGCGACAGCAACATCAGGATAATCATCACCATTAAAATCACCAACTGCAACATCTCCATTTGTATCACCAGAACTTCCTGGAGTAAATATCCAAATAGAGCTTCCATCAGTTCCATCAATAGCATGTACTCTTCCATCTGGAGTAGTAGAACCTTTAGATGCCCCTGCTACAACATCCATGACACCATCATTATTAATATCACCTATTGTCATTGATCTTATGCCATCGTTTAAAGAATAAGTCCAGAGATTATTACCGTTTGTACCATCTATACCATATACATTTGATGGTTCATAATAATAGGTTGTATCATACTCAGCTGCTATTACATCCTTTACATTATCACCATTAAGATCAGCTGTTTCAACATGTTTTATTGCTAATTCAGAATCATAAATCCATATGGGTTCTGCAGATATATCATCTAATTTTTCAGCCAATTCCTTAGTAGTCAAATTGTTAATTGATATTCCCATGCTTGTTGGTAAGAGAAGAATAAATGTTATTAAAATAACACCAGCATCTATTTTTTTTGAGACTAAATTTTTTTTCAAATTATCCCCCTTTAAACATTTTTTTAATATAGGTACAATATAATTATAAGATTTAAACTTTTATCTTGGAAATTCTAGCCAAAATAGTAAAATTATAATTAAATTTTTTATTTTAGATATAAAAAAATAAAAATAATGTAATATATATTGCAATCACTATTATTTTTTACAAACTTAAATTTTTTCTAATTTATAGATATAGAATCCTACCTACATATAAATCTCGAAGAAAATAGCTGAAATGAAGTGTTCTTTAGAATCACATTCTGCGTAGATAATTACTCTATTTTAAAAAAGAGATAGAGAGGGGTTTCGCTCAACTTCTCCATTTATCCCTCTCTGTCTTCTAAATTCTTTCTATTTCTCCTGTATCTCATCTAATAAAATATCTCTCGGAATATCTTTTATCTCATTAATAGTTAGATTTACTAAATCATCAGATAACTCTTTAAAATAATCATTAAGATGTTTTGGGTTTGGGTCTTCTTTTATTTTATCCATATATTTATTAAAATCATTAGTTAAGTCACTTACAATCATAAAAGCACTTATTCCTGCCATTAACTGTATCACCGCTGTTAAAAATCCAATTATCATTACAAATTCTTTCATTGTTAGAGTTCACCTCCGCTTGTAAAATAATTTCATATATTATTGTCACTAAAATTATTTATAATTTGCCCTATAAAACAACAAGGAAAATAACTATTAGTTTAATATTAAAAACCTAATATCTGTCATTATCTATCATATCCTTTATATACTTCCTATTAGATGTTTAATTGTAATCTGGGGAGGAAAAAATGATGAATAAGAAAATACTCGTAGCAGGTCTTCTCGTATCTGTTATGCTACTTGTTCCTATTAATTCTGCATATAGTAATATTGATATTCAAATAGATTACAAACCTATCATTAAAACAGATCCAGTTAATCCATCAGGTGTAACTTTTATGAAAAAATTTGGAGGTAATTATACTGATTCTGGTAGGTTTGTTCAGCAGACAAATGAGGGAGGATATATTATAGTTGGATATACAGATTCTTTTGGTGCTGGTGGTAGTGATGTTTATTTGATTAAGACCGATAGCAATGGTATTAGGAAGTGGTATAGGACATTTGGAGAAAACAATGATGATATTGGTTATTGTGTTCAGCAGACCACAGATGGAGGATACATAATAACAGGAGAAAAAGATACTCTTTATTCTTCGGATGAAATAGGTGATGTTTGGTTGATTAAAACCGATAGTACTGGTAAGATGGTGTGGGAAAAGACCTTCGGAGGAAAATATGGTGACGTTGGTTATTGTGTTCAACAAACCACTGATGGAGGATACATAATAATAGGAGTAACATATTCTTATGCTAATTATAATGATGCTTGGTTGATTAAAACCGATAGCAATGGTAATATGGAATGGAATAGGACATTCGGAGGAGGTTTTAATGATATGGCTTATTGTGGTCAGCAAACCTCTGACGGTGGATACATAATAACAGGAAAAACCGCCAGTGATGTCTGGTTGCTTAAAACCGATAGCGCTGGAAATAAGACATGGGATGTAACCACCGGTCTACTTGAATTTGATGAAGGTAGATGTGTTCAGCAGACCACTGATGGAGGATATATCATAACCGGATATACACAAAAATTTTCTTATGCTTATTATTTTTTAATTAAGAAAAATAGCAATGGTAACACTGAATGGAATAGGAGGATCGGAGGAGATTATGTTAAGCAAACCACTGATGGTGGATATATAATAACCAGAGGAACAGGCGGTTTTGGCGGTGATGTTTTGTTAATGAAGACAGATAACAATGGTAAGAAGGAATGGGATAGGACTTTCGGAGGGATTATAGTTGATTCAGTGGGTTATTGTGTTCAGCAGACCACAGATGGAGGATATATCATAACAGGAGATATAGAGAATTCAATTGTTAATTTTTATAATGATGTTTTGTTGATTAAAACCGATAAAGATGGAAGACCAAGAGACAAATCAATATCAAGTTCACCTTTGTTGAGATTTTTAGAACGATATCCACTACTAAATATTTTATTTCAAAGACTCACATCTTTGTAGTGTTATAGATTTATATACCCTGTATCAGATTAATAAATTGTTAAAGGGAGGACAATAGTTTGAATAAGAATACCCTAGCAGTTGGAATCATCCTGTTGTTTATCATATCAAGTATAAGTCCTATGGTATTTGGAAATAACAACACGTTTACTGAAGAAGAGAAGCTTCTGGATAATCTTGCTTTTATGTGCTATAACGAGTATGGTAGTTCTAAGTATGAAATTCTGAAAGAACGTTTACTTAATTATCTACCTGATAGTGATATGGTTGAATCTGAAGAACCTGTTGAGACGGAATCAACAATTATACCTAGTGGTGGTCCTATGGATAGTCCTTGGCCAATGAAATGCTATGATAATAAGCATACAAGCCAAAGTCCGTATAGCACTGCTGATAATCCTTATCAGGAGAAATGGAAATTTGAATGTAACCATATGGAATCATCAGTAATCATTGACAACGATAACAATATATATTTTGGAAGTTTTAAATCGAAATTATATGCACTTAATCCTAATGGAACATTAAAATGGAAATATAACACGGGTCAAATAATATGGTCTACTCCAGCAATTGCAGAAGATGGAACTGTATATATCGGTTCCTGGGACCATTATCTACATGCAATTAATCCTAATGGAACCAGAAAGTGGAAGTTTAACGCAAACGATGCGAATGTTGATTCTTCACCTGCTATAGCAGAGGATGGAACAATTTATATTGGGACGTTATGGTCGTTAGGAGATGGTGGTAAGATATTTGCTGTTAATCCAGATGGAACTGAAAAATGGCGTTATCAGACTGGATGGCATATAACTTCTGACCCAGCTATTGGTGAAGATGGAACTATATATATTGGAAGTGGTGATAAATATCTATATGCTATGAATCCTAATGGGACACTTAAATGGCGTTTTAAGACAGGTGATGAAATACATGGAGACCCCTCTATAGCAGAGGATGGAACAATATATATTGGCTCTTATGATGATTATCTTTATGCGATTTATCCTAATGGGACTATACGATGGAAAATAAAATTAGGATATGGGACCAGTGGAAATCCTTCTATTGCTAGTGATAGTACTATATATATGGGTGGTGCTAAGCTTTATGCGGTAAATCCCAATGGAACATTAAAATGGAGTTTTACTCTTGGAACTAATCAAGCAATTGATAAATCTTCCCCTGCTATTTCTTCTGATGGTACTATCTATATAGGAACTATGAGAAATGATTTAGATGGAGGTTTCATTATAGCTGTTAATCCTGATGGAACAGAGAGATGGAGTAAAAAGATTGCAAATTATGGATGTTGGTCTTCTCCAGCTATCGGTCCTGATGGGGCTATATACATAGGTTCTGACTCTTATGATGAAGGAAATTCTTATGGTTATCTCTATGCATTTAATAGAGGAGAACTCAAAGCAAATGCAGACGGACCACATTACGGTCTAAAAGATGACCCTGTGGAGTTCTCTGGTTCTGCAACTGGAGGCTATCAACCATATAGTTATAATTGGGATTTCGGAGATACATATACTTCTGATGAGCAAAACCCACAGCATAAATATACAACTCAAGGGAATTACACTGTTACATTAACAGTTACAGATGATACTGGTAATACTTCTGATGATTATACTTGGGCATGGATACAAGATGGAAATAGTCCACCAGATACACCAGATATTGATGGCCCTAATCATGGAATTGAAAAAAAACTATATACATATACATTTACAACCACTGACGCAGAAGGACTACAGGTTTGGTATTATATTGATTGGGATGATGGCTCTAACACAGGATGGATAGGACCTTATAATTCAGGTATAGTTATAACCAAAGAGCATAAATGGATAGAACAAGGAACTTATACCATCAAATGTAAGGCAAAAGACCCGTATGATGATGAAAGTCCTTATGGTGAGCTAACAGTTAAGATGCCAAGAGATAAAGCAATATCTAATTCATTGCTCTTGAGGTTTTTAGAACAATACCCACTGTTGAATAGACTGCTATCATTTACAGGGATGATATAAGATATTGAGTGATATTATAAATATATCAAATCAACCAAATTATCTGGTAATACTGATTGACCATGTTTTAAAACTCCTCCAAAAGAATAAGATAAATATGTTAAATTTCCTATCTCATAAGCCCAATCAGATTCATCTATCATTACTTTATTAAGGATAACTTCTTTTGCGACTTTCTCAAATTCTTTCATTTCTTTTGGTGATAAATTCCATCCTTTAAAGTAATCACACCGATATCCCTTTTCCGAATATTCGAGAAAGACATAATCTCCATCTTCATCTTCTTCAGATGGTTTAGATTCCTCTTCGTCAAACATTAGAAGATAATACCATATAGGATATGATTCATCAGACCTACCATATCTATAAAATAAAACATAAGTGAATATCTTCGCAAATTCTTCTTTAAACCATGCTTTCTTAAATTCTTCACTACCATCAAATTCTTTTGCTTTCTCTCGTAATATCTTCTTTAATTCTTTAAGAAGAAATCTGGTCTTCACAAATATCTGAATATAAGACAATATTCTATTTATTTCATCAATACTATCTTGTATTTTATCTTTGTATTTCTGAGGTAATGAATCATACATTTTAGAAGGGAAACCATATAGAATATGTGTCCTTTGAACATTGAGATGAGAAGAATTTAGTTGTGTAATTAAATCTAATGAATAACTATCAAGTATCCTCTTACTCATTATTCTCTCCCCCAGAAGAATATAATTCTTTTTAATCTTATATAATGTTTTTTTACCTTCACTAACTTTGAATATTATGCCTAAATCAATAAGAGTTTTTAATGCATTATTAAGTCTATTCCTACCAGATTTAATTGATATACATCCTTTTGTTACTACATCATTTTTATAGAGGCTATCTGCAATTTTATCATATTTATATTCAAGACCTTTATAAGTTCCCTTTCGAAGATTCTCTTTATCATGATTCTTTACCAAGAAGTAACGTAAATCTTTCTGTTCAAATCCTTTTTCATCTTTATATGCAATAAGAAGATTCAATATACTTCTATAAGGTTCCTTTACAAATGCCTCTTTATCATTAACTTTTGGTTTACTCATTCTATGACAACTTTTGTGAATTTAATGAAATGTATAAGTTCACTATTATTAAGTATTGCTCTGACTATATTTCATTTGGTGAATTAAAATGCCAGATGAATTAGATGCAAGAGAAGTAGATGATAAAAAAGAAATCTACTTCAAAGGCGAGTGGCGACCAGTGAAAGAACAGAGTCAGAAACAAAAGAAAGAATACCCTCTACCTGTAGAAGTTAAGATTGGAAATAAATCCTTAAAAGGACATGGTAGAGCAGATGAATTCAAATGGAAAGACAAACAAGGAAATGAAAGAATTCGAACCACGGGAGTTGGCCGAGAGCAACGGCGAAAACGGCAAACCGATCCACATCGCCCACGGCGGCAAGGTGTATGACGTCACCGGAAGCAAGCTCTGGAAAGGCGGCATGCACATGCGCCGCCATCGCGCCGGAGCGGATCTGTCCACCGACATCCAGTTTCTTTGCCAGGGATTCACTCGTTACCTCCCCCTTCACAGAGGCAAGATGAGTTAGGAGACGGATCGCATAATCTGACGCTCTTGTAATCTTCATAATAAGTACATATTATACCTATTTAAGAATCTTGTCAAGGGGTATTTTAGTCATTTGGGGCGAAAAAGTTTCGCGAAAGTTGCCGTTCCAGATCAAGAAAAAGCGGGAGACGGGACTCGAACCCGCGACCAACAGCTTGGAAGGCTGTGACTCTA
>Ga0209536_100010998_pt1 | contig 13294 bp, 11 predicted proteins | sample DeeMarSeWOR28_12_FD_187461 | JGI IMG/M metagenome (GOLD analysis project Ga0209536, IMG submission 187461) | Marine sediment microbial communities from White Oak River estuary, North Carolina - WOR-2-8_12 (SPAdes) (version 2) | ecosystem: Environmental > Aquatic > Marine > Intertidal zone >...
AAAAAGTACCACAAATGAGTGAATAAAGAATAATAGCATTCCCCATTAATAGAAGGTAAGCTTCTAACGGAATATCCCATGTATCTACCTTAGGAAGCAGAGGAGAGGTATAATCAAGGATTTTATAGTATACTATAGCTTGAGTAGAATTCATTGAGGTAGCGAGTCTGATTTTCGTTGTATGAAAATCATAAGAATAATTACCTACTTGAGGAATCTCATCAGTGAAATCATCACTTATAACTTGGTGTATGAGGGTAATTGGTCCCCCAGACAGAAGTGAAACCTTTACTGACACTTTTTTTGTCCACTTTTCAAAAATTACCTTGTCTTCGTTAATTCCCAAATCAATAGTACCCTCTGTTGTGTCATAAACTATTGGGAGAAAATAGATCGCATTAACAATTCCAAAGTAGATAATTGAGAGTAATATAAAGAATAATAGATAATATCGTGGTTTCATGATACTCTTAAACTAAAATAGAGTTTTTTAATCTTAAAACATTTTTCAATGAGGTATCAATTTTTCGATTTAGAGTGCATTTTCTCTCAAAACGTCAATAATTTAGCTTTTAATAATTTAATGGCTCATCTAGTTTTTCTTTACCAAATTAGCTCGCTAAATACTCAAAAATAATCAATATGAAGAAAAATAAATCAATGAAGTTTGGAATCTTATCTAATAGAAAAACAAGGAGAGTAAAACAGAGAACATTGCGTTTCACGAATATTCGGAGAGATTGTCTGGTAACTCTTTTATGAATGTTCACTAGGAATGAAATCAGGATCTTAATTGAGACAAAGTGAATTCTATGCTCCAAAATTTATTTGAGATAAATAATAGATTATTTAAGATCTGTCTCATTGGTGATGGGGGAACGGGAAAAAGCTCCATTGTAGAGCGTTTCCTTGGGAAGGGATTTAGTATTGGTTATAACTTGACAATTGGAACAAATATTTGTACCCATACAGCAACGGTAGAAGATCGGGAAATAAAATTTCAAATCTGGGATCTAGCAGGTCAACAGCGATTTGAATTTGTTCGTAAAACATTTTATCGTGTATCACAGGCAGTGATGATGGTATTTGATCTTACACGGCCCGAAACTCTCAAAAATCTTCGAGAATGGAAGCAAGAAGTACTCAAAAATGTTGGTCATAGCGTTCCTTTCCCTGTTGTCCTTTTAGGTAATAAATGTGATCTCCAGCAGAAAATAGTTATAACTCAAGAAGAGATAACGAAATTTCGTAATGAACTCCGGATTGACTTCCTGTGTGATGTTCCATTTCTTCTCACCTCTGCCCTGTCAGGAATGAATGTGCATGAAGCGTTTGAAATTTTAGGCTATCAATTACTTCAACACCGACAAATTGCAACTCCGACAAAAGTAGTAACCACAAGTTAGTATCACCCTATTTTCTTAAATCAAGCTTGATTGTACATTTAAAGGGTTAGTATTATGTCTAGTCACTCAGAATATTAAACTAATGAGTTTCATATAGATCAAAATATTCACTTCTCTCCCATTTTTCTGATGAGAAATACTTATCTAAAAACTAGAAGTCTTTCATCTATGAGCTTTGAGATTATTGATGTCAATTTAGATAATTTGGATGAGGTTGGCCTCTTCTGTAAACAATCTCAGAAGAAAGAAGAAGGTTATCAAAATAAAATTACATGGATCAAGGATAGATTTCCCGAGGGATTGAAATATAAAATTCTGAAGGTTAAAGAAAGGAATAAGTACTTTTTTCGGGGATTTATTGAATATATACCAAGTAAATATACTTGGAGGGGGATTTCTGCAGATAATTTCATGGTAATTCACTGTTTATGGATCGTTGGTCAACATAAGGGCAAAGGATATGCAACTAAGATGATCCAGCATGCAATTGATGACGCTGTAACTTTAGGTATGAATGGAGTTATTGGAATGACTGTTGAAAAAGGTGGATGGCTTCCAAATAAAACAATTTATGAAAAAATGGGATTTCAGCATGTAGATCAATTTGATGATAATATTGGCCTTTATGCCAAAATTCTGAACAATTCTGCTACCAAACCCTCCTTCTATCCTATTTCCAGTGATTACTCGGAGGAATACAGTAAAGGGATCTTTGTAGTATATTCTCATCAATGTCCTTATATTCCTGCATTGATTGAAGATATTAAAGAATTTGCTAAAAATAATAGGGTACAATTTCAGTCTAAATTAATTAATTCTGCATCTGAAGCCCAAAATTGGGCAATTCATCCCTATGGAACTTATGGAATCCTCTTGAATGGTAAATTTTTTTCGTATAAACCTGGAATGCGCAAAAAAACTGTTGAAGCATTACAATCAATGACTTAGTGCTTAACTCAATTCAGAGTCACATAGAAACTAACTTTTTTCCTACCTACTTACAAATAACCCCCGATAATATTTTTAAACCAAAAATTGAGATTTTATTATCCTTTTTATAACGTGAAGGAGGTCAAAAACGTGTTAGAAGATCCAATTGCTATAGTTTTATTATTAATTACGGGTGTTGTCGCTCTTATACTATCTCTTTTATTACTCAAAAAGTTTATGGAACAAAAACGTCTTTATCATTTATTTTGGGCCATTAGCTTTCTTGTACTCTTTGTCTCTGGAGTATTAATTATCCTCCTTGGATTTGAAGTTTTAGAAGAAGATTTAGTTCCTGTTGTTGCAGCCTCAATCCCAGTCTGTTTAGCCATCGGATTATATTATGTAGAATGGGCTGATAAAAAGTACTGGTTATATTATACGATTTATTCCGCTGTCCTTATCGTTTTATTAACTCTAGCTAGAACAGGTATTTTCTTACCTGATATGAAAACGATGTTTTTATTGTTGACTCATATCCCAGCGGGATTATCTATTGTAATCATCCCCTTATATACAGCATTTGTGTCAAAAAGTACTGAATGGACTTCTGTTTTCTTTTCAATTGGAGGATTATTAATTTCAATTGGTGGGGTCTTATTGGCTTTTTTGAAGGTTGAATCCTTAACCCCAATATTAAGTCAAGCGGAAATTTTCGGTATTTTACCCCTTTTACTCTTGATCGTTGGTGTTTTTTTCGTTCTTGGTATTGGCCTTCCATCTAAATGGAAAGTAGATATCCCATTTCTCTAATTCCTCTTTATTCAAACCAAGAGGATTTCTTTTTTTTATTTATATTCACTGATCAGGTATCCAAGAGATTAAATAATCGAGATTCTCATACTCAGGAAGTTCACTTAGGAACCTCCAACTTCCTTTCAACCCTAATGATTGAACTGTAAGGTCAAAGTGGCAAACTGCGATCCCTAAATCAATACGAGGAAAATCAGGCCATCTTATGAATTGGTGAGTTCGTTTTTTATTGCTTTCAGCAAAAAAATGAAAATTTTTTGTTTCAGAACTATACAAAATACGCCAGGGTTGTCTATTTGATGCTGAAGGTGCCAATCTGACCATTTCAAGTGGTTTAGCGAAGACTGCTGAAAAATCAGGTCGTAATGGTTCGTCCCACGAATCTTTAAAAAATAATTCAGAAAATGATTTTCTTTTAGCTCCCTGAGCAGCCCATCTGATGATCTTGCTTCTAAAGCTTGGATCCTGTGCTGGGATACCAATAGGTGCAATTACAGGAATTGTTTCATTTTCTAATAAATTGACAGTTAAAATAAACGCAGCACGATGAAATGTCCCTCCCAACCAACAAGAACCTAATCCCAGATATGTAGAGTACAGAATTAGATTTTCAAATGTATATCCTAAATGCTCGTGATCATAATCCATTTGAGTCATAATACCAATTAAAAAAGTATGGGCGCCTTGAATAAATCCATATGTACCCAATTTCCCTCGTATCTCCTCAGAAAATTTCTCTAGTTCAATTAGCTCAAATCTGGAACCAAACTCTGAGAAAGGGCTATATTTATTTACTTTAAAGAAATTTTGCAGCTGAAGTTGTGCTTCAGAAGTAAGCTTCGTCTTAGAAAAGGATCTACAAGACATCCGTCTTGTTATTGAAGATTCAATTGTGTTAAGAAAATATTCTGGAATAAATACTTGTACCACTCTTCTATATTAAAATTATCAAACCAATTCCATAACCAAGTAATGAACCAAGTAATGGTAAAAGAGCTGTTACACGAATGAATCCAGGTAGAGGAAAAGGATGCATTTTTTCAAGTTTCCTTAAGTTTTCATAATTTCTTAGAATAATCAATTCATTCTCATGCTTTAACAGTAGTTGATGTATAATTTCCTGCTGTTTGGTAATCATTGAGGTTCGAATAAAATTATACCTTCGCCAGCTTCTATAAATAGCTAAGGAGTTGGATCCAATGCCAAAACTGACCAAAATAAATAAAAAAAACATTACCCCCATTGTGAAAAGGTCAGGATTGAAAAGTGCAAAAAATAATGAAACAAATGTTGCCAGAAGAAAGGGGAGGAGGAATGAAAGGACAAGAAGCTCAAGAAGTAAAGGAGGAAAACCACGGAACAAAAAAGGAAAGAGCCATTGAATCTGAAAATCAACAGAAATTTTTTCCAAGCGAAAATTAGGTTTCTTCTTTGTCTCATCAAACTTCACAAAATCTTTTATTTGGCCAGCTGTTGAAAGTCGCTTAATTAAATTTGTAGTTTGATCATGAAAAGTAGACCAGTTCTCCTTAGTTAAAAAATAATTAAAGCTTAGATATCCAATGACTAAGATCTGACCTAGTATTGAAGCATACATTGATGTAACAATTAATAATGAAAAAAAGGGATTTTGCAGTTCAGCAGGCCCAACAAGAACTCCTTCGATAAAGAAGCGGACACTAAAATCAAATGCATTAAGAATTGTATAAATTAATGCTATAATAATAGCAAAAATACCCATAATTGCATACATCCGCTGTTTTAACGGTCTTGGATGATCAAATTTTTGTCTCGCTTTTAGTAAATAGTCAAGAAACGATTCATTCTCAGGATTGAATGATATTTTGTCTGAAATTGGCCAATAGATGTCTTTTATTAGAATTTCACGATCTAAATGCACACCAATCACTTACATCTAAGAATGAATTATCTCATATAAAATTAATGTTTACTTGATTTTGTCTAAATAATTAGGTTATTCTCTGATTAAGCATAGCGTGATTCAGCTTTTGGATTAATTGACAAATTTGTTATTCTTCGAAGAAAATCCTTCCATTTATAACTCTTTTTTCCTTTATTTTAGCAAATCCCCAAGATTAGATTGAGTAAAGGGTTCAATACTCGAGAGGTCCTTTGTAATTAAGTAAAGTGTATCAAATCTTAGAATATTATTCCCTTTGACTTCTAAATTATCAATTGTTGTTACAAAGGAAAAGAATTTTAAATTTGGTGCATATGTCACAAGAGCCTCATGAAATTGTCTTTGAACAAGCACTGCACCTATAAAACAATCTGAATGATGCTTCCGGAAGGCTGCCCATGTTCCAAGAGGCTCCCTTTCTAACCAGATATTACTTTCATGTTCTTGAAGATGATAGGATGCTAATTGTCCATCTACTTTGACATAATAATAATCATGAACAGAATTCGATGTCTTTAATGCACAGCGAACTTGTAAGAAACATTCTCTTGGTACTGAGGAATGATTCATTATATAGGATGAAACTAACAAAAATGGGGATTCTGGTAATGTTAAATATTCTGTTTTTACCTGTAAACCTTTAATTTTCTTGTTATAAGTAATTATATTGCTCTCAAAGCCAATTCCTTTCCATTTCCCTTGAGATACTTCATATCCATGCCATTTTAAGGTGTTATAATCAACTTCATCCCAAGTACTAGGTGGTTTAAGCATTGAACCGATTCCTCCATAAAAGAGATTCCACCATAAATATGGTTTTATCTCAGGGAATGAAGTTGTACCTGTATGCAGAATATTTTCATCATTATTTTTCAGAACGAGTGAAAAGAGTTGTCCTCTATAAACCTCACTACCGCAAAAAGTCATATATCCGTTTGATACTTTATAGTAATTATCTTTTTGCGAGATTTTGACATTCTTGGAGCTATTATAAAATCCAAATGCAAGAGGATAGTTATAAATCCGTGTCAGAGAATCAAAATATAGATTCCCTGAAATTACTTCTCCATGATATGGCTTGATTTCTAAAGGTAATCTCCAATCATTTGTTTTAATTTCAGGTAAATTAATCATTGTAGGATTTAATCTATCTTTTAAGCTAGTGAAATCGATTATGCCTTTAAGAGTAGTGTCTTTTTGTGTTTTGATTTGAAAAGATAATTCTGGATTAGCTGAATCAAGAATAATACCCCGAGATACGGTTTCTCCGGTTGAAGGAGAGATTAAACCAAGTTGTTTTGCAGATTTTAATGGAATACCTCGTTCCAATTTTTTCTGAGGAGAATAATTAAAAAGATCACGCCATGTCTTTTGTACCTCTTCCCAAGTACTTTTAAAGGTGTAAATAATAGGCGAAGTTTCAGTGATTTGGTCTGGTTGAACCTCTAGGATTTTATGATCAATTTTAGGGTAAATTCTGCCAATTGTTATCTGATCTATTTTTTTATGGTCGAAAAGTATTCCTATCACACCAGTTTCATATACAGATGCATGCCATCCTTCTTGAAGATCTTGTGGATCTTTACCCAAGTCTATTGGGAATGCAAGAAATCTTAGATTAAACAAGCCACTTTTATGAGGAATTATCCTGTTTACAGGTGGTAGTTCGCCAGGCCACCAATAAATCGAACTTTGAACTCCTAAATACTTCGTAATCGTATTATTGCGATTTTCTAAATACCAACTCACATAGACTTCTTCTGAATCGTTTGGGAGAAAGATCTTTCTTGTTAAACGTATACCAAGGTTTTTCTGCGAATCAGCACTTGATTCGAGAAATAATCCATTCTCATGCTTGAGAATCTCATGAATATGAGGTAAAGTATAAAATTCACTCCCTTCAGTATCAAATGGATATCCAAGAATGTTAGCATTTCCGAAAACCTTCAATCCTCTTAATTTATCAATAATAAAAGCTTCATTCGAGCCAGGTTGGGATTTTTCAAAAACATAAATCCTTATATGCTTATTTTCCAAAAAAAGCTTTTGATCCATTTTATAAGAAACTGTCCTAGCTTCATTGAATATTTGAATAGGAAGTTTTTGTTTAAATAGGATTTCACTACTCAGAGATTTAACTGTTAATTTAATTAGTGTTATAGTTGTTGAACTCTGGTTGATGGTGATAGGAACGTTGATTAAAGTATCAAATGGGGAAAGTTCAAAATCAAATGATTTCTTAGGAAATTCAATGAAGTTTCCTCCTTCTACAAGAAGCCGAACATTCATTTTCTTCTTCATTGCATTTTGAATGACAATAGGTAATGTGGTAGTATAATTTGGAATCGTTGAATAGTTTTCTGGTACCAATGTAGCCTTTACTGCATTGATTGGAACTTTACCCACCTTTAATGGGAAACTAGAACCATCTACAGTAATATCTAGTGTGATTTCATGTTCTGAGAAAATATGAGGAAAAAGCTTAAGGTCTAATTCTTCTGTATCAAAAGTAAATTTTCCATGAACTATTAACTCATAACTTTGACCTGGCAAAATCTCTAAACTGAATGGAGGAAGATTTTCACGAAAAGAGATCTTTCCACTAGAATTTATATTAACAGAAACCTTCTTTATTCTTGAAGTGTTGTTTTCTATTTGTAAAATAACAGGAAATTCTTCATTTCCAATATATGCTTCCGAATTAGGTGTCCTTGCTCTAATCAACAAATTATCTTGCCCATAAATAAGATGGAACCCACAAATCGAGCCTATTGATCGATCAATCCACGTTTTGAGTGAATGAGATCCTTCCTCGAAATAATACTCATACCGAAGCATTTGCTCCTCATATTCATAATTAGGTTCTTGATTTATGATTGGTTTAAAAGCCTCATACCAAGATCTTTCCAAATGTGTGAAAAATTCTGTAAAGTATGCATAGTTAAGTATTTGGGGAATATAATTTTCCATATAAACTCCAGTATTGGGACGCCACTTATACCCTTGGCGTTTATAAAGTGGTAATGCCTTCAGATTCCCTGCCCATGTATGAAGTGTAATTAATTTGGCTTTTTGTTGGAATGCATAATTTGTTGAGTGTAAAAGTAAAGCTTTCCCAAGTTTCTTTCCTTGAAATGCTGGAACGACTCCGAGTAGTTGAACATAATAACCGTTTGGAATGTTCCATGTTTTCCCAACAAACGACACTCCAGCTATTATTTTCGGATCATTAGGAGAATGAACAATAAAATGACTTTCAATATTCAAATATTCCATATCTTTTGCTAAAAAATCTCCTGTGAAAACTAATGCTCCTCCAAAACCTTCAGGCCATGATTCAGGATCTTTAAACGAATTATAACATCGAGCAAGGGCATCAAAATCATCTTTCGTTTTTGTTAAAGTTCTTACAAGCGTAGTATATTCTTGTGGGAAGACAATGGAGTCATACTTGTTGGATTGGTTAACCATCTCTTTGGTCATAATAAATCATCTTCAGATGATATTGTTTTTTAGTATTTCAACTTTAACTTTCTTTAGGTTTGATTTTAGAATAATTTACTTCTGATAACCTGCTTTTAAAGGATTATTGATGATGGCAAAAAGAAATGATAAATTTTATCTTATTTCGCTCCATGTACTAACTTTATAATATTTTTTTTCCAAAAAAATGGTAGTTGAAAAAATAGATACCAAATTGCTTTCTTTACAAAGGGAAATTTTTCTTTAGTTCTATACTACATCTTTTTATATTAGAAGAAAAAAAAAGATGTTTCTAGATTTAGAAAAAAATGGTCAAAGTTTATAATTGCCTTAATATTCGATAATATTTCCCTAATTTCTTTCTGAATCCGAAAAAAATCACAAAATTTTTAATAAGAGCTCGCTCATTTGTTTTGCTTATCAACTCAATACTGCCTAGTTTATCTCATATATTCAAAGATTAAAACGGTGAATCGCAATATGTCAATAAATGGAATCAAAGTACAAGATTTGGTTAAAAAGTTTAATGGAGTTACTGCAGTTAATGGACTGAATTTTGAAGTTAATCCTGGAGAATTATTTGGATTACTTGGCCCTAATGGGGCAGGTAAAACTACGACAATCAATATTATGACTGGATTATTACAGCCAACTAGTGGAACAGCATTTGTTGGAGGCTTTGACGTCCGTAAACAAGCCTCTAAGATTCGAAAATTAATTGGGGTCGCCCCTCAAGATCCCTCATACTTTACTCATCTAACAGGTCGTGAAAATGTCGAGTTATTTGGAAATTTACATAATGTCCCAAAAAATGTTATAAAAAAAAGAACGAAGGATCTTTTGGAACTAGTTGGTCTAACCGAAGGAGCTAAACGTCGTGCAGGTACGTATAGTGGTGGAATGATTAGAAGAATCTCCCTTGTAATGGCTCTCATAAATGATCCAGAAATTGCGTTTCTTGATGAACCAACCGTAGCAATGGATCCTCAATCACGTCATGCTACATGGGATTTTATTAAGGATCTCAAAACACGAGAAAAAACCGTAATTTTGACTACTCACTATATCGAAGAAGCTGAAGAATTATGTGATCGTGTTGGAATTATAGATCATGGTAAATTAATAGCTCTTGATACCCCAAAGACATTGATGCAGGAACATAATACTACAAATTTAGAGGATGTATTTCTAGAAATTACTGGAAGAAATATCCGTGAATAGAGGTGAAAAAGATGAATATTCAAAGAATTAATGCGTTAATAAAAAAAGATGTAAAAATCTTATATCGTGTACCTGCAAGTCTTTTTTTAACAATTCTTTTTCCAATTGTTTTAACAGTTGCGTTTGGAATGGCCTTTGGAGGAGGGTCCTCAGGTCTGGATTCGACATATAGAATTGGTATCATAGACCTGGATAATTCTAGATGGTCTGAATACTTTATTGGTAATATTTCCCAAAATGACGTTCTAATTAATGTAAGTTATATTAATAGTGAAATAGGGCAAAACGATCTAGCTCAAGGGAAAATCTCTGCTCTAATAATTATCCCTAGCAACTTCGGTGCAAGTATTGATTCTTTTTGGGCTAATCCTAACGATCCTAGCACTTGGATCAATACGACAGTAGAATTATTTGTTGATCAAGGATCATTAGTAGCAAGTAATGCAATCCCCCCATTATTTCAACAAATATTATTAACAACTATATATGGTGAGCTTGAAGCTGCACCTCAATCTGTTCAAATTGGTAATCCAGCTGAAGTAAGTTCAGAACACCTCACTCAATTCGATCTTATGGCTCCAGGATTATTCGCTTTCGCTGCAATTTTTGCTACTATGTTAGTAGCTGAAGGATTTGTTGAACAACGTTCATCAGGTTTGCTTCGACGTATTCAGCTTACTCCAACATCTCCAACAGAAGTGATTACCAGTAGCTTCATATCAAACATGATTACTGCCATTCTTCAGGTAACCATACTCTTCGGTGCCATAATAATTATGGGTTTCACTCCACAAACAGATATAACTGGTATATTATTTTGTTTTGTAATGGTGGTGTTATTAACCTTATGTAGTGTTGGTTTTGGACTTATAGCTGCATCCATTGCTAAAAATCCTGGAGCTGCCACTGGACTTAGTTTCATCTTTATCCTTCCTCAAATGTTTTTTGGTACATTTGTTCCAGGATCTTCAGATATTGGACAATTGGTACCCAGTTATTATGTCACTCATACATTGACATCAATTCTTCTAAGAGGAGCTGCGATTACGAGTGAAACCATTATTTATGATTTGATTGTTATAATAGGTTTTACAATTATAGTGATCATCCTAGGCATTGGTATTTTCTCAAAATTTGGTAGGGAAAAATAGAAATTCTCTGTTTTTCTCTTTCTAACTTTTTTCTATATTTATAGGTAGAAAAACCTATTATTATTTTGTTCCCTAATTAGAAATTAACCAATATCCTATTGGATCCTTCTTTTGAATATGAGATTGTACCTCCTCCGATCTCCCAAAATTGAACGTTACTTAACGTAATGTTATCTCAGTCTCAAAAGAATAGTCATCAGATAATAAGAATATGTCATGGAAAATTGATTCAGCAATTAGTGGACCTTGCTGTATTGAAATCTCTGCTTTCCATGACTCCTCAAATTCTTCGATTAAGGGGCGAAAACGGTCTATTAGCCTTTGTGTCTCTTCTTTATTGAATGATGCCTTAGGTAAATAGATTATTAATAATTTATCACCCTTAGCAGCTGCAAATTGAATACATTTCTCAGAATTAGGGTCTGTAAAAATCAAAAGATTATTCCTACCTCCTTCAAATAAAATTGTTTCAAGAAAAGATTGGAAAATCTTTAATCGCTGCCTTTTACGCAATTCTATGATCCTTCTTCAAAATATATGTATAATCATCTGGTTATAAGGGATATATAAATCCTTAAAGCTCTTATACCTGAAAGTTCCCCTGTTGATCTTATGAGTATCAAAATACGCAAATCCATAATAATCTTCACTGTACCATTTATATTAGTATTATTAGGAGTAATATTTTTAATATTAATATTCCCTCCTAGTGGCCCTGTTGTTGCTAATACACCACCCACTGCCCCCATTGTCTTTATTACTCCTACCCCTGCTTATGACGATGATACACTGATATGTTCGATTTTGTTTCCGAGTTCTGATCCTGATAATGATTCTATATCTTACACCTATATTTGGGTTCTTAATGGTACTCTAACTGATATTATTACCGATACTGTTCAAGCTAATGAAACTATGCCTAATGATGTCTGGCAGTGTTATGTTACACCTTTTGATGGAATGAATGTTGGTAAAAATGGTACTGATACTGTTGTAATTGAGAAACGGTTACCTATCGAACCAAGCAATACTCCTCCCACTGCTCCTGTAGTTTCTATTAACCCTAACCCAGCATATACGAATATGTCCTTATTCTGTAATATAACTACTCCTAGTACTGATGAAGACAATGATACCATTGTTTACCATTATGAATGGTTTGTAAATGGCTCTGTTACTGGATTTACTGGACCAAATCTATCTTCCATCCATACTTATGCTAATGACGAATGGACCTGTGTGGTTACTCCGTTTGACGGACAAAATTATGGACCTTCGGGTAATGATGTCATTATTATTCAGAATGATGGCATTCCCACTCCAAAAAATACCCCTCCAACCATTCCAGTTGTAATAATTTCTCCTGATCCTGCTTATAGTAATGATACGCTTTCTTGTACCATTTCTGTACCCAGTAATGATTCTGATAATGATACTATAATTTATCTCTATGAATGGTATCTAAATGATAATTTAACTAATTTAACTGGCTCAACTGTTTTTTCCAATCAAACCTCCGTAGGAGATATCTGGAAATGCGTGGTAACTCCTTATGATGGTATTGATTATGGGTTCTCTGCAGATTACACAAGTATCATCCATGTTGTGGCTTCTGGAACCTACAGTCTTAGCCCTATTATTGCCTATAGTTGTGCTTTGGGATTATATGATATTTCTTACTCCTCCTTCACATTCATTGACACTGGAACCACCCTTACAGTACAACCTTTAATGAACAATGGAGGCTATATGATAGGGGCATCAGCCGCACATGGCATCATTAATGCTATATTTGTATATCCTGGAGGTCCTACTGGTTGTACTGAGACATATACTCTTGTGGGGGATTTTATTACTGAAGATATATGGCAAGCCACCTTCACGATTCTCTTTTCTAACAACTGTATGGGTTGTTTGAACGTTGAATGGTTAATAACAGGAACCCGTATATAAAATGTTCTAAGAATTTTAATTAGAATAAACCTTGTTGTTTAAATTCCTGTAGCAATTAAAGAATTCCTAATCCATTTCTTTCGTGAAGAATTCCAGATGCAGCTTTCTTAAGAAGAAGAGGAGAATATGAATAAGTCCACACGGAAGTTACAAAGTCAATACATGGAATATCTTTCTCTGAATCTCCAAAAAATACAATATTACAATTTGCAGAATTTGAGGGGTAATGTTTTAAAGAAAGAGGAGTATGCATACATTTTTGCACATTTTGAACTGACTATTCAATATAATTAAAGAATTATTCCTTCAAATTATGATTTGTCAAAACCAAAAAATATAAATGTTATATCTAACAATATATGTTTGACCTCAAAAAAGGTTATTAAAACCTCCTTTAAGTTTGGTATTTCTAATGTTTG
>Ga0209536_100010999_pt1 | contig 13294 bp, 12 predicted proteins | sample DeeMarSeWOR28_12_FD_187461 | JGI IMG/M metagenome (GOLD analysis project Ga0209536, IMG submission 187461) | Marine sediment microbial communities from White Oak River estuary, North Carolina - WOR-2-8_12 (SPAdes) (version 2) | ecosystem: Environmental > Aquatic > Marine > Intertidal zone >...
ATGATGGATATATAATCCTATACGAATGGGATTGGGATAATGATGGAATATATGATGAAAGCAGTACCAATCCTGTTACTTATCACACTTTTGAAGAAGGAGGTAATCATCATGTCACATTACTTGTTCATGATAATTCCTCCCAAATTGATACTACAACAAAAGTCATAAATGTTAAAACTTACAATAAACAACCTGAAAAACCTAATATCGATGGTCCTTCAACTGGAAAAGCAGGAAATGAGTATTGCTGGACATTCCATGCAACAGATCCAGATGGTGATGATATTTTTTATTATATAGACTGGGGTGATGGAACCTTTACATATTGGATGGGGCCATATCTCTCTTGTGATCCAATTGAGATATGTCATACCTATGAAAAAAATGGACTTTATAGTATTAAGGCTAAAGCAAAAGATATATATGAAAATGAGGGTGAATGGTCAGAGCCTTTTTCAATAACTATACCAAGAAACAGAATAACCTTTAATCCATTATATTATTGGCTTTTTGAACGTTTCCCATTGCTGGAAAGACTACTAACACTTTTATTGTTGTAACATTTAAATATCCAACAGTGGATGTAAAATATTGAGGGAGGAAAAATGCCTATTAATAAAATCCTCGTAATAGGGATAACAATTTCATTTCTTGTATTATGTTTTACACCATCTGTAGCTATTAATAATATAAAAATAACTTCTTCGTTAGTCAGAAATGATAATACTTTTTATAATAAAGAAAATGCTTCCTTTATTTTATTAAATTCAACATATGAAGGTGGTTCCTACGACGGAGTTTGGGGGGATGGAACATATATATATGTCGCTTGCGGTCCAGATGGAATTAGAGCTTATAGTTATGATGGAAATTCTTTAACCTTAAAAGGTCATCGAGATGATGGTGGAGGTTATTCTGATGTTTGGAGTGATGGTACATATATTTATGTAGCATGTTACCTAGAAGGAATAAAGGTGTATAGTTTTGATGGTAATAATTTTACACTCTTAGATAACCATAAAGAGGATGGTGGAGAATATGATAGATATTTCCGAATATGGGGTGATGGTTCATACGTTTATGTAGTTTGTTTAGCGGGAGGGATAAGAGCTTATAGTTTCGATGGAAATAATCTTTTTATGAAAGCCCATAGAACTGATGGTGGTTCATATCAAGGAATAGGAGGTGATGGAAACTATATATTTGCAGGATGTAAGAGTTCAGGAATAAGAGCCTATAGTTTTAATGGTGAAAATTTCTCACTTCTTGATACATATTCTGATGATGGAAACTATTATGAAATATGGTGCCAGAATGGTTATATATTTTGTTCTGTTTGGAGTGATGGAGTATATTCATTCATTTTTGATGATAATAATTTTTCATTTTTATCTAATCATTTTTATGGAGGATATTATATGGGATGTTGGGGCGATGGTAAATATGTGTTTATAACAAGTAAATATGAAGGTATTATGGCGTATAGTTTTGATGGAGAGATAATTTATAATAAAGGAAAAAGAAATGATGGTGGCTGGTATTTTACTGTTTGGGGTGATGGAACAAATATTTATGCAGCTTGTCAGGATGATGGTCTAAGAGTTTATAGATTTATAGATGATACTAAAGTTTTTTATGTGGGTGGTGATGGTTCTAGTAATTATTCCAGGATTCAAGATGCAATAGACAATGCAAGTAATGGTGATACTATTTTTGTTTATAATGATAGCTCGCCATATTATGAAAATATTAGAATTAATAAATCTATATATCTGTTTGGTGAAGATAAAGATAATACAATAATTTTTGGTAACGGAAATCAAAATGTTATATCAATTATTTCTAATGGGGCTCTAATAAGTGGATTTAAGATTCAAAATAACCGCAGTAATTATTTCAAATCAGGCATAAGAGTATATTCAAATTATAATTCTATCATAAAAAATATTATCCTAAATAATTCAGATGGGATTAACCTCTCTAACTCGAAAAGCAATTTTATTAAGAACAACTTAATAAATTCTAACAAAATAAATGGAATATATCTTAAAAATTCCAATAGTAATAAAATAATTTTTAATAGTATATTGAAAAATCAAAATGGCATCAACCTTTCAAATTCTGATTATTGTAAGATATTAGAAAACAACATAGATTCAAACAAGGATGTTGGAATTTGTCTAAATAATTATTCTGATAGTAATAGAATTACTAATAATAAAATCGAAAAAAATATTGCTGGAATGTACTTTATTCACAATTCTAAAAGTAATACGATTAATAATAATATAGTAATTTTAAATGAAAAAGGAATATTCATAGATGATATATATAGTACGTATAATAGGATGTTTCAAAATAACTTTGCAATAAATGGACAAAATGCATTTTCTAAAGGGTTTTCTAATTATTGGGATGATGGGTCAAGTGGAAATTTCTGGGATGATTATAATGGGACAGATAATAATGGAGATGGTATTGGAGATACTCCTTATCCTATAGCAGGTGGTGAAAATGAGGATAGATATCCATTAATGGAACCTTATGGAAATAATCCCCCAAATATTCCAACAATAAATGGTCCCACGAGTGGAAAACCAAACACTGAATACGATTTTATTTTTGATACCACAGACCCAAACGATGATGCAGTAATGTATATCATTGATTGGGGGGACAATAATACTGAGTGGACTGAATATAGTGATTCCGGTGAAGAGATAACAATAAAACATATATGGAAAACAGAAGGTAATTTTACAATTAAGGCGCAAGCGATAGATATTTATGATGCTGAAAGTGATTGGGCTGAGTTTGAGGTTGAAATACCCAGAGGAAGAATAATGTTTAATATTCTCTTCTTAAGATTGTTTGAGCGTTTCCCATTGCTGGAAAGACTGCTGAACCTTTTAAATTAATAGCTGAGTATAGGACTCGAACTTAAAATTAAGGCTAGTAATTAACTATAACAACATATCAAACTTGGAATTTGAGACCCTAATTTACTAGTATAATTTACGCCCGCATCGGGATTCGAACCCGAGTAGGAGGCTCCGCAGGCCTCCAGGATATCCAAACTACCTCATGCGGGCAATTATTTTCATTATTTACTAAAACATCTTTTTTTATAAAGAATCCAAAGAGGAAAACAATAGATAATACATAATTATTTTGTATTAATTAAAAAAAATTTTGATAATTTTTTTCTTTTTCTTTAAATAATTATTTTATGCACGAGTGATATTTTTTATGCAAATTAAATTAGGAAGAAAAATGCTTTTTTACAATATATTCAAAACAATATCCAAAAAGAAGCTCGTTTTTATTAATACGCATTTTTTCATCTTCTTTATTTTCATTCATAAATTTATTCCTCTCCATCTAATATAACTGTTTTTTTCCTGCTAATTGAATAGACATTTAACAAATGTCTTTATATTAAAATTTATTAGCCAATATATAATTATATCACTAATATAGGTTTAAAATAGGTAAAATATAGGTTTAAATTATTTTCTTTTTATTAAGCAAGGTCTTACCTTTTTCAGAAATATAAATTGTTTTTGATTTACCATGCTTCTTTATTAAGATTAAACCTTTATCCTTGATCATATCTAACCTTTTTGCAGTTGTCACTTTTGATATAGTAAATTTTTGACTTATCTTTTTATAAGTAACTATTATACTGTTTTGATTTTGTTCATTAATAAAACTTAATACATCATACATATAATCTTCAAGATGAATATCACGTATTGTCTGACTGGGTAATTGTTTTAATTCCTCTTTTATAAGAGCTAACTGATTATCACTTATAACAGCAGGATTAAGACGTAAAAGTAAAAGACCTTTCTTTTTTACAATAAGGTTTGTTATTTTATACAATGTTTTAATAAATTCATCAAATGAAAAATAGGATAATAAATAATCAACTCTATCAAGAAGAATTATTGATTTTGGTTTTGTTTTTAAAAATTTATCAATTGTAGAGATCAATTTCTCAAGATCGAAAACATTTTCAAATCCACTCAATTTTTCTTGATTTAAAATTATAACCTTTATATTCTTTGCTGAAGGAATATAATTAATTATTGTCTCAGGTGTATCTCGTGTAATAAATAAACCATTTATCTCTGAGGTAACCAAATTATTAAAAAGATTTATTGCTGATTTATTTGTCTTTTCTGTAATAATATAACAATTACCAAAGACAAGCTTACCATGAATTTCACTATCTTTAGTAATATCTTTTCCCATTATGATAATGCTTTTCTTGTCTTTTATTGTAGTTTGCAACCTAGAAAAAGTAACTTTTAATATCTTACTAGTACCTTTTTTTGTTTTCATGGTTATTTCGTAAAATACAGGTAGTTCACTAACTTTTTTATCATCAAAAAAATCTAAAATAATATCCTTATTATCAAATAAATCCAAGGTCCTAAGTGTTTTTCCAATAACTTCTCTTGCCTTGTAACCAGTGATCATTTCAGCTGTTTTATTCCAGGTTGTGATTTTTAAATTCTTATCAACAACTAAAATAATATCTGATGCACTATTAATTACATCCTGTAAATATTCTTTTGTGTTTTTTAGTTCTTCCTGGGCTTTCTTAATATCTGTTATATCAACATAGGTAGCAAAATCTGCATTTCTGCCATTATAAATAACAGTCTTTGAAAAAACATCTAACCATCTTATTTTACCACTTTTTGTTATAGTTTTTATTGGGTAATGAACTACAACGTTTTTCTCTCCCTCTTGTTTTTTCTTTAATTGGTCAAATACAAAAGAATGATAGTCAGGGTGAATTGTTTTTGAAATAATATTTAGACCTTCTCTTAAAATCTCATCTCTTGAATAACCAGTCATAGAAAGCATTGCATTATTTAGATACTGTATTTTGTTGTCCTGGATAATTATTATACCCAATAAGGACTGATCTGAAAGCATACGAAATCTATCTTCACTTTCATCTAAAGCCTTTTCTGCTAATTTACGATCGGTAATTTCACGGACAATGATTACCCCATATGCTACTTTTCCTTTTGAATCAAATGCTGGATGGAATGCATTTTCAAACCATCTTCCCTCACGTTTATCTTCAAAATATACAGATTTACCAGTACTAACTACTTTCTTAGCCTGTTTTTTCCTAATATCAGCAACATCTGGAGGAAAAAAATTTAAAATATTTTTACCTAAAAGCTCCTTCCTTGTTTTTCCTAAACTTTGAGCCATTGCTTTATTTAATTGTAATATTGTCCAATCTGAGGCATTTATCAATATAAATAATTCGGGTATTGAATCAATAATATTTACTGGAATTTCTTTTAATATTTTAGTTCTTTTTTTGTTTTCCAAGATAATCTTCAAAGGATATTCCTAGATATTTTATATAATTACTGTTATCATAAAATCCTAGGATAATTTAGAATCTCCTAATTTTTATTATTTATTTAAATACAATTTAAAATATGAGTAATTTAATTCAAATTCATACTATTTGATAATATCAACCAGTGCTACTCTTTCAAGGATAATATGTCCATATTTTTCTTTTGTTACAGTTCTTATTTCATCATAAGTTATTCCAAACTTTTCAAGGGTATCCTTTGTTCCAATTAGGACATAATCATCTTTTTTTAGATTAAGTAACTTCAACAAATCAGTATTAATTTTTTCCGGTATATAGTTATTAGAATTGTTAACTAAAACAAGAGCAATATTTCCATCACCCTCTTTTATTCCCATTTTTGGAATTGCAAGCTTTAGTTGTCTTTCACCAGCTGCATATAATAAGATTTCTTTCTCAAGAGAATTTGTAGTATTTGTTTTTCTTTCAATTGCTCTTGTTGCATGTTCAACAGCTGAAATTATATGATCCTCTCCATAAATCATATCTGCATTAAATGATTGAATTACAAGATTATTCTTATTTGCGAAATCTTCAATTTTCTTTAAAAAAACATCTATATCTTTTATATTTCCTTTTGCACCAATTATTTTAATCATAATTCCTCTAAATTTCTAATTTTTAACAAACTCTGAAAGCTCTTTATCTTCTCCTTTAATACTTTCCCCTATTTGACTCTTGATACTCTTTGCTACACTTTCTCCAATTGTCTTAATCTGAGCAAGTCTCTGAAGAGGTATGCCACGTAATTCATTGATTGTCTTAAATCCTTCATTAAACAAGGCTCTTGCTCTAACTCTACCAATATTTTTAAGTGATACAAGATTTAAAAGCTCTTTTTTACAACCATACTGGACTCTTAAAATCAAGTCACTAATATCAGCAAGACAATCAAAATTATACATTCTTGCAAACTCTCTTGAAGCATGTAGTAACCATTGTACCATTTCAACTATGTTATGAATATCACCAGGTCCAACATTGTATTTAGTAATAATTCTATCCTCAAGTATTTCTTCAATCCAATCCTCAACAAGGGATGCTGTTTTCAAGTCACTTAAGAACCATTCGTATTCTTCGTTTGATACTTCAGGTGGGTCAATTAAAAACTTACCGCGATATCTTTCCGCCTTTTCTTCAACCCAAGTATCACCACTCCTAAGATATAAAGATCTAACGTCTGGTGTTGAACATACCGCTTGAATAAAAGATAGTGGTGAAGGATCAATATTACAAGATTTTTCTAAAGCCTTTTTTAATAACAATGCAGATAAAGGATCAATATACAAAGATGATGTCCTGTTGCCAAGTAAGGTTGACATTAGTTTGTCATTGTTTATTTTCTCAACAAACCCATTTTTAGTTAGAAAATCTACTGCTTCATCAATATCAGATTTTAATGCAGAAGTATCAGATTGATAAGCATAAAATGTGCTATCAATAAAGTTGTATATACCTTGCATGTCTTCAACGAAATTTGTTGCAATTGCAGCCAAAAGATGCATTCTTAAAGCAGCTTGACTGCCAAGTTTTGAAAAAATAGGTTCATTTTCACCCATTATATAGTTTTCATAAATCTCTTCCTTTTGTTGCTCGTTTTTTGCAATAGCTATTGCTTCACCATACTTATCATATCTTGGTCTACCTGCTCTTCCTGCTTGCTGTTTATATTCAAAAATTGGAATAGGATGCATACCAAAATTAGGATCATATCGCCATAAATCCCTAATAATTACTCGTTGTGCAGGAATATTTATTCCTGCTGCAAGAGTAGGTGTTGCAACAATGCATTTAATAATTCTATTTTTGAAACTCTGTTCAACAGTTCTACGTTGATTACTTGATAGACCAGCATTGTGAAAGGAAACTCCCTTTCCCAAGCAATAATATAATTTCTTATCAACAGACGTAGTCTCAGGAAGGTTTCGTTTAATTGAAGATAATAATTTTTCAATATTATTTTTTTCTTCTTTAGATAAATTATCTTCGATTATATTTGCAAGTCTATTTGCAACTGAAACTGTTGACCTGCGAGTATTAACAAAAACAAGAACTTGTCCACCTTTTTTTATCGAATCTTCTACAATTGCTTCTAATGCTTTTCTTTCAGTGCTATCAATAATTTCTGTTTTTCCGTCATCATATTTTATTTCATTTTTTAAATATACTCCTTCCCTTAATGGAACAGGTCGCCAATCAGAACTAATAAGCTTTCCATCAAGCCAAATGGATAGTTCAGTTGCATTTTTTATTGTTGCAGAAAGCGCAATTATCTGAGTTTCTGGATTTAATGTCTTAAAATGAGAGATTATAACCTCAAGAGTTGGACCACGACTTGGGTCATGAATCAGATGAATTTCATCAATTACAAGCACCTTTATTTTATTCATCCAGTTAACTTTGTGTCTTAAAAGTGAATCTGCTTTTTCAGAGGTGCAAACAATAATATCAAATCTTGAAAGTCTGGGATCTGAATCATCAAGATCACCTGTTGAAATCCCAACTTTAAAACCAAGTTTTTCAAAAAGCTTTAGTTCCTCGTATTTTTCACGAGCTAATGCCTTTAGAGGAACTACATAAAGTGCTTTTCCACTTTCATGAATTAGTCTATTTACTATTGCAAGATAAGCAACAAGGCTTTTACCACTTGCTGTTGGAATTGATAGAACTAGGTTTTTTTTATCTATCATATGAGGTATTGCTTCTGCTTGAGGTGGATAAAGTTCTGATATTTCGTGATCTCTTAGAATTTCGATTATTTCTTTGTTAAGTGGGATTTCTTCAAGCTTCATTTGCATTTCTGTATAATGAAAGGATTTATAAAAGAAAAGGTGTAATTTATACCAATAAATAGTACAGATACTGAATATTTAATAATTTAATACAAAACTTAAATTAAAGCTTCAGGATTTGATTTAATAAAAAAAGTTTTGAATATTGGAGATTTGATTCGTAAAATTGTTAAAGGGGTGATTGAAAAATGAAGTGGAATGATAAGTTATATTGCACTCATCCTTATCATGTTTTAAGTAATAATAATGCCCCTAAGAAGATTGATAAGATGACTTTTAAGATTAAAAAATGTGGAAATCAACCAAATATTAATGGCTTTTGTCGTTGGTTGATAAGTTATAAATCTGCTCCAAGAAAAAAGACTGAGACTGAGATAAAGAAAGAGTTTAAAGAAAAATCTAAAAGTAAAAGTACTTTGATAATTATGTGTAAAAATAAGGATGCTCAAATTAGAAATCTTACTGCTGAAATTATTGAGCTATCAAAGGAGAAAAATTATTATAAAGAGAGGTATGAATTTATTAGAAAAAAGTTAATTTCTCTAGGAAAATCTATTGATTTAAAGTGATTTAACATACCTTATACCTATTAGATCGTATTGCAAAGAATTATAAAATTAAATGATATTTGTTAAAAAGTGATTTATTATAAACCAATTTGGTAAATTTGGAAAAAAAGTCATTTTTCAACCAATAACTTATAAAACAAAAGTATTATTCATGTACAAAAAAAATCCTTGATGATACATATGGGCCGAAGACAAACTATGATGGAAAAATACAAGCAGCAAATGAAAGCTTACAGACGAAAAAGAATGGCAAAGGATAATACTCCTTTTTTACCACCAGATGGTAATGTTTATGTAATGGATACTTTGGATCCTACAAAAAAAATAAAAGCAGAAGTTGTAAAAACAAAAATGAAACAGCATAGAACAATTGTTGAGAGCTTAGCTTGTCCTGTTTGTGGAAATCCTATGGTATGGGATTCAAAATGGGAAGCATTTATCTGCAATAAACATGGAAAGAAAGGTATCTATGAAATAATTGACGAGGTTTAAAAAGTAATACACTTTAAGTATCTCTTACTATATTAGTGGTCGGTGGTTTATTGATGGTTGAAGAAAAAATAGGAATTGTTGAACATTTCTTCACAAATGTAAGTGTCGCTGCAATTAAAATTACAGATGGTGAACTTAAAGTTGGTGATACCGTTCATTTCGTTGGCGCAACTACAGACTTTAAACAAAAGATTGATAGTATGGAGATTAATAGAGTCCCTGTCCAGTCCGTTAAACCTGGAGATGATGTAGGAATAAAGGTTAAAGAAAGAGTCAGGGAACACGATGTTGTATACAAAGTACCAGAGGAATAAATTATGAAGCAATTAGCAGAAGTTAGAACATTGAGAGTAAATCGATATATGATTATTGATGATGAGCCATGTAAGATTATGAGTATTACAACTTCTAAACCTGGGAAACATGGTGAGGCTAAGGCTAGAATTGAGGCAATTGGTATTTTTGATGGGCAAAAAAAAAGTGTTGTTCATCCTGTGAAACATAAGGTGCATGTTCCAATAATTGATAAGAGAAATGCACAAATCCTTGCATTGATGGGTGATAATGTTCAGCTTATGGATTTGGATACTTATGAGACATTTGAAATGCCAATTCCTGATGAGTTCAAGGGTCAATTGCAACCCGGTAGTGAGATATCCTATCTTGAAGCACTTGGTAGAAAGAAAATAACAAGAATTTAAATTATTATTTATTTGTCTTTATGAAATTTCCAGATTATTTTGCAGATGCTGAATCAAGTTTTGATGAGGCAAAATATATCATTTTTGGGGTACCTTATGATAAAACCTCATCTTTTAGGTTAGGTGCTAGTAATGCTCCAAAGGAAATTAGACAGGCAAGCTGGAATTTTGAAACTTTTAACTTAAGAACTGGTTTTGATATAAGTAATATTAAGTTTCATGATTACGGAAATTTAGATGTTAAGGATAAATCTCCTGAGGAGATGGTAAAAGATGTCAATAGTTTTGCAAGTAAAATTCTTTCGAAAAATAAATTTCCTATAGCTATTGGTGGAGAGCATTCTATAACGCCTGGAATTGTTAGAGCCTTTACTGAGGATATTGCAGTAGTTTCTTTGGATGCACATATTGATTTTAGGCAGGAGTATGAGGGTTCATCATTTAATCATGCATGTATATCTAGAAGAATTGCCGAGTATGTGGGTATTAAAAATATCGCGGTTGTTGGTATAAGGTCTGCTGAAAAACAAGAATTTGTCGATGCAAAAAAGTTAGGTTTATTTTTTATAGATTATTTTGAAATCAAAAAAAATGGAATCAAAAAAGCCCTTGATAAAACAAAAAATTACCTTAAAGATAAAAAGATATATCTTACTTTAGATATTGATGTTTTAGACCCTGCGTATGCTCCAGGAACTTCTACTCCTGAGCCTTTTGGTTTGAAACCCTTTGATATAATTGAATGTATTGATTTTTTTTCTAAAAATCTCATAGGTTTTGATGTTGTTGAGGTGTGCCCTGATTATGATCAAGGTCAATCTGCCCTACTTGCAGCCAAATTTATTAGATATGTAATTGAGCAAGTTGAATCATAAAATAAGAGTTAGCTTAATATATTGTGACTTTATTCTGCTCATTTATGCAACTAGAGAAATTAGCAACCATAGGTTTAGCAATAATAATTGTTATTGCTATATCAGGTTATATCTTGGCAGATGAAAATATTCGAGATGATATCTTTAATAATCTCTTTGGTGAAGAAGAAAATGGCGATAAACCTATTCCCTCAACTGGTGCAGTAACATATGGTGATAGTGTTGATGTAATATATACTGGTATGTTTTTGAATGGGACTGTATTTGATTCAAACATTGAGGAAGTAGCAAAGGAGTGGGGATTTTATAATGAAAGTTTACCTTATGAACCTGCAAAGGTTTTTGTAGATCCGAATTATGAGTTTTACCCGCCTGAGGGTTATGAGAACTATTCGAATTCCTATATCCCTGGTTTTCTTGAAGGTCTTGTAGGAATGGAAGAAGGAGATGTAAGAAACGTAACAATTCTACCTGAGGATGGATATGGGATTTGGAATGAAACAATGGCTGAAATGTTTGGAATGGGCTCGTATCCTCTCGAAAGCGTAATCGAAAGTGAAATTTCAGAAAACAAAACAGCACTGCTAAGTAGTTTTCCAGGAATTGATTTAACTGAGGGTGCAATCTTTGATTATGGAGAAATAGCTTTTGAACAAAAAGGCGTTCTAAACGCAACAATTATTGAAGTTACAGATGAAAATGTAACTTATAAGTTGATACCTGAGGATGGGTCCTCTGTTATGCTTCCATTATTTAACTGGACTATAGTATTTATTGTTAATAATGACACACATTTCACAATGCGTTCTCTTATCGAGGCAGGTCATGTGTTCAGTATTGAAAGTTTCTATGGTTCAATGCATTTCAAGGTACTTTCTGTTAACGAAACACATGCAAGAATTGCAATGAATCTGGACGCCCCAGAAGTAAGATTTATTGGCCAAACCCTAGAATTTGAACTGAGAGCAGTAAAGGTTTATAAAACATCAGCTTTACTTGAAGAATAAAGCTGTGTTTTTATTTCTTTTTCAAGTAGATCTAAAAACTCTTCTTCAGTTCCTTGTGGAATAGTTGCTCCTGCTGCAATATCATGGCCTCCACCAATGCTATCAAGTGCAGATGCTGCTTTTTTCATTGCTTGTGAAAGATTCAATCCTTTTTCAACAAGTTCTTCAGTACCACGAGCAGAAACCTTTACCTCTCCATTACCTTTATTTGCAAAACCAACTAGAGGTAAGTCACTACTGACATCTTCTGAATTAAGAAGCATGTTTGCAACGATTCCTACAATCGTGTCACGGATACCATTACCGGCATGGAAAAACTGAAGATGTTTTCTTTTTATAATTCCCTCTTCCTTTGCAAACTGAAGACCTACAACAAGGTTCTGTCTATGACCAAGTAGTAGGTTTCTTGCTTTAGCAAGCCATTTATCCCTATTGCCCAGACAGACCTTAAGACCCACCTCACATTTGCCGTATCTAGCTGTTGAATTAAGTAGTGTTGCAAACTCTTTGGCATCATGAATTTCGGTTCCCTCTTGCTCATTACATAGAATATAAACTTCCCCGATGATTCTTTCTGTAATCTTATGACCAAAACCTTTTGTTAATAGTAGTTGTGCAATACTTGAAATTATCAGTCTTCTTTCATCTTTACATAGGTCGGTCCATTTTCTCCAGGAGTCACCATCTTTCATAGTTATTCCTAGTTCCTGCAAGAAACCAACACATGCCTGTTCACGACCTGTAAGGCCAGGTATTATCGGGTCACTTGCAAATTGTAACATCTTAAATATTGGTCTACTCTCCCTACCAAAAAACCTAATGTCAATTTTTGCTTTAACAGCATTAATTGATTCTCCATCGGAAAGAATCTCTCTATTCATGCCTTTTAATTTTCTATATCGTCTATCCTGAAGGTCTCCGCATGCTCCAACTATAGCAAGAGGACTTAAATCTATATTTTTTTTATCAATAGCTCTTGATACAAGGTATGTTACTCCTGCACCACTAATTTCAAATGTTCCATCAAGACCAAAAAGATGAGGATTTAGATGAAATGGTTTGTTTGAATCCTCTGAGCAAGCATGATGATCTGTAATTATTTTATTTATATCTTGAAAATCTGTGCTAATACTGCTTCCAAGATCGGTAAACCAGACAAGTTCGTGGTTGTCATTTTTCAACTTCTCAAGATTTTCATTGTCTAAATCTTTAACAAACTCAATAGAACATTGCTTATCAAGTCTTTTAAGAGTTTGATATGCAATTGTTCCAGCAGTTATACCATCGGCATCGATATGGCTTACAATATGGATTTCTTTAGATGAATTAATAATTTTCCCTATCTTCTCCGCCCTTTTTAACAAAAAAGTGCACCAAGAATTCGTATAAATTTAGAGTATTAAAATCTAACATATAATTTTGATACAAAATCAAGATTTTTT
>Ga0209536_100011000_pt1 | contig 13292 bp, 12 predicted proteins | sample DeeMarSeWOR28_12_FD_187461 | JGI IMG/M metagenome (GOLD analysis project Ga0209536, IMG submission 187461) | Marine sediment microbial communities from White Oak River estuary, North Carolina - WOR-2-8_12 (SPAdes) (version 2) | ecosystem: Environmental > Aquatic > Marine > Intertidal zone >...
TGAATCCCGCTGTTGATTCCGCAGATGATATTGAAGAATCCATTGACCCTCGTATCGTGCATAATGCCATACGGGAATTGCCGGACAGGGCCCGCACAATACTGAACCTGTACGCTTTGGAGGGTTATAAACACAAAGAGATTGCAGAAATTCTGGGCATTACAGAATCAACCAGTAAAACCCAGTATAAAAGAGCAAAACAACTGTTACTGGACAAACTAAAAAGTGTGATCCATGAAAATTAAGCTCGAAAAATACCTCCAAAAGAACCAGGCTAAACTGGATGTGGAAGAGCCGGATGATGTCATGCTCTGGGAAGGCATCCGTAAAGGAATTATTTCAGAAAGGAAATCCTCGGGATTCAACTTCTGGAAAATAGCCGCGATATTTCTGGCGGTGTTCACCTTGAGCTACATTGTTTATAATGAGGTGAGCAAAGACAGGGAACGGGAATTTACGCTCAGCCATATCGATAAAACCCTTGGAGATCGTGAAAAAGCGTATCGGGAGTTGGTAATGATGAAAATGGAAGCGGCGGACTTCAATGCTGTTCAACAAAGATCCGGGAATGACATCCTACAAATCCTTGTTAATGAACTGAATGAACTGGACACCATATACCTGGAAGCCATGAATGACCTCAAACAACATGGTTATATGGAACAGATCGTCGAGATTATTTTCGACACCTATGAAAAACGAATTCGAATTTTGGAACAGATCATATTGGAAACACAGAAACTTGAAAAATATGAAAATGATATGCGTGAAATCAGCCTGTAGCGGACTGTTGCTCGGAAGCCTCTTAATGGTTTCTCAGGCTTTGCTAGCCAAAGACATTGCCTTTAGCCAGAAATTTGAATGGGACTTCGATGTTGATGCAGAGGCTACCATAGTCATTACAAATTATGATTGCGACATCATTATCGAACCTTCTACATCCAACAGGGTGCGGTTTGAGATCCACCTGGATGTAGAATCTAAGGAGCAGGAGGATATTGAAATTCTAAGAAATTACCTGGAGAGTTTGTCTTTCCCGGCCCGCAGAGATCAGGTGAAGCTTGAAACCACCTTCTGGGATAGCAGGAGCTCTAACAGCAATCTTGGAAACAAAGTGATAAAAATGAAGCTGAAGAATGGTAAATCAATTAAACTAAGTGAGTTTAACATCAAGGCCACCCTATCAATACCCGCTTCATGTGCACTTGATTTTACTACGAAGTATTCTACAGTTGAGATGACCGATGTAAAAGAGCTAAAACTGGACAGTTATGATGACAAGCTCTATGGTAAAAATGTAGCCGATGAGGTGAATATTGTAGCTAAATATAGTAAAATGGAATTTGTCAATCTTGGAACTACTGAAATGGATATCTATGATTGTCATTTTACAGCAGAGAAAACCGAAGGCCTTACCATTGTTTCAAAATATAGTGATATTAACATTAATACAGCTGGCAACATAGATCTTGAAGGATACGATGACAATATGATCTTCAAGACTACCGGGGATATAAAGTTGAGCACAAAATATTCTGACTTAAACGGTAATGTAAGTGGAAACCTGACATTGAATATCTATGATTCAGATCTTGAAATAGATGAAATAGGTAATTTAAGTATTTCAGAGAGCAAATATTCAGGCTATACATTCAATAAGATCAACAATGCTACAATTTCCTCATCTTATGATGATGAGTTCAGTTTTGAAAGCCTGGGTTCGCTCAAAGTGCTAAGTTCAAAATATTCCAGCTATTCCATTGATCAGCTGGTTATCAGTTTCGAGATTCCTGACGGGTATGATGATAACATAAAGATCCATGGCATTTCTTCATCGTTTACGCATCTTGATGTGAACAGCAAATATTCCAATATTGCACTGTATTCTTCCTCAGGATCACCCCTGAAAATCGACTGGAAGACGAAATACGGAAAGATCGATTTCAGTGAATCCGATTTCAAGACCCGGATCATGATCAAAGACAATTCTGAATACCAGTATGAGGGGGTACGAGGAACGGAAGCGGAAAATATGCCCTATGTTAAGGTTCGTGGCTACGATGTAAAGATGAATCTGAATAATTGACCACCCTCCATACGCTGTGCTGCTTATCCTTTGAAAAAAGTAAGATATCCTTCAAAGGCTATAAAAAACATAAATACGGAGAACAGAAGGGTGATGGTTAAACCAGCATTTAACCAGAAACCGTTCACATGATCTCCCATTACTTTCCTATTATTCATTACGATCAGCAGAAATATGATCAGCAGGGGCATCATCAGCGGACTGAAGGCTTGAGAAGCAATCATGATTACCACCGGTTGTCCGCCAAATAACGGAATTATTAACCCGGAAAGGGTTATCAATATAACCAAAATGCGAAAGGTTTTTGTCTTTAAGTTCCTGGGAATCCCTTTATAATCACATATCAACCAGGGCAGCAGCAACATATTAGGAAATATAGAACTCAGACCTGCCGCTATTATCCCGGTAACAAATAAAGTAATGGCAAATCTGCCGGCAAGAGGCTCCAGGGTATTTACCATATCAATCGCATTGTCAACCTGAATGCCCCGCGGATACAAGGTGCCTGCCGCGCTTGCCATAATGGCTGCACTCACAAGGAACAATACTGAAGCGGATATTACAGCATCCCTGCGTTCGATATGCAACTCATCTGTTCTCCAGCCTTTCTCAGCAATGATAATACTCCTGGAAACAAGTACCACTGCAGCCATAGTGGTTCCAACCATTCCGGCAATTATCAGATGAGGCTTTCCATGGGCAGGAACTCTAGGGATGAATCCACTGAACACTTCAGCAGGGTCATGGATGATCATAAAATTAGTCAATATAAATGCAATGCCCATTACTCCTACCATCAATGAAACAAACCGAATAAACAATCCATGCTTTCCGGTCCAGAAGAGTATTGTTAAAAAAGATAAAAACAAAATGGAAATGTACAATGGAGGAATCCCTGAGCCGTTGACGGTCATGGCTGCTGTCCATTCCTCTATTACCTGTGCGACTACGGCCATAACCCCCATTATTGAAGATATCACGGTTACCATCAGGCCCATTATTATGAATATTGATGCAAACCATCCAATATGCATCCTTATGTTGTACATAATGGTTTTGCCCGTGACAATGGTTATCCTGCTGATAGAAATCAGCAATACTAACGTGAAAAAGCAGGACATAAAGAGTGCCCAGGTGAATGACATGCCGTATCTGGCTCCGGCAACAACCATTGAGGTCACACTTCCAGTACCTATAACATAGCCAACTATAAACAATCCCGGTAAGATAGATGATAAAAAATCTTTCAGTCTACTGAGTTTTATCATGTGCAGATGTTTGTCATGCGTGGTAAAGTTCTGCCGAATTTAAAAAGAATTGGCAAAAGTAAAAATTTCAATCAATCCTTAAAACCTACCCGCCTATGGGTGCCATCGCAGTATGGTTTGTTGTAAGAGCCTCCACACCGGCACAATGCAACGGTTTTAGAATCTTTGAGATCATCTTTTCCTTTGTATCTGACGTTTACCGGACCTTTCACAAGTAAGGGGCCATTTTCAGTAACATCAATTATCGGAGTGCCTACTAAATCGGATTCAACTTCAGAGTATTCTTCTTCAAGGACATAACTGAGTGCTCCCGAGGGGCACTTCTCTACCTGTTTCCTGATATTATCTATGCGCTCAGCATCCAGAGTCACCCATGGTTTATTGGCTGGATTAAAAACATGGGGTAATCCTTTGAAACAGTTGGTAGAATGTATGCATAGATCCGGTTGCCAGATCACTGTTAAATTATCCTTTGTGTATTTTTTCTTAAGTCCTGCCATTCGGATTTTCCAGAAAGTTAAACGCTATTGATATGTTTAAAACTGTATTCAGCCGGTATTGTTTTAGTATTACGGCTTTTGCAATCCAACATCTAAGAATTAAATCCGGGTTCTTAAATCTGCACCAAAACCATAAGTATAAACAAGGAGATCACCAGCTGAAAGGCGATCCACAAATAATCCGTAAGTTCAAGCACATACTGCCTTTCGAATTTACGGTTGCGAAGGTTAATATCTTTCGTTTGATTATAATGGTTCATGTGCTCCAGGTATACTTCCATGACCTTTACACTGATAGCAATGGATCTTTGAATAATATAGAGGAATATATAATGTCCTAAGAGACCTGTCAGAAAGAGAATATAGGTTAATGGTTTATTGAATAATTCCGGATGAAGGTGCTTTATAAAAATCAGAAACAGGAAAATACCCCAGATTATCACATTGTATTTCCATTGTATTTCCCTTGTCTTGTTGTACGTAGATACCTGGGCATTATACAGCGATACAAGATCTGAGCGACTATAATTCTTTTCAGGGACTTCCTTACTTTTTCGTGATTTCTTCTTTTTGTATACTACTAACTTGAGGTTCTTGAATTTTTTTTTCATTCTGGATGTACGCTGCCAATAAAAAGTGCTTTAAGGTAATATTAATAATCTTAAAATTAAAGCAACAAAGAATTAAAAAAGTTATTTTACATCCAGAGTTTCATTTGATCAATATCGTGGTGCTGAGTGACATTTTTATCTTTCTGCTGCATCACAAAATCTTCCAGAAGAGATATTAGTTCAGCAATGGATAGATTGTACCTTTTTTTAGATTGGTATACCTTTTTAAAACCCTTTTTAATCAGATATTCATGGGCGCTCATAATGCTGTGATTTTAGTAGTGTCTCATTCATCCCCAGGTAAAAAAATCTTCTTCCTTTGAATTCAGAATAGCTGAGATACTTATGCTTTACACTCCCAAAAGAAGAAAGTGACATAAATTTATCAAGGTAAAGTATCAATGTCAATAGTTTCACATAAATTGTACATTTACAACATATTATAAAATTTTGAAAAACCATTAAAATAAGACTATTCTGGGTATTTTGGGGGTTTGAGGCATAAAAAAAATTTTTATTTTTCTTATTATACAGACTAATTTAATACTGTTAAATTGGATAATGCTCAATTTGAAATTGGTATTAATTGAAGATCGTATTCAAATTTCCCCGTTTATTCATTTTTGTATTTTCCCGTTAGTTATAAAAATATGAAATGGCTTGAAATTTCATAAAATAGGGCATTATTCCACTTTACTGCCCGAAATCGGTCAAAGCCTGTATAGAAATGACACAATATAGGATACTAAAAAAATTTCCTGTTTTATATCGCTCTGATTCATAGGCAATTATAAATATGGCATGTATTTAGCCTGTTCGTATTAAGTATTCTGCCCCTTTTCTTCTAAAGGTAGGGATACCCATTTTTATTCTTGCACGAACATTACTTAGATATGTTTAGGAACTATTTGAAAACCACATTTCGAAGTTTGAAGAAAAACCTGACCTACACCTTGATAAATGTAATTGGACTGGGTATTGGATTGTCAGGTATAATAATTACCTATGCGCTCATTGATTATGAACTTACTTTCGACAGGCAATACAAAAACACAGATCAAATTTACCGAATCAACAGTACCCGGTCGATCGAGCAAGACACTCAGAATTGGGGAATTACGCCTCTACCCCTTGGTTCTGAAGTTACCGAAACCATTTCGGGTGTGGAAGCTTTTACAAGATTGGGCACCTCCAGGGTAATCATACAATATGAGGACAATACCCATTCTGAAAATCTGTTTTATGCTGACCAGAATTTCTTTGATCAATTTGAATTGCCATTGATCTCGGGGCAGAAATCATCCTTCCAGTCAAAAAATTCTGCTCTGGTTAGTGAGGACTTCTCGAAAAAGTATTTTGGCGAAGAAAATTCAATAGGAAAATCTGTTGACGTACTGTTGAATGATGAGGTGGCACAGAGCTTCATTATTTCCGGTATTATGCAGAAGGTTCCCAAGAACTCAAGTTTTAAGTTTGATATTATTGTCCCCTACGAAAACGTCTTTGAAATATATAGTATTGATGAAAGTAGCTGGACGGTTCAGGTACCCACAATTACCTATGTTAATCTAAAGGAAGGGACTGATCCTAAAAACACAGAAAACGAGCTTTTGCAATTCAAAGAAAAGAACAACGAATTGCTTGAAGCCTGGAAAGTAGAACGATTCTACTTAATGCCCTTCAGCGATCAGAAAGATGAATCAAGAACCTTGTATTCAGGCATTACCTGGTCGGGATTACCCTTATCTGCGTTATATGGCTCCCTGTTTATGAATTTGATCATTCTGTTTATCGCTTGCTTCAACTTCACCAATACAGCCATTGCCTATGCTCAAAAACGTTTGAAGGAGATAGGTATTCGAAAAACCTTCGGGAGTCTTAAAAAGCAGGTTTTGATTCAATTCCTTTTTGAGAATTTGATCCAGAGTTTCCTCGCCTTGTTGGTTGGCATGGATATAGCCAGGCGGTGGATTTTATGGATGAACGTCCAGTGGCCCATTGACTTGTCGCTGGACTATTTTACAAATCCGGCGTTGGTTGGCTTTCTGATTCTGGTCCTGGTCCTGGTAACATTGCTTGCGGGAGCCTATCCTGCATACTATTTGTCAAGATTTCAACCATCCAGTATACTCAAGGGAGACATGAAACTGGGAGGTTCCAATCCCTTTAGCAGAGTTTTACTCACCTGGCAATTTGGGCTATCCATTACAGCCATATTTGCCGGTATAGCCTTGTCATTAAATGCGAGATATCAATCGGAGTTAGATTTTGGCTACAATAAAGAAAAAGTGGTGATAATACCCCTGCATGATCGCGGTGATTTTGAAACATACAAGAATTCGGTATCTGATATACGATCTGTTAACCAATTGGCTGGCGCGATCCATAATGTTGGATTTGGATATGAGAATATTGAAATAGACCTGGACGGTGAAGTTCACCATGCTCAACGGCTTTTAATTGGGGATAATTACATTAAAACGCTGGAGCTGCAAATAACAGATGGTCGTGATTTTGAACCGATGTCAGAAAATGACATCAACGAAAGTATCATCGTTAATGAAAAATTTCTGGAAACCTATGACATTGAGGAACCGTTTGCCCAATCGATAAAAATGGATGGTAAAACCTACTACATCGTCGGGGTAATTAATAATTACATGCCATATGGCCTTCACCGGCCAATTAGACCGGTCATACTGAAGAAAATAGCGGAGGAGGATTGCAGTATTTTATGCGTGAATGCAGACAAAGAGAACCTTACCACAGTGTATAATCAACTGTTAACCCGATGGAAAGCAATGTTTCCGAACAAACCTTTTGAAGGATATTATCAGGTAGAAGCCCTGAAAGAAGCAGAACACATTAATATGGGCATACTCAAGCAGTTCATTGTTTTATCGATATTTGCCTTGTTTTTAAGTACTTCAGGTCTTTTTTCATTGGTATCATTGAATATCAACAAGCGCACGCGGGAAATAGGAATCCGAAAGGTTCTGGGTGCCTCAATACTCCAGATATTCAACCTGCTTAATCGGGAATTCTTAATTATACTTATCATCTCTTCTATACTTGGATCAGTTTTAGGCTATTATTTCATGAAAGCCTTCCTGGGCGATATATTTGAATATCATATTAACATGGGACCTGGTGTATTTATACTTTCCATAGCGATCATTCTAATTTCAGCGCTGCTCACATCCGGAAGGAAAATATATCGAGCCTCTCAGCTTAATCCAGCAAATTCACTTAAATATGAATAGCTGGGACAGTTTTATTTCCTGATAATCTTTTTAGAATAAGTATGGCCATTGTCAAGGGTGACCTGAAGCAGATACATACCCCCGGGCTGGGTGGTATTCTGAAATCCATTTCCATCCCATACCACTCTTTTATTGAATGGTCGCTTGGGGGAATAATACCATATCAATGAACCTGAAATATCATACACCTGCGCTTGTACGATACTTTTTCCAGGATCAATACTTTCAATCATGATTTTGTCAGAGAAGGGATTGGGGAACAAACTTATCCCGACCTCTGTATGCATATTGTCATCGATATGGTCAACACATGAATCATTGATGTTATTATCCATCCAGTGTAGCCTGTCATACAACCAGTTCTTCAGAAATCTGATTTCCTCTTCATGGGTTTGTCCAGTAAAGACATTGGGCCAGACGTATCGGCCCAAGACCGGCCACCTTTTAAAATTATCCCTGATCGGTTCCTCCAAAGACGTAACCAAACTATCGATATAATTGAAAATCACTTCGTCACTGAAAACACCTGACCGCAGTTGATGCCATCGACAACTCATTTTATTCTGTAAAGCAGGATCATTCATCATTCTGCGAAACCAGTACATTCTATAGCCTTCGTCATACATCCATCCCCGTGTTGTTTCTGCGGCCGCATTATAATCCACATTCCCATAGGCAATATTGAAATCCCAGACCGGACCCATTGTGAGTTTTCCCCCATTGCTGGTCCTGTCTTTATACATATAGGTGCTGAAAATATAGGCATCTATGTTCTTGGAGATCTCATTTACGATGATATAATCAATTAAGGCATCTTTATCGATATACGAATGATACCCTGTGAAATAACTTAAATAAGAACCTGAATTCAATGCCTGCTCGAATTGCCTTACATATTCCCTTATATAATCCCTTTGCACTGCGTTGAGATCTTCACCCTTCGGATCAAAATATTGAATTTCAACGGGATTTTCACCGGGTATATAGACCGAAGGATACGCTGTAAAGGGTGGGTAATCATTGTTGTCAACCTTATCTACCCTCAGGATATATCCTCCGGTCAATTGGTCACCCGCTGTATCCTCCGGTCTTAACCTGGCGATGTCCACCCTGTTCTTATCCTGTTTAATCTTTTCCATCAATACATAGAGGCCCTGATAACTTTCATTGATAAACAATTCGCAGAATTGCGTTCGGGAGGCATACCTGCCCATATCCCGTGATAACTTCAGGCTCAGTACATTTTTGATCAGCGTCTTGTCAGAATACGGGGCATACAGTATCCAGTCATTTTCCTCAGGCATGTCCAGTAAAGCCACATTCAGGTTTTGACCCAGCGAATCCTGCGTTTCAAACAGATAGGATTTTTTGGGAAACATTTGCGCAGACTCCCCCTTGATCTCAATATTGATCAAACCATGAAACGCATTGAATGAATCCGATTTGTGATTGATTTGACCGTCCCCATTATTGACGATACCCATTTCAGCCAATCTTCTGGGTTCATCCACTATGGGGCCACCCAAAGTATTAATGACAATGATGGGTAAATGTGAAGTATAGAAATCAAGAGGTGAGACGAACCAGTCGGGAGCTGATTGGTATGTTTGCGTAGTATCCTTTACTCCAACGATCAGGAAAGGCAATGCAGATAGGTCGCTGGAGGTTATATTATGGTTATGCACCTGTATGGCAAGGACATTCTGGCCTTCCTTCAGAAGGGTACTGAAAGCAGTTGAAGGAACCTGATACTCTTCGGGAAGACCTCCCTGGTACATCGTTGCTTCACGTGCTGTATTTGCTTCGGTATCGTAGGCTGGAACTGTTCCACTGATGTTGGCCCTGGCAATCTCGTTCCCATTGATATAGGCGACGAAGGCATCATCATAATCCATATAAAAGTATACGGCCGATATATTCCCTGTGTCTGCTAAATTGAACTCCACTCTCAAGAACAGTGAAATTACCGGATCGACTATGGTAGAGTCATCGCCATCGGCATATCCGATGCCACCTTTCCCGGTCAACCAGGAAGTGTCATCAAAAGACAGTTCTTTCCAGTCTTTTGGAAGTTCGGTCGTAGCAGGATAATATTGCCACAATACGCCAGGATGTATCAGCATTTCCCAGTGATTGGTTTCATCAATCTGGCTCCATGCAAGAGATGAATGCAAACAAAAATAGCCGGCGAAAAAAAATATCAGTAGATTCCTCAACATTGTATATCCATACGCACTAGTCCGCTGTATCCAAAGATACGTATTTCGGGTCTACCTTTTTCCACAATGTATGCGATTCATTCCATAATTTCACACCCTCTTCTTCTTCATACACCTTAGAATCCATCCTTTTAGTATTAAACATATGAAGATATTCATTGGTCTTTCCGGCATAATCATCTGATATAGCCATATAGACAACGGCTTTTGCAGCGGTTTTGGGAGACTTGAAAATAATGTAGAAAATACCCCTCAAAACGTTTCTCAATAACCAGGGGGCCTCTTTTACAATATTCGTGTTCACGGGACCCGGGCAGATAACGTGCACGCCCACATCAACTGATTTGTTTTGGTTCAGTCTACGCGACAATTCGGTAAAGTATGTATTGGCTACCAATTTATAATAACTGTAGTATTCCATTCCTTTTGACACACCGTAATCCAGGTATCTGCCGAACTCCTGATAATCTACATAAGAAGCCCCCTGATGTGAATCTGATGAAATGAATAAAATTCGCGCTATTGAATCAGCCCCGTTTTTCGCTATTGTATTATTTCTAATGGTGCCATCCTTTAACAGGCGGCTGGTTAAAATCACGTTTGACAGGTAGTTTACAAGGAAAAGTTCTTCCAACCCGGAAGTGGTTTTACGCGATTTTGGAAGTGCAACGCCGGCATTCAATATGCAGATATCGATCTTTGTATCATTCGCCCTGAGTGAATCACAAAAATCATGTATTGTATCAATTTTACTCAGGTCCAGGTACATCATGTCAACTTTCTCTGATCCACTCAGTGCTTTGACTTTTTCTCCCGCTTCAGGGATCTGCTGGCGACAGGCCATTATGACATGTCCTCCCCTCTTTGCGAGATCAACTGCCAATGCAAATCCCAGACCAGAATTAGCCCCTGTGACCAGGCAGGTTTTACCATCGATACGTTCCGAATCTTTCAATCTAACACTCAGGTCCTGTTTCCTGAAAAGATCCAGAAATCCTGCCAAAGCAGCCACAACCGGATTATCAAATCTTCCTTTCGCCATAAAACATTAACTTAATGTATGCCCATTAAAGACCTGTTACAAGTTTACAAACTTTTCAAGAATGTATCTCTATTACGTAAACAAAACGGATTTAAGTATGCGGGAATTGTGATTGGGAATCGAAACCACTACCATGCCTTCAGGCCCAACAATTTCTCTCCAAGGTCAGATAGCTCTGCCCTGTCATATTTTGTTTGTTCCCAGTTTCTGGGATCACCGGGAAAAGCATAGCCTTCCGGAGGAATCCTTTCGCTCCAGGATCTGATTCTCCATGCACGCAATTCCTCATTGTCCTCCTGTGCCGGCGTCATGGCTATATACTGGGCAATTCTGGGTATTTTGGAACGGTTTGGGCGTATGCCATGGGCAAGCATACTATTCCAGACCAGCAAATCGCCAGCTTTGGCCTCTATCTGTTCCACTTCAAATCCAGTAATATCCGGCTTAAAGGGGTCCCGATCCACAGGCTGCGTTTTTACCCATTCCTCAAAATTTCTGAAAAGTTCCGGAACGCATTGAAAGCCACCTGTTTCGTTCGTGGTATCCGTTAAGGAAAGTACGCCCTGTACATTATTGTTTCTATCCGGATCAGAAGTATCAATATCCCAGTGTATGAATCCCTTGAATTCATCTTCCCTGACGGGAAAATTTAAGTTGCACCGGTCGATCGATACCCATAATTTTTCCGTTCCCCAGATGTCGGTAAAAACATCGTGAATTACGGGCAACTGACGTATTTCCCACATATAGGGATTATTGTACATTTCAACCATTCCGCTATTGATCAGCTCCTTCATTTCAATTTCCCTCCTGGGTGGCCGATACCAGGTGCCGGGATCATCGGGATCTTTTTCTTCAAATTCCCATATGCGATTTACGAGTCGCTCCACAAATTCTTTGGGGACAATATTGCGAAGATGAATATACCCTTTGGTATTCCACTGTTCCCAATCCTCTTCTGACAATACCCGAAGTGGCTCATTGTTTACTCTCTGGTTGAATGAATTTTTCCGATAATAGCCAATACTTACGTTTCCAGGCTGTTTTTTATATCTCATGCTATTTTAGGTTTGATGGCTCAATTTTTCATGATCTACCGGCATACGATTAATCTTATCGCTGAAGGCGAATGATACTATATACGGTTCTCAATTATTCAACCTGAAATATAGCGATTTTGATTGAATGAGATACAGACTCAATCTCATTATTGATTCTTTCCACTCATTTCAAAAGTGCAACAGGCAGGAGGACAGTAAAATATTTAATATATGACTACTATAATATTAAGATTATTTCTTAATCTCAGCATAAACAGTGCCTTCAATATAGAAATCAAGCGTAAATGCTACAGGCTTATCAGACACAGTGCCCACAATACTGCATTCCACTGAATGGTCGTTTATTAAAGCGGTGTTAATTGTAGTCAGGGCATTCTCATTCAGGTTAAGGTACAGAATTCCCTGTGAATTATACAGAGCAGAGGGATTAAAAGCATTCGTACCTGTAAAGCTCTGTGAGAAACCGTCAATGGTTATTGTCCCATCGAATAAAATATCGTTTTCACCTTCATAATAAGGAACCTTGATGTAAATGTTCCAGATGTCATATTCGACTATATCGTTTATATAGTCTGCTACATCGGTATTTGATTTCGCATCAACGGTGAAGTATTCTGCAACTTCAAGGGGATCATCTTCACTAATATCCACTTGTCTTGAGGCATACAGTTCGATATCAAAGTCAATTTCTTGTAATCCTCTGATCTCGTCAATCAATCCACAGCCATATATGAAAAAAATGGCCAGAAGTAAGGGTAGTATTTTTGGACTTTTCATTTTTATATTAATTTGTGATCATTTAATATAATAAAATAAAGATTTTATCTCAAATATTGAGGGATTTTATTTCGATATTGTCGTAAATTATTCATTCACCAAGAATAGCCAGGGAGAGAGAAACCTTTTCGTGATTTGCACAGGGGAAATTCAGAAATTGTTCAAGACGGGGATTTTATTCCCATCCTATTGGCCAGGTATCCCTTTCGCCCACTTTAAAGGAGTTGGTCAATTCCCAGCATCTTGTATCGTATGGATAGGTACGGACATAGGGAGGATCGATCCCTGAAGGTCGACGGACCATAATGTAACTGAGTTTGATTTCTGATGCCCCAAAATAGCCCAATACTTTTTTATCCGAGTTATTTACACAATACAGGTTCCCCGTTATGGTGACGGGTGGCGGATCAAAAATTGTTCCGGTCTTGGTCCTTTGCTCCTCCAGGGCCAGCCAGAAATCATAGG
>Ga0209536_100011002_pt1 | contig 13291 bp, 12 predicted proteins | sample DeeMarSeWOR28_12_FD_187461 | JGI IMG/M metagenome (GOLD analysis project Ga0209536, IMG submission 187461) | Marine sediment microbial communities from White Oak River estuary, North Carolina - WOR-2-8_12 (SPAdes) (version 2) | ecosystem: Environmental > Aquatic > Marine > Intertidal zone >...
AACATCTGGGCATTGTAATAAACAATGGGCGTGCTGCTGTTAAAGGCCATCGCCACCATGCCGTCCTCCTCGGAGTAATAATCGCGGACGGCGGGAACAAAAATACTGGAGTCATAATTGTCGGCGGCCATGAGTTGGTGCGCCGGAATCAACCGGCCGGTGTCAATCATGGTTTGGGAGGCCAGGTCAAAATTCTGAGTGATATTGGGTTCGTTACCCGACTCAAAGGCAGCCAAAAGGGCGTTGTAGGTTTCATCATACGTCCCCTGGTAGGTGACGTTCACCTGGATTTCATCCTGGCTTTCATTGAATCGAGTGGCTAACTCGTCAACCACTTCGCCCAAATCGCTGGCCATTGCGTGCCAGAACTCGATAGTAATCGGTTCGGCCGCCGCTTCTTCATCGGCCGGCGCTTCCTCTTCGGCCGGTGCTTCTTCTTCGGCCGGTGCTTCCTCTTCGGCCGATGCTTCTTCCTCGGCCGGTGCTTCCGTGGCTGCTGGCGTTTCCTCATTGTCGCCACCACAGGCGACCAGGAGCAACATGGCTACCAGGAACAAACTAATCAATTTCAACATCTTCTTCATACAATCCTCCAATTGTGTGTATGGGAAACAAACAGAACTAAACAATCATAACAACGGCAACAAACACATTTGTGCCGGCTGTTACCAGACGAAAACCTTGCTCTTCTTTGATTATTTCAAACCCGTCATGGCGATGCCTTTCACCAATTGGCGTTGGGCAATCAAAAAGATGAGCAGGGTGGGTAAAAGGGCGATCACCGCGGCGGCCATAATCGCACCCCAGTCAGCGCCACGTTCTTGATCAAACAGAAAGAAACGCAATCCAATCTGGATTGTGCGCCAATTTTCCTCACTGGTGGTAATCAATGGCCAGAGATACTGGCTCCAGGCACCGAGGAAAGAGAAAATGGCGAAGGCGCTAATTGGCCCTTTGCTCAAAGGCACCAAAATCTGCCACAGGTAGCGCCAATTGCTGGCGCCGTCAATTCGCGCAGAGTCATGAAAATCACGAGGAACGGTTAAAAAGAACTGGCGTAATAAGAAAACGCCGAACGCACTGGCCAGGAACGGCACAGTAAGTCCCTGGTAGGTATTTACCCAACCCAAATTAGAAATGAGCACAAAGTTAGGGATGAAGGTTAACTGAAAGGGAATCATCAGGCTGGCCAGGACGAGGTAGAAAAGTAAATCCCGGCCGGGGAATTCAAGAACGGAAAAGGCATAGGCGGCCATGATGCTGAAGATCACATTGCAAATCACGATGATACCGGTCTGGATAATACTGTTTAAAAAGAAGCGGGCAAAGGGGCTGGAGGTCCAGGCGGTGATGTAATTTTCAAAAGTCCAGGTTTCGGGAAATAAAGTAGGCGGGTAGTTGATGATATCGGCCGGTTCTTTAAAACTGGCGAAAATGGCGATGATGATCGGGGTGGCGACCAGGAAGCCGACCGCAAAAAGCAATATATGTAATGGAATCTCGCCGGAACGAATGGCCCGCACAAGAGAATTGGATTGTTTCGGCTTCGGCACAGTGCTCATGAATAATGTACCCTCCGGTTGACAACACGAAACTGGATTAACGAAATGATTATGATCATCAAGGCCAGCAAGTAAGCCTGTGCGGAGGCATAGCCGCGGAGCGGGGTGCCCACAAAGGCGTCCACAAAGATGGAGTAGATCATGTTGGTTGTGGCCCGGCCGGGGCCGCCATCGGTCAAAATATTAATTTCGCCAAAGGTTTGCAGGCTATAGATGGTGTTGATCAGTAACAAGAAGAAAAGGGTTGGGGTCAGAAGCGGCAGGGTGATGTGCCGGATACGTTGAAAGACAGAAGCGCCATCTACTTTGGCCGCTTCATAAAAGGTGGGATCAATGTTTTGTACACCGGCCAGCGCAATGATCACATTGAAGCCTAGCTGGCGCCAGATGACGGCCATAATCACCGCTATTAAGGCCCAATCTTTTGTCCCCAACCAGTTTGGTCCTTCAATGCCAATCAGGCTCAGCGTGTAGTTGATATAACCAACAACCGGATGGTAAATCCATTTGAATAGCACCCCGGTGACCGCACTACTGATGACAATAGGCACAAAAATGAGCAAGCGATGGAACCAGGATAATCGTTTTACCGGATATGAAAGTGCAATGGCCAGAGCGACGGCCAGCACAATCCCAACCACAACTGTGCCGACGGTATAAATTAAAGAAACCCGCACGGTATCCCAATATTCCGGGTCCGACAGCAGGCGGGTATAGTTATCCAGGCCCACAAACCGCATCTGGTTGCCAAACGGCGCTATGCGATTGAGACTCAGTCGAAAGGAAGTAACGATGGGGACAAAGGTGAAAATTCCCAGGATCAATAACGTGGGCGCCAGATAAAGAAGGCCTTCGAAGAAAGCCTTCCAGGTGCGAATCTTTTTGTTGCGCGCCAGTGCTTCATGGCTGGTTTGTGCCGATGGGGAAATGGTTGTTTCGCTCATGGGAATATCCAGTTACACTTTTTAATGGCGACCAGTATATCCACAACTGCCTAGATAAGTCAAAAAACAATCATAAGCGTTACTCAGGCCGGGCATGCACGGCCGGAACCAAATCCTCCATCAAAGCCTGCATGGTTTCCGGTGAATAGAGCCGTTCACGTTAAAGATGACGTGTTCAAAGCGAGTATAACAACGTTTTGGGGGGGAATTAATTAGTGGCTGCCCAGACCAGCTCAAATCGGTGGCTCTGTAGCTCCCTAAGAGCGGCTAACATGGGATTGATATTCTCACGTCGCCAACCCCGGCCTTGTCTCTTCACCCGATGATGGACACCATTGTTGATGCCACGCTCAACTGCACCACTACCAATTGGATAGCCTGCAATCCGGTATTAATGATATTTCATGCGGTCCCGCTGCCGCCAGAAATAGCCCATGCTCGGTTCAATATCCTCCGGGTCCAGCGCACAGGCGGGTTCGACTTTCTCCAGGGAGGCATTGACCGCTTAGAGACGACCCATCCAGAGGTCATCCAGCCGTTCGGTCACCCAATTTGCCCATTCGTGCTTGTCGGCTTGTATATTATAGTTATGTAAAATACAAATTTGTCATTTGACGTACTCCGCCAGCCGGGATGCGTAGGCGTGCAAATTCATACTTTGCAAGACAAGTTCCCGGCCGGCAGCTCCCATCCGTTTTGTTTCCTGTGGCTGTTCTATAAGCTGGCGAATTTCTCTGCGCAACGCAGAAACGTCCTGCGGGGGAACATATATTCCCGTTTTGCCATCAATGATTACATCTGTTTGTCCAATGGTTTTCGAACAGATAACCGCTTTGCCCATGGCCATGGCTTCTAATATCGCTGTCACTCCCGCCTGGAACGGCACGTTTTCCAGAGGCATAACCATAAAATCACTTAGGGCATATAACTCTCGCAGTTCGAATTGGGTGAACCGACTGACTAATACATTTTCCGGGATTTTTCTTCCCGTCGTGGAGTCCTCCCGCTTCGACCAGGGGCTGGCCGCAGCAATAACCACATTGACCGCTAATCCATCCACTGCTTCGAGCAATGTCGGATAGTCGCGGAATTCTAACCCCACCGCACAAATGACCGGCCGGTGATCCAACCCCAATTGCAAATCTACCTGTCCGGCTTTCTGCGGAGAAAAGAAATCAGTATCCACCATAAAAGGTGTCCAAACCACACGCTCAGCAGGGATATGCCATCGCTCTTCAATGAACCGCTTTTGCCAGGTTGCATAAACAAAAAAACGGTCAATTCTACTTTGGGCACGGAACCAATCCAGGAAAATCATTTTTTTCCGAACGGACAGGATATGGACAATCATTAAATGTCTGAGGCGGCTACGACTCATTTTGAGAAACAACGCGAGCGGCAAGCCTACTTGCTCCCCGTCAGTGAAGCAGGTCTGATAATCATGGCGGCGAGTGAAACATGCCCAGGCCAGCACCAAATCCGGACCGCCAATTCTTTCTAGCCAGCGCCCCACCCGGCCGGTACTCTGCCGGGCAATTGCATAATCCAGGAGATCGGCCCCAAACGCCTCGGCCATGGCCAGATAGTCTGCCATTGGCCGTTCTCCCCTAGCAATTTTCTCCTCGATATGCGGATCAATCACCCCTGAGACCGTTAATAATACGGAATTCATGATTAATAATTATCCATCCGGATCAGCCGTATCGACCCTATTAGCGGTCTCTTTCAACAGATCCAACAACCGGGTTACATTTTTCCCGGCATCAAACGAATTTTGTATCTGGGCAACTGCCTGCCGGCCTTGCATCCTACGTAAATCCGCGTCCGATAAAAGCGTTTGCAGGGTGTCCTTTAATGCCTGCCCATCGCCAGTGGAGATGAGGAACCCGGTCTGGTCATTCAGGACAATCTCTGGAATCGCGGCAACTCTGGTGGTAATCGCCGGCAATCCCGCTGCCCCCGCCTCCGACAATACCATGGGCAAACAATCACCATAGGTGGGCAAGCAAAAAATATCACATTCCCGATACAGTTGTTTCAATGCCGGGCTGTTAGGCTGCATATCGTTGTAAACATGAACACCTGGCTCATCCGGGACCGTATCGCGGGTGACCAGATGAAGCTCGATGGGTGTATTTGCAATCCGGTAGGAACCATTGTTTTCCAGATGATTGTTTCCCTCACGGTTGAGCTGGCGAAATACATCCAGAAGCAACAAGCCGCCTTTTCGCTCCAGATTTCCCCCCACAAATAGGATTTTTAATGGACCATCATGGTGATAATCCCGGCCGGGTTGTGCCCACACCGCTGTATCCACACCCGGCGGAATCACGGTTACTTTCTCTGCTGGAACTTCATACTCCTCGACCAGGCCTTGTTTTGCCCATTGGGACCAGGTCACCAGCTGCCGGGCGCGACGAAAACAGGTGCGGTTCAATCGCCATTTCCATTGTTCCAGCCATTCCGGTCCGGTGGCATGCTCGTAAAACAAGCCTAATGAATCATATTGTTTTGGGGTAGCATCCAGGGACACAACAGCCGGATATTTCTGTAACCAATCTGGCGAAAGCACAGCTGTAATTTGTGAATGGAAAAACAGGGCATCCATGTGGGATTCCCTGGTCATACTAGCGACCATTTGGCGTGCTTGCAGACCGGCCTGCATGGTCCAATTGCTTCTTATTAGGGGGGTCTTAGCCAACAAACCGTTAGTTTTCCAGGCCGGCAAACCCCAGGATGCCTTTACTTCTGGGTCCAGGGGAACCAGTTTCTGCAAGTTTTGACCATGCGTCTGATGGCCAAGCGCCTGCTCAATGATAAAACCAATATTGTACATGCTATGGGGAGTACTTCTCTATGGGTTGGTAAAATTTAGTGATGCGCCGGATGGTTGCCGGCATCAATTTATTAACGCGTATGGAAATAATGATTCGTGCTATTTTACCCAGGGCAATTTTAATTGCCGTGCTTTGTCCACATAGGCCGAAATGTGTTCCTGACCCACCTGGTACATATCGGAGCCCTGTTCAAGTTCTTTAAACCAGGCGACGATTTCGGCTAACGCTTCCTGCCAGGTATAAACGGGCTGCCATTGCAATTCTGTCGCCGCCTTTTCCCAACTGAGCCGCAACATCCCCGTTTCCTTTTTAATTTTATCGGTTTCAATATGCTCCCACTCGCCGCTCCCCCAAAGCGATATCAACATTTCCGCCAGGCTTCTGGTTGTTACCCCGGTGTGTTCCTGTGGCCCAAAATTCCAGGCCGTGGCGAATTGCGGGCCATGTTTCATGAGATTGGCAGCCAGCCACAAATATCCGCTTAAGGGTTCTAAAACGAGTTGCCAGGGGCGAATGCTTTGCGGATTCCGTATCTGAATAGTCTCTCCCGCCATCAAGGCGCGCATACAATCAGGAACCAGACGATAGTCGGCAAAATCACCACCGCCAATCACATTTCCCGCTCGTGTTGAGGCCAGGGCCACCTGATGCTGCGCATATCGCTGAGGAGGAAAAAAGCTGTCCCGGTAAGATTTAATGACGATTTCCGCCATCGCTTTACTGGCACTGTAAGGATCGGAACCACCAAGGGCATCGTTCTCCCGGTACCCCCAAACCCATTCCCGGTCCTCATACACTTTATCGGTGGTGATGGAAATAACCGCCCGCACAGAACTGGTGGTGCGCACCGATTCCAGGAGGTTAATGGTACCGCCGGCGTTGGTGTGGAAGGTCAGATGCGGTTGTTCGTAAGAGTGCAAGACTATGGGTTGGGCAGCAAGGTGAAAAACAACAACCGGCCGGTAAGTTTCGATTGTTTGCCGTATGGCAGATAGATCGCGTACATCACCGCGAATATCAATGATGTGCTCATGCAGGTTCGCTACCGTGAAGTTACTGGGCGTGGTGGGGGGATCGGCAAGACTGAAGCCAGTGACTTTCGCTCCCAAATTGACCAACCACGTCGTTAGCCAGGAGCCTTTGAAGCCGGTATGTCCGGTGATTAATACCGGTAAATCCTGAAAAGCATTATTAAATAACTGGCTCATTCTATTATAAACTGCACGATACTCATCTTAGAATCACCATCTCCACATCATCCACAAAAAATGTGCGCAAGAAGCCTTCTTCATTTTCAATGATCATACCGGTAACGTAAAGATAATCAGGGTCATAAATCCGTTCATCTAGCCACACTTCAATCTGAACCCATGTCTCGGGGGGTATGTCACGATTAATGTCCAGATAGTAAAGTCTGGTTTGGGGAAACGTGGGAAACTCATCGTCAATCTGAACGGAGTCGTCATCCTCAACCCAATAGGTATATTCATTACTACCCACAACTGTAACGCTTAACTCTTCAGTCCCAATATAATCATCACCGCTATATAGCCAGAATCGAAAGGCCAACACGTCTTCACGCCGGAACACTTCTTCGGAATCTGGAGAAACCGTCATCCGAAATTTCCCCCTTCCCATTTCAGGCGTTAGCGCCATGGAAAACTGGCCGGTGTTCACCACTTGATCCGCTTCCAGATCATAATCAAAATTGTTGCTATTCTCTAGGGTCCAGTTTTCATTCAATGCGTCGTCATACAAAGTAATAACTTGAGCAGCAATGGTCGGGCGAATGGTCGGTGTTGGTTGATTTTCATTTTCGACAGCCGGTGTAGGGGTTGTCGTTGGAGAATCTTCCTCCCCAAAATCTAGCTGTGCAGGTTTCACCTCACCCTCAGAATTAAAGATTGGATGTAAAGTAGGAGTAGCAAATACCTCTTCCGACTGATTTGCTGAATCCTGTCCACCTGAACATCCGGTAACCAACAAGAAAACCACAACAGTGAGCAATAGGATCAATCGATTCATACGCAGAGATTGCTTGTCATGCTAACATTATTTCAGAGGTCAGGTTCATTCTGTTTAAAACTCCGGCTATCTCCTCTTTGTAATTTGCATTGAGCAAAATGACCACATCTGGTTTATAGGTCAGCAAGAAATCAGGGGAAACAATTTCCTGCCCGGAACTGGTGACAAACATGCCCTGCTTACGCGGATTGATGTCCACCACGTACTGAATATTACCGAACCCTTGCAATAAGTTCAAATAGGTAACCCCTTTCGAACCTGCACCCCACACAACGGCCTTCTTGCCCATATCAGCCAGCTGTTCTAAATGTTGCTGCCAGGCCGAGACTTTTCGCCGGTGATTAATTGCAAATGTGGCTACCTCTACTTCCAGGTCATATAAGAAGTTAGGCGAATTTTCCCATGCCTTCCGCCGTGCATTCACGCCATTTGATTGCGCCTCAAGCGTTAGAAATTGCCCACCAAATGTCTCTGCTATATCGATGATGGTAAATCCATTTTGCCGAAACAGATGTCCCAGAGATTGGGGGCTGAAATAGGAGAAGTGTTCATAGATGATGTCCCAGATTGCGAGAGAATGGATAGTGTGCAATGAATTTGGAACTTCAAAAAAAATGGTCACATCTCGCTGCTTTCCCATTGTACGCCGAATCATCTGAACAAAACTCTCCGGTTGCTCAATATGCTCCAGCACGTGACGGCAACAAATGAAATCAGCCTCTAAATCATTTGCATACTTGTCAGAAAAGAAATCTTGAATAAAGGTGACATTTTCGTCCTGGTGGTCAGGATCAGGCTCATAACTGGGATCAAAACCAATTCCGGTAGCACCACCCAAGCGGCATAACATGGTCAGGAAATCACCTTTTCCAGAGCCAATTTCAACGATTCGCTTTCCCTGAAGTTCATAGCGTTGCACAAGTTTCTCAGCCAGAGCGTAGGCATATTTTTGGAAGCGCGGCGAGAAATGCAAGGAATTATCATACTCCTGTGAATAGGCCATCAGATTGGGATCAAAAGCCTGATTGTATATATGCTGGCAGTAGCGACAATAGCGCAAACAAATAACTCCACGCGGCACATCCATGGCAGCGGAACGCTCCGGCCATAATAGATGGCAATGCACAGGCATTTCCGTCACTTCAACAACCAATGGGCTATCAACAGCACCACAAATTGGACAGCACAAGGCAGAATTTTTCTCCTCGTTCATATTCCTATATCTCCCTTAAATTACACTGTTAAAATCAGGGGAGTGAGCCCCATCCGTGTGATCTCAGCCTGAATTTCATTTCGATAAATGGGATTCATGATGATCACTACATCCGGCCGATGTGCAACTAAAGTAGCCGGTTGAACTACAGGATGACCTGTGCCGGCTAGATAGGTACCCGCTTTGTGCGGATTTATATCAACGGCACAAGCAATATCTTCCTCACTAAGCCCCAGTGTCGTTAAAAATGAAACGGCTTTTGACCCTCCACCCCACAATACCGTACTTAGCCCAGCCTCTTTTCGCTCGGTAAATTTCCGATGCCACTTTGTTTGCCTGTTAGTAGCTTCTGTAGAAAACCAGGTTACGTCTGCCTCAGGCAATGAAACCAAATTTCCCATTAGGGGTGGTATTGCTTCACCTTCTTTTCCCGGCCGGGCTTCAATCATCAGGTACTGATCATCATAATCCGTCCACAGGTTTAACACCTGGAAACCTTGCGCCTGAAAAAGAGATGCCAGTGATTGGGGACTAAAGTAGGAGCAATGCTCATAATAAATATCCCAAAAGGCAATATCCTCGAAAACATAGACCGCATTGGGAACCTGGAAAAACACCACCGTTTCCGGCCGGTTTTGAATCGCCCTCCGCACCATACCGACAAATTCCGCCACATTCGGGATATGCTCCAGGGTCATCTTGCAGAAAAGGAAATCGCTTTCCAAGTCGGCATATTTTTCGGAGTAATAGTCCGCAATGAAAGTCAATCCCTCTGTTTGTGGTTGCCCGGCCCTTTCCGCATCATAAGCCGGGTCAAATCCTATTCCAGTATTAGGACCTTGTTGGCAAAGAAAAGTGAGAAACTCTCCTTGACCACAACCAATTTCCAATAGCCGTTTATGGCGCAGGTCGTAACGTTCGATTAAGGATTCGCCGAGTTGTTTTTGGAAGCGGTTAAAGGTCGGTGAGTAAGCCTGGGTAGATTCGTACCGGCCGGAATAACGCATGACTTCCGGTTCGAAAGCCATGTTGGAAATGAAGCCACAGGCTTCACAATATCCCAAATCAATCTCTCCGGATGGTAACTGTATCGCTTCTTCTCTAGTGGTATGCAGTAGGACACTGTGAATAGGCACCGGAGAGACCCGGTAAAAGCTCAGCATTTGCTCTGCCCCACAACTGGGGCAGGGCTTTGTATATTGTTCCATTAACACCTCAAGGTTGGAAGATTAAGCAATCCGGGGTTCGGGAATGGGAATGATAAACTTGCCTCCGCGAAGGCGATAGGTTTCTTGCTGGCGCATGATTTCCTCGGCGAAATTCCAGGCCAGCAATAAGACATAATCAGGTTGATCTTCTAGCAACCTGGTCGGCGAAAAGATAGGCAATTGATTGCCCCCCATGTATCGTCCATGTTTATACTGATTTAGATCCACCACGTAGTCGACCAGCGAACGATCAATACCGCAATAAGCGAGCAATGTCGTTGCCTTGGCCGCCGCTCCATAAGCGACAATCGCCGCTCCCTTCTGCTTCTGTTGGTGGAGAATATCCATCAAGCAACGCTTGAGGTCATCCACCCGCGAAGCAAATTCCTGGAAATAGCCAGCCTGGTGAACATTTCTACTTTTCTCTTCAGCCAGCAATGCTTTTACTGCTTGACCCTGGTTTTCCTTTTTCTCCACAAACAGACGCAGCGAACCACCGTGCAGAGGCACGCGCATAATGTCATTGAGGTACAGACCATGCCGCCGGAAAAGGTGGTCCAACGCCGTCACGGAGAAATAGCAGAGATGCTGGTGATAAATCGTGTCGAATTCGCGATGGTCGATCAAATCCACAACATAAGGCACCTCAATGACCACCAGACCATCTTCATGCAAAATGGTCTGGATACCGGTCACAAAACCATTCAGGTCCGGCACATGCGCCAGCACATTATTGGCCAGGAATAGATCAGCCACTTTGCCTTCATCACGCAATTGGCGGGCCAATTCCGTCCCGAAAAAAGTAATTAAAGTCGGAATGCCGGCTTCCTGTGCCGCGGAGGCGGGAGCTTTTGCCGGATCGATGCCCAAAACCGGAATGTCATGTTCGACAAAGTTACGCAACATGTAACCGTCATTGCTGGCCGCTTCCACTACCAGGGAATTCTCCTTGAGCGCTTTCCGGACCATTAAGTCCAGGGCACTTGCCCGGAAATGTTTCATTAAGGTTGGCGATATTGAGGAAAAATAAGGGTATTCGGCATAAAAGAGAATTTCTGGACGAACAGTTTCGCGAATTTGAGCCAGCGAACATTCTGGACAAAATACCAGGGTGAGAGGAACCTTGTGTTCCGGCTCAGAAAGCTGTTCGGCGGTCAACAGGCGATCGGCTAAAGGCGTTTCACCAAAGGCCAGAATGGTTTCCAGCCCGGTTGCTCCACAAGAACGGCAGGATTGTCGCGCTTCGTAAATCATTTCCATCTTTTATACCGTTTCAACCTTTTTCCAGCGCAGGTGATCATCAATGGCACCTGTGCTGAGCAGGTGTTTGATGTGGTGTACCCGGCGATAGCGTGGCCCTTCGAACTCGTTTCCTTCCAGACCAACCTCTTGATAAGCTGCATACAATTCTTGGGCGCCAGTTTTAGCATTCCAGATGGGTTTATAATCAGGCAAGGTGTTGACAATTTTGTCACAGTTAACGCGGTAATTACGTCTGTCCGGTCCGGCTCCTTCGGCGAAGACAACCTCACTACCCGGAACTGTTTCCGCTACGATGTAGGCCAGGTCTTTGATGCGGTAGTTTTCGGCGGTTGTCCCCACGTTGAAGGAATTGTTATGCACAACTTCGCGAGGAGCATGCAACACCGCGAGAAATGCCCTGGCCATATCCTCGATATGCAAGATGGGACGCCAGGCAGCGCCATCGCTCTTTAAGAAAACCCGGCCGGAAGTGTAGGCCCAGGCAACCAGGTTGTTCAGCACCAGGTCAAAACGAAGACGAGGGGAAACCCCGTATGCCGTACCACTGCGCAGGAAGGTTGGGCTAAAGTCATCGCTGGCCATCTTAGCCAGATCTTGCTCCACCATAACCTTGGAACGCCCATAAGGGGTCACAGGATTGAATTCTGAGTTTTCATCCAACCAATCCGACACACCGGCCCCATAATTACTGCATGAAGACGAGAAAATAAACCGCTCTACCCCTGCTTCTTTGGCCAACACGGCCAAGCGGACAGAAGCCTGATAGTTAATATCGTAAGTCAAATCCGGATTTAAATCGCCTAATGGATCGTTGGAAAGCCCGGCGAGGTGAATGATCGCATCAAAGCCGACCACGTCGTCAATAACTACATCGCGGACGTCTTTTTCAATTTCAGTTATTCCGACCGGTGGAGATTCCACTCCGAAAGTGGCCCCGCGGTATAGATTGGTATCCATACCCACCAATTCGTGGCCGGCAGCCACTAACATGGGCACCATTATGGTGCCCACATAGCCTTTGTGTCCAGTTATCAGTACTCTCATTTGATTATTCCCATATCCTCCAGGGTGCTTGCCCTGATTGCCACATTATTTCTAAGATGTGTTTTTCCCGCAATGTGTCCATGCATTGCCAAAATGAATTGTGCTTGTAGGCCATTAATTGCCCGTCCGCCGCCAAACGTTCCAGTGGCTCTCGCTCCCATTGTGTTTCATCCCCATCAACGTAGTCAAAAACACCTGGCTCCAATACGAAGAAAGCCCCGTTAATCCAGCCTTCGCCCAATTGTGGTTTCTCGGTAAATTTCGCAATCCGGTCTCCTTCGAACGAAAGATGACCGTAGCGCGCCGGGGGACGAACAGCAGTCAGGGTGGCCAGCTTGCCGTGAGCACGATGGAAGGCCAGCAACTCATGAAGATTGATATCAGCCACGCCGTCTCCCCAGGTGAGCATGAACGTCCCTTCGCCCATGTACGGGGCCAGCCGTTTGATCCGCCCGCCGGTCATGGTCTCTGGGCCGGTATCAATCAGATCAACGTTCCAGTCCGGCCGGTAACCTCCATGATGTTCTACTTTACCGGAGCGCAAATTGACTGACAGATGGCCATTCAACGAAGCAAAATCGGTCATATATTTCTTCAACACCTCCCCCTTGTGACCCAGCGCAATGACAAAATCATTAAAACCGTAATGAGCATAATGCATCATAATGTGCCAGAGAATAGGCTTCCCACCGATCTCCACCATCGGCTTTGGCTTGACATCCGTTTCTTCGGCCAGACGCGAACCTTTTCCGCCAGCCAGAATTCCAACTTTCATTATAAACTTCTCCTATAAATGAATCGGATCAACTTTCGCTACGTTCTTTTGAACAGGTAAAACAAAGCAACAATGCTTAGAACAACAAAAACAGTAATGCCCACGAAAATCAGGATTGAACTTGATCCACTTCCCTCCTCTGGTTCACCAATCGAAGAAGCGTTGATAGCCGGGGTAGTGGGAGCGGGCGGCTGGTCAACAGTTGGGGTGCTGGAGGCAATTATTGAAATTGAATCCGGGGTTGTCGTAGCGACCAAAGGGGGTGTTGGCGAGGCTATTGAGGGTGTGCTTTCATTTACCATGGTTTGTGCAAAGTTATTGTAACCAGCCTGAAAGTTTTGGGTAATTTCAGAATCTGTCAAGGCCCGATTATAAATAGCAACCAGGTAAATATCCCCAAGCCAGGGTCGGCTGCCATCT
>Ga0209536_100011003_pt1 | contig 13290 bp, 10 predicted proteins | sample DeeMarSeWOR28_12_FD_187461 | JGI IMG/M metagenome (GOLD analysis project Ga0209536, IMG submission 187461) | Marine sediment microbial communities from White Oak River estuary, North Carolina - WOR-2-8_12 (SPAdes) (version 2) | ecosystem: Environmental > Aquatic > Marine > Intertidal zone >...
ATCCTACTACCCGCCAGGAGTTCCCAGGTTTGAGGTGGGAGAAACGGTGGTGGCGTTCTTCTATCCCCCCAGCAAAATCGGGATGACAAGCGCCGTATCCAAAGGACAGGGAAAATTTGTCGTCGGGCCAGCGGACACCACTGGACTCCGACTTGTCGAGAACGAAACGCACAACCGAAATCTCTTCCGCAGGATCCGCAATGGCGACCTGATTGTTCGTCCTGAGTGGTTGGAGGCACACTCCGAAACGCCGGTGGACTACGTGTCTTTTGTGGCCACGGTTCGAAACCTCGTCGGAATCCTCAAGAAATAGTCGCACCGCACGCAAAAAAAAACAAGCCGGCGATCATAGCCGGCTTGCTTCTAGGGAGGGGGGGCGTAGGAGGCTGCTAGGTCAACATCAATTCCTTCAGGGGAAGAAGAGAACTTCCTATTGACGAACTAATCCTCTTTTCATCACCTGCAGTATACATCACATACCCTGTGCCAACAGAAGTTCTCGCGGCGATTTTCCAGACTCGCTAAAAGCCCTAAGAAATCAAGCAATTACGAAGGATCTCCTTTGCTGTCCAGGCGGGTCTTCTGTAATTTCTACAAACCGCCCCCGGGTTGGGTCCCCCTCGTTGAAGGACTCTCAAACTGTCTGTACTTGGATCGGAGACGTGGGAGCAAGTCTCCTAGCCTCTCCTGCGTTTTCTTTGTGCACGGCTTCAGCGCTCGTGATCATGACGTCGGCTTATGTGCTCCACCGAGGAGTGGGCCGTTTCATTGAAATTCACTGACGTCTTCGGTATCTTGACCGTGCGTTTGCTGTGCTTCCCACTGACCAACTTTGGCGGAACCATGAAACTTTGCCTTCGGTCTTTCGGAATTCTCTTCCTGTGGAGCACTGTTATGGCACAGACCCAACCTGCCGACCTGGTTCTTCGAAACGGAGTCGTGTGGACAGCGGACCCTGCGAATCCCAAAGCGGAGGGGGTCGTCGTGAGAGCCGATCGGATCGCGTTCGTCGGAACAACGGAACAGGTCTCGGCCTTCATTGGACCAACGACCAAAGTGATCGATCTCAAAGGGCGGCTGCTCTTGCCCGGGTTCATTGACAACCATACGCATTTCATGAGCGGTGGCTTCCAGCTCCAGAGCGTGGATCTTCGCTTTGCCTCCTCGGAGTCCGAATTCGCCCGCTTGATCAGTGAGCGTGCCGAACGCGCTCCGGGGGAGTGGATCACGGGAGGAGACTGGGACCATGACAATTGGCCGGGGGGGAATCTTCCCACGAAGGAGCTCATCGATCAGGCGACGCCAAACACGCCCGTATTCGTCAGTCGTTATGACGGTCACATGGCTCTCGCAAACAGCCACGTTTTGAAGCTTGCGGGAATCAACAAGCAAACGCCTGACCCGCCGGGGGGAGCCATTGTGCGGGATGCCACGACGGGAGAGCCCACCGGAGTGCTCAAGGACGAGGCGATGAGCTTGGTGTATCCTCATATCCCTGACTGGACCGAGGAACAGATGTTGACTGCCGCCCGGCTTGCGCTGACAGAGGCTCGACGCTTTGGTGTAACGAGTATCCAGGACGTCTCGTCAGCACAGGATGTGAGAGTGTATCAAGAACTCCGGCGCCGCGGGGAACTCACAGCCCGCTTCCATTGTCGACTTCCGCTCTGGCAGTGGGAGGACCTCCGGAAAGTCGGAGTGCAAGTACCATTCGGGGACGAATGGATCCGGATCGGCTCCCTGAAGGCGTTTGTCGACGGCTCCCTGGGATCCTCGACCGCTCTCTTCTACGAGCCGTACGTTTCGGATACGACCACAACCGGCCTGCCGATGGATATTGTGACGGACGGGCGGCTCGAGCGCTGGGCGCTCGAGGCCGATCGGGCTCACCTTCAACTCTCCATCCATGCGATCGGTGATAAGGCCAACAGTCTCTTGCTTGATCTCTTTGAGAAAATCACTCGGGAGAACCCCCCGTGGGACCGGAGATTCCGGATTGAACATGCGCAGCACATTCACCCGAAAGACTTTGAGCGATTTGCGCGGCTCGGGGTCATTGCCTCGGTACAACCGTACCATGCAATCGACGATGGTCGCTGGGCCGAAGGGCGGATTGGGGCCGAGCGGTGCGAGACCACGTACCCGTTCAGGACGTTTCTGGACAAAGGCATCTCGATGAGCTTCGGGAGCGATTGGACCGTTGGACCACTGGATCCTTTGGCAGGCATCTACGCGGCTGTGACAAGAAGAACGACAGATGGCCGGAATCCGGACGGTTGGGTCCCGGCGCAGAAGATCAGCGTGGAAGAAGCGATCCGCGCCTATACCATCCAAGGGGCGTACGGGGTGTTTGAAGAAAACGAAAAAGGATCGATTACTCCGGGCAAGTTGGCGGATCTGGTTGTTCTTTCCCGCGACATTCTCACCGGCGACCCCCGCCAGATCGAGACGACCGAGGTACTTATGACGGTTGTCGGGGGAACTCTTGTCTACGCGAAGTGACCCGTCACGTTCATCGTCACTCCCCGGGACTCCTCGCCGAGGTGATCCGGGCGGGCGCATCTCCCCCCTCCAATATCTGAAGGGCGTGGGCCCCAAGCGTGCCTCCGCGCTGGAGTCAATCGGCATCCGCACGATTGATGCCCTGCTGACCTATTTTCCGCGAGCATATCTTGACCGCAGCACCATCCTTCCGATCATCGATCTGCGCCGTGCGCTCGGAGTCGGGGAGGCCGTGACGGTCATTGGTGAGGTTGTGCGGTCCGAGGTGCGCCGGTCCAAGCGTCGTGGACGTTCCATCTTCTTCCTCGTCGTGCGAGATAGCACTGCCGTGCTCACCTGTGTCTGGTTTGAGGGTGCCGAGTGGTACCGAAAGGCGTTCGAGACTGGAGAGATGCTGGCTCTCTCGGCCGTCCCGTCTCTGGATAGCTTCGGCCGGGTCCAATTCGTCCATCCAGAATTCGATCGTCTCCGTGGTGCTCTCGAAGAGGACGAGCCCGACTGGGGGGCGATGGTCAACACCGGAGCGATTGTTCCGAAATATCCATCAAGCGCCGAACTCGCAAAGGTCGGCCTGGATAGCCGCGGATTTCGAAGGATTCTTCGTGCGGCAGTCCAGAAGCAGGCTGACCACATGCATGATCCCCTGCCCGAGACGGTGCGCGAGACGTGGAAGTTGGCCCCCCTGCCCCAGGCTCTCCGGGCCGTGCACTTTCCAGTGGACCAACAGGAACTTGAGCGCGCGCGACAACGGCTCAAATTCGATGAGCTCTTCAATTTTCAGCTTATGCTGGCCCTCCGAAAGCGACGGTATCACGTCGAGCGCCCAGGAATCTCCTTCTCGCCCGACGGTGCGCTCGCCCGACAGCTGAAGGACACGCTCCCGTTTTCTTTGACCCCCGCACAGCGCAAAGTCATTCAGGAAATCACGGAGGATATGCAGCTTCCTAGGCCGATGAACCGGCTGCTCCAAGGGGATGTCGGGAGCGGTAAGACCGTTGTCGCGCTGCTGGCAATGTTGATCGCGATCGATAGCGGGTATCAGGCAGCTTTCATGGCACCGACCGAAATCTTGGCGGAGCAGCATTATACCGCTCTCCGGCGCTTTCTGGGTGAATTGCCGATCAACGTTCGGCTTCTGCTCGGCGGACAGAAGAAGCGCTTGCGTGAGGAGATCCTGGAGGATGTGCGTAGCGGGGGAGCGCACATCACGGTCGGAACGCATGCCCTCCTCGAAGAAGGGGTATCGTTTGGCAAACTGGGTCTCGTTGTGATTGACGAGCAACATCGGTTTGGCGTCCTGCAGCGGGCGGCCTTGCAGGGCAAAGGGACCGACCCTGATGTTCTGGTAATGACAGCCACTCCCATTCCTCGGACGCTCGCCATGACCGCCTACGGAGATCTTGACGTGTCGGTAATTGATGAAATGCCCGCTGATCGGAAGCCGATTCGCACGGCTATCCGACTGGAATCCCAAAAAGAAAAGGTGTATGAATTCGTTCGTCAGGAGATCGCGCGAGGACGTCAGGCCTTCGTGGTGTTTCCGCTGATCGAGGAATCCGAGAAACTTGATCTGAAGGCGGCCACGAAAGAGTTCGATCATCTCCGGAGCGCCGTTTTCCCGGAGCAGCGGTTGGGCTTGCTTCACGGCCGTCTCTCGACCGAAGAGAAAGATGAGGTCATGCGGGCGTTCCGCTCGGGTGCAATGGACATTCTCGTTGCTACGACGGTCATCGAGGTCGGGATAGATGTTCCGAATGCCACCGTGATGTTGATCGAGAACGCGGAGCGCTTCGGACTGTCTCAGCTGCATCAGCTTCGTGGGCGCGTCGGTCGCGGGGCAGACCAGTCGTACTGCATCCTGATCGCCAACTATGAAGCGATCGGAACTCGCAGAGGCATGGGGGCAACGGATCTCCAGCGCGAGAAGCGTGCTGCCGAACGGAGGCTTGAGACTATGGTGGAGACCACGGATGGTTTTCGAATTGCTGAGGTTGACCTGGAACTGCGCGGGCCGGGGGAGGTCTTCGGGACCCGGCAAAGTGGACTCCCGGAATTGAAGATCGCAGATCTAGTGGAAGACAAGGAACTGCTGATGCATGCCCGCAACGCCGCTTTTGCACTTATCTCCCAGGACCCGCATCTCAGAAAACCTGAACATGATGGGCTCCGAGCGTTGTTTGACGAGCGGTTAAGGGATCTCTACTCCCTGGGCAATGTCAGCTAGGAAGGGACACAGTGCGATGAAGACCGAAGAACTGTACGCCGAGGTGCCGTGCCGGCAGTGCGGCAAGAACAAGCTGAAGTCCTCCAGTTTCTGCCCCCACTGTGGCCATGTCCAGGAGGAAAGTTGGCTGGACCGGCTCCGGGGCTACCTTGGCGGCGGGGGGGATCAAGCTGGGTCTCGCAATCCCCTGGCTGTGGTCATTGCCGTGGTGGTATTGGCAGGGGCGGCCGTCCTGGCGGTCAATGCCATCCTCGAAGGTCGTTACAGTGACTTGATTTCCATCGCCATCTTTGTCCTCATAGGGATCCGGGCGTTCTTCCGCATGAGGAACGCGGGCGGCGGATCCGGACAGACGAGCGAGTCGAGGCCTGATCAGACGGTTTCCCACACGGATGACGATGATTTGGCCACGCATTACGTGTGTGAGAACTGCGCGACGCAAGTAGCTGGCGACGCGACGCAGTGTCCGAAGTGCGGGACGCGGTTCTCGTAGTCACTGATCGTGCATCTTCCGTTCCCTTCCCTTCATCGTTCCTCCTGAGTTCAGTCTCCAAGTGTACACGTGAGGTGTTGCCTCGCCTCGACGATCGATGCGCGCGCGATCAGCGCGCACCGCGCGCGAAGAGGCGCGCGAGGGAAAATCAGTCGCGAAGAAAAAACGAGTCAAAAAAGCTGATTTTCCTTGACAACAAGTCGTAAAACGCTATATTTGTAACAGTTGCTGATGTTCATTGACACGATGCATCAGCTGATCCTCACAAACAGAAGGTGAGATTAACTGCTTGGTACGTCGGTTGAATGTGGGGCTCGTCTTTAACCTGAAGGCTGAAACAGAGGAAGACCTATCAGGTTCTGAAGCGGACAGTAGTGTAGGCGGTGCCGAGAAAGCGGTACTGGTGGCGCCGCCGACAAAAGCTGAGAAGACGAGAACCGATACATACGCAGAGTGGGACACCCAAGAAACCATCGACGCCGTGCGCGCTGCGCTCAGCAGGAAGCACGACGTCACCCCCATCGAGGCAAATGAAGAGGCCTTCGAACGTCTTCGCACCACGCGCCCCGATATTGTGTTCAATATCGCCGAGGGGTTAAACGGCGCGTCGCGTGAGGCACAGCTCCCTGCAATCTACGAGATGCTGGGGATCCCGTACACCGGGTCTGATCCAGTAACACTCGGCATCTGTCTTGACAAGTCTCGCACCAAAGAAATTCTTTCCTACCATCGCGTCCCAACACCCGCGTTCGTCGTCGTCAGGAGTGCTGAAGAGCTCTCGCTGACTGACATGCCCTTGCCCGCGATCGTCAAGCCTCTGCATGAAGGTTCAAGCAAGGGCATCTACGACAACTCAGTCGTGCGTACGGCAGCGGACCTGTTCGAGCGTGTGAAGACAGTTGTCGACACGTACCATCAGCCCGCCCTGGTGGAACAATTTCTTCCCGGCCGTGAATTCACGGTAGCTCTTCTGGGCAATGGATCCGACCTCACGGTTTTCCCGATTATCGAAACACGATTCGATTCCTTGCCTCCGGGGGTCAACCCGATCTACTCGTACGAGGCGAAGTGGATCTGGGACCAGCAGGACCATCCTATCGATGTTCATGAATGTCCGGCTCGACTCGAGGAGTCGTTGAAGCAGGAGATCGAGTGGGTTTGCCGGAGGGCTTTTGAGGTCTTGGGTTGTCGCGACTGGTGCCGCGTGGATGTGCGCCTGGATGAACACGGAAAGCCTCATATCATCGAACTGAATCCGTTGCCTGGCATCCTGCCCGATCCACAGGATCATTCCTGTTTTCCTCTGGCTGCAAGGACGGGTGGGCTCGCGTATGACGAGATGCTGAACGCTGTTCTCGAGGCCGCAGCGCGACGCTCTGGGCTCCTCCAATGAGTGAATCGAAAGGGCTTGCTCGAAATTCCCAAAAACCGGAACCCCTATGAACAACAAGAAGATCCATGTAGCGATTGTGTTTAACGAGCCCACGCTGACAACCGAGGACGGGGTGAAGTACATCTCTGAAAACGGCGCCATTCATGGATCCGCGACGAAAGCAGAAGTGCTCCAGGCATCCGACCAGGAGCAGATCGACCTCTCGGAAGTGGGGGTGCTGGAAGAACGTGAGAGTGTCCAGAAGGCTTTGCAGGCAGCGGGTTACAGATGTTCGTTGTTCAACATGAACGGCGACGTCCGAAGACTTTTTGATTTCCTTGATGAAAAGCGGCCGGATGTGATTTTCAACCTGTGTGAATCGGTCGGCAACGAGTCGATCCACGAGATGCATGTCGCGGGGCTGTACGAGCTGATGGGGATACCCTATACCGGCGCGAGCGCCTTCGTATTGGGGTCCTGTCTGAGCAAGGTGCGGACAAAGGAAGTACTGAGGAGCCACGGATTGCCTGTTCCCCGCTTCCAGGTATTCCGGAACGTCACGTCCATCGGCGCCGATGACGTCCAAGTGCCTTTTCCTGCGATTGTCAAACCCTCGCAGGAAGACGCGAGCCTCGGGATTGAATCCGATTCGATCGTCGATAACTTGGCGGCGCTGAAGAAAAAGGTCAGGCGGATCTTCCAGACCTATGATCAGCCCGCGCTGGTCGAGGAGTACATTGACGGCAGGGAGATCAACGTGGCGATCATTGGGAACAAGCGTCCGATTCCACTTCCCATATCAGAGATCGATTTTGGAAAGCTGCCGTCGGACTATCCTAAGATCGTGACCTACCGAGCTAAGTGGATCCAGGGCTCAGTCGAATACGATGGTACTGTCGGCGTGTGCCCGGCTCCGCTGGCTCCCGAGGTCGAGAAAAACGTACGGGAGCTTGCGCTCAAAGCGTATCGCGTCATGGGATGCCGGGACTATGCCCGGATCGACATGAGGCTGGATAAGGACAACAATCCATTTATCATTGAAGTGAACCCGAACCCGGACATCTCAGACGATGCCGGATTCGCCCGGTCGGCCCGGGCCTATGGCATGACCTTTGAGCAAACCATCTCAAAGATCGTCGAATACGCGCTCGAGCGCATGCCCTGAGTCGCGTCCCATGCCGATCCGTCCGTTGGAGCGCCGCGACGTGAACCCGTTGCGGAGAATTCTCGAAGCGACGAAAGTCTTTCGTCCCGAAGAGCTCGATGTTGCAGTGGAACTCATGGAGCACGCGCTCGACAACCCCGGGCAGGAAGACTATGAGCTGTTTACCGAGGTCGACGAGACGAGTGCGGTGCTCGGATACTACTGTGTGGGGGCGACGCCGATGACCGACGGGACGTACGATCTCTACTGGATCGCGACGAATCCCGCGCTGCACGGACAAGGCATCGGATCACGCCTCCTGCGTCATTGCGAAGATCACATTCGGCGTAAGGGGGGGAGATTGATCGTTGTCGAGACTTCGTCGCAGCCGGCGTACGAACCGACCCGAACGTTCTACGCACGCCGGGGATACACGGAAGAGGCGCGGATACGATCATACTATAAGACCGGAGACGATCTGGTCATCTATACCAAGAACCTCAAGGAGGACTAACATCCCGTATGGAACTCTGGCAAGAGATGTTGCGACAGAGTGTGGATAGCGCAAAGGACCTTGTGGAGCGATTCGGCTTCGACAAGGAGCAGGCCGATCGCCTCAACAACTTGTTCCATATCCGCATCAACCCGTACTACCTTAGCCTGATCCGCTATCCTGGGGACCCTATCTGGCTTCAATGCATTCCAGACAAGGTTGAACTCGAGGATCTCAATGCCCCCGAGGACCCTCTCAACGAGGATGCCGACAGCCCGGTCCCAAGCATCACCCATCGGTATCCGGACCGCGTCTTGTTCTTGGTGACGAGCCAATGCTCCATGTACTGCCGGTTCTGCACACGGAAGCGTAAGGTCAGCGACTCCAGCAAAATCAATTCAAAGTACATCCAGGACGGCCTAGACTATATCGCCGCGCACCCCGAGGTGCGGGATGTTGTCCTTTCCGGGGGCGATCCACTGATGTTGACTGACTATGCCCTCGAGCGCATCCTGGCGGGGCTCCGGGCCATCCCCCATGTGGAAATCATCCGGCTCGGCACCAAAATGCCGTGTGTCCTTCCCCAGCGCGTGACGCCAAAATTCTGCAAGATGTTGAAGAAGTACCATCCGGTCTACGTCAACACTCATTTCAATCACCCGTGGGAGTGCACGCCGGAGGCTGAACGGGCATGCGCGATGCTGGCTGATGCTGGTGCGCCCGTCGGCAACCAGGCGGTTCTGATGAAAGGGGTGAACGACGATCCGGATGTGATGCTGGAGCTGCATCGGAAGCTCCTCAAGATGCGCGTGCGGCCGTACTACATCTACCAGGCCGATTTGACCAAGGGGACGAACCATTTCCGCACACCGGTGCGTGTGGGGCTGGAAATCATGGATAAGTTGCGCGGCCATACCTCCGGACTGGCAGTTCCCTACTATGTCATTGACGCTCCCGGCGGCGGCGGCAAGATCCCACTCCTCCCCCAGTATGTGTTGGGCCGGAGTGGAAACGACGTCATTGTTCGCAACTACAAGTACGAAATCTTTACGTATCCGGACGTCGAGGAGGAGCCTGCGAAGCAGGACACCATCGAGACGAAATTCAAGCGGAAGCGGAAGGCCGCGTACAAGAAAACGTACGAAAAGTCGAAGAAAGCCCGCGAACTCGAGACCATCGGGAAGTGATCGCTTTCGGCAGCAGCGGATGCCCGCCCCACGGCGGGCATTGCTATTTCGGCAGGAGGATCCCGCCCCCGAGGGGCGCTCATCCACGTACTCCAGATCAATGAGACCACAGGAGAGCTTGCATGGCGACTGAACAGACTACGACCCAGGAGAAGATCCAGACGATCCAATCGGCGCTCAAGGAGGAGGGAATCGACGGATGGCTGTTGTACAATTTTCGGGGATCGAACGTGTTCGCAACCCGCATCCTCGACTTGCCGGCGCATCTCATGCACACCCGGCGATATTTCTATCTTGTCCCGGCCGACGGCGAACCGAGGAAGCTTGTCCACGCAATCGAGCAATGGAACCTGGATACGCTGCCCGGCCAAAAGTCCATCTATCTCAGCTGGCAGTCGATTGAAGAGGGGCTCGCGGCCATGCTCAAGGGTATGAAGAAGGTAGCGATGGAGTATTCCCCGCGTAACGCCATCCCCTATGTATCCAACGTCGACGGAGGGACGATCGAGCTCGTGCGTTCGACCGGCGTTGACGTGGTCTCGTCTGCGAATCTCGTGCAGCGGTTCGAAGCGCGCTGGGATGAGGGCCAACGCAGCGACAACTTCGAGACCGCGACACACCTGCGGGAAATCGTCGACTTGGCATTCACGTTCATCAAGGAGCGCATCGTCGCAAATAGTCCTCTGACGGAGTATGACGTCCAGCAGTTTATGCTCGCGGAGTTTGCGAAAAGGGGAATCATCACCGAGAGCGATCCCAACTGCTCGGTGAACGCCAACAGCGCGAATCCGCACTATGAGCCGACCAAGGAGGTCCATTCGCCGATCAAGCGGGGGGACTTTGTCCTGATCGATCTCTGGGCGAAGAAGGACGTTCCTCGATCGGTCTACGCCGATATTACCTGGACGGGCTACGTCGGGGATGCGGTGCCGGAAGAATACACGAAGATCTTCGAAATCGTAAAGAATGCACGCAATGCTGCCCTCGAGTTTGTGCGCAATGGCATGAAGGAGAACCGCGAGATCTTCGGCTGGCAGGCGGATGACGCCGCGAGGGCGGTTATCAAGCGCCAGGGATACGCCGAGGCGTTCATGCACCGCACTGGACACTCTATCGGGGAGTCGATCCACGGCAACGGGGCGAACCTGGACAACCTGGAGACCCGCGACGAGCGAAAGATCATTCCCGAGACGTCATTCTCGATTGAGCCGGGGATCTATCTGGCCGGCCGATTTGGCGTGCGCTCGGAAATCGATGTCTATGTCTCGGCCAATCGCGAGGTGATCGTCACAGGGGAACCGATGCAGGACGAGGTTGTGGCTATTCTGGCCTGAGGTTCCTCTTGACTTGAAAGCCAAGAAGCACTATACTTAAGTGGAAACCAAAGAAACTATTTGAGTTTCTTTTCGTATCGTAGTATGATGCGGCCAGACTTTTGGCCATTTTCTTGGCCGTTTTGGAAACCACCAATACTAATATGGTTTCCGTAAAGTATCATGGAGGTAGTTCGTATGGCTGACAGGGAAGAACGCGACCGCATCCTGGCAAAGGCCAGGGACCGGTTCCTGAAGTTCGGCTTTGCCAAGGTGACTCTTGATGAGATTGCCTCAGACCTCGGGATGAGCAAGAAGACCCTCTACAAGCATTTCGAAAGCAAGGAGGCACTCCTGAAGAACGTCCTCCGAACGCTGACCCACTCGATGAGCGCCAAGATAGAACAGATCGTCTCTTCGGATCTTCCGTTTCAGACGAAGGCAAAAAGGCTCCTCACCGAAATCGGAACGACACTCGGGACAATCAGCCAGCATCTCCAGCGCGACATCCAGCGCTATGTTCCGGAACTCTGGACCGAAGTGGAGGAATTCCGCCGCCAGGCGCTCATGGACAAGATGGGCCGAATGTTTCAACAAGGAATTCAGGAGGGGGTCTTCCGCCAAGATCTTAATCCTGGACTCTTTCTGCTCCTGTTTCTGAGCGCCGTCGAGGGGATCATCAATCCAACGGTGCTGTCCCACCAGTCATTTTCTGCTTCCGAAGCCTTCGCGGCCATTCTCGAGATCCTCTTTGAGGGGGCGCTCAGTAACGAGGCCCGAGGCTCCATGTTGAAGTTCGACTCCACAATTCCACCGTTATCGTGAAGGTGCTCCCATGAAGACTCTCGTTCCCCTTCTTTCAGTATTCCTGACATTCCTGGTCGCTTGCAACAGCGGGAATGATGCCCTGGTCAGCGCGACGGGCACTCTGGAGGCGACCGAAATCCGTGTGAGCTCCCAGGTCTCGGGGGTCGTCTGGGATGTGCGCATCGAGGAGGGCTCCCGCGTCGATGCCGGAGACACGATCGCCGTCATCGATTCGACAGATTGGAACTACCAGTGGCGACAGGCCGAGGCAAACCTGCGGGCAGCCGAGGCACAGCTCCGATTGGCGGTCGAGGGTCCCCGTCAGGAGGACCTGCGGCAGGCAGAAGCGGCCTATGAGAACGCGCACAACGACCTCCGCCGCATGGAGGAGCTCTACAGATCCCACACCGTAACCGAAAAACAATTTGAAGACGCGCGCACCCGGTACACGGTCGCAGAACAAACCCTTGAGAAGTTGCGGAAGGGCTCGCGGTCCGAGGAGCTACAACTTGCCCGGGCACGGCGAGATCAGGCTGCTGCCCAAGCCGCTTCCATGCACAAGAAACTCGAGGACTGTGTGCTCCTCGCTCCGGCACGCGGCACAATGATCAACCGCCTCGTGGAGCCGGGGGAGTTCGTTGGCCCCGGAACCGCGGTCGCCGTGCTGGCAGACCTGGAATCGCTCGAACTCAAGGTCTATGTCCCCGAGAAGACCGTCCCGAAGCTCCGCCTCGGCATGGGGGCGGATATTCGCATCGACGCGTTCGAGGATCGCAGCTTCCCGGGGAAGGTCGTGTACATATCGCCTCAGGCGGAGTTTACACCAAAGAATATCCAGACGAAGGAAGAGCGGACAAAGCTCGTCTTTGCCGTGAAGATTGCCGTAGCGAATCCTGACGGAATCCTGAAATCGGGCATCCCGGCAGACGTCACGCTGCGCGTGGACCAGGACGTGCCATGATCACCATGAAGCTCGATGGAGTGTCGAAGACCTTCCCCGGTGCAAACGGGGCGACGACGGTCGCGGTTGAGGATCTGACACTCGAAGTGCGCAAAGGGGAGATCTTCGCGCTGGTAGGACCGGACGGAGCCGGAAAGACCACAACGATCAGGATGATGACAGGGGTACTTCGTCCCGATCGCGGCGCGGTCTCAGTCCTCGGGATGGATATGCGCGCACAGCGGGACGAGGTGAAAAGGCATATCGGCTACCTATCCCAAAGGTTCAGCCTCTATGCTGATCTGAGCATCGACGAAAACATTGATTTCTTTGCCGAAATCCACCGGATTAAGAAATTCTCCGATCGCAAAGAACGCCTACTGGAGTTCACGCGGCTCACGCCGTTCCGCTCCCGTCTGGCGGGCCGTCTCTCAGGGGGGATGAAACAGAAACTCGCTCTCGCCTGTACGCTCGTGCATAGCCCGGAGGTTATCGTGCTTGATGAACCGACGACAGGGGTTGATCCTGTTTCGCGCAGGGATTTCTGGGGAATCCTCCAGTCTCTGTTGGCTGACAACATGACCATCATCATGAGCACGCCGTATCTGGACGAGGCAGAGCGATGCGCGAGGGTCGCTCTGATGAACGCCGGTCGCCTGATGGATGTGGACTCGCCCGAAGCGCTGCGAAAGCACGTTTCGGGAACAGTGTATGAGATCGTCTGCAGTCCTGTGCGAATGGGTATGAACGTCCTGCAGCATGAAGGGGATGGTGGTGAGGTCCAAGCCTTCGGGGACCGCGTGATGGCCATCGTC
>Ga0209536_100011004_pt1 | contig 13289 bp, 12 predicted proteins | sample DeeMarSeWOR28_12_FD_187461 | JGI IMG/M metagenome (GOLD analysis project Ga0209536, IMG submission 187461) | Marine sediment microbial communities from White Oak River estuary, North Carolina - WOR-2-8_12 (SPAdes) (version 2) | ecosystem: Environmental > Aquatic > Marine > Intertidal zone >...
CGGCGGCCGGTTTCGCCGCCGCTTCCTGGTTGACGGCGGTTTGTTCGTGAATCGGTTGCGATTGCTCGCCGGCAGGCCATGGCGCTTCGGTCGCCGGCGATTCCGCGGCGGGCGCAATATCGAATTCGCGCGAATGCTGCTCTGCGTTCCCGACCGGCAGCGCCGCGCCGGTCGCGCCCCCCCTGGCGCGCTCGCGCCAGCGGCGCACGCCGATACCCTGCAGGCATTGCTGTTGCCTTAGACTCAACGACATGCAGCTTAAACGTCTCCGCGCTGCGGGTGGGTGCGGTTGGCGCTGTTAACGACCTTGTTCAGGGCATTGATATAGGATTTCGCCGAGGCGATGACGATATCGGTGTCTGCGCCCTGGCCATTGACGACCTGGCCGTTCTTGGAGACGCGGACCGTCACTTCGCCCTGCGAGTCGGTACCGGTGGTAATGGCGTTAACCGAATACAGCTGCAGTTCGACACCGACTTCGGCGATTTGCTCGATAGCCTTGAAACAGGCATCGACCGGGCCGTCGCCGTAGGCCTGCGACTGCTGTTCGTTACCGTCGATGCTGAGCGTTATCGTCGCCTGCGGAACTTCGCCGGTTTCGCTGCAGACGCGCAGGCTGACCAGCTTGATGGTCTCGTTCTCGTTCTCGAAGGTGGTTTCGTTTACCAGCGCCAGCAAATCCTCGTCGAAAATATCGTGCTTCTTGTCTGCCAGCGCCTTGAAACGCGCGAACACTTCGTTCAGTTCCGCTTCCGAGTCGAAGTGGAAATTCAGCTCCGACATGCGCGATTTGAACGCGTTGCGCCCGGAATGCTTGCCGAGCACAAGCTTGTTGGTGCTCCAGCCGACGTCCTGGGCGCGCATGATCTCGTAGGTTTCGCGCGATTTCAGCACGCCATCCTGGTGAATGCCGGACTCGTGCGCGAAAGCGTTGGCGCCGACCACCGCCTTGTTGGGCTGTACGTTGAAGCCGGTGATGCCCGACACCAGCTTGGAGCAATTCATGATCTGCGTCGCATCGAGGTTGCTGTCGCAGGGAAACACGTCCTGGCGAGTGCGCACCGCCATGACGATTTCCTCCAGCGAGGCGTTACCGGCACGCTCGCCGAGGCCGTTGATGGTGCACTCCACCTGGCGCGCGCCGTTCAGCACCGCGGACAGCGAATTGCCGACCGCGAGACCGAGGTCGTTATGGCAATGCACCGAAAAGATCGCCTTGTCGGAATTCGGCACGCGCTCGATCAGGTCGCGGATCAGGGCGCCGAACTGGTGCGGCAGGTTGTAGCCGACCGTATCGGGAATGTTGATCGTGGTTGCGCCCGCGTCGATTACCGCTTCGATCACCCGGCACAGGAAGTCGGGCTCCGAACGCCCCGCGTCCTCGGGCGAGAACTCGACATCATCGGTGTACTGGCGCGCCATCTGCACGGCGGCGACGGCCGCCTCGACGACCTGATCCGGCGTCATCCGCAGCTTTTGCTGCATGTGAATCGGCGAAGTCGCGAGAAAGGTATGAATCCGGCCCGAGTTCGCCGGTCGTATCGCTTCGCCGGCGCGGTCGATGTCGACCTGCTTGGCCCGTGCCAGGCCGCAGACGGTACTGTCCTTGATGATTTCCGCGACCGCGCGCACCGATTCGAAATCGCCGTCGCTGGCGATCGGAAACCCGGCCTCGATGATATCGACTTTCATCAGCTCGAGCGCACGGGCAATACGGATTTTCTCTTCGCGGGTCATCGATGCGCCCGGGCTTTGTTCGCCGTCCCGCAGCGTCGTGTCGAAAATAATCAGTTTTTCTTTGGTCATCGCGGTTCAGTATCTTGAAAACTCGAATGTTCGGGTGCCGGTTTGCGTCTATCCTCGTCAGGATCTTCCCGGGTGTGTCAAGGCAGAGGCGGGTGCAGCGAGGGGGGCAGCTTTATCCTGCAGTCCGGTGTAAGGGTTACCGCTGCGTACGGGTGCGCTTGCATAGCCGGCAATATAGCCAACTCTCCCGGCCTTGCCAAGCAAAATCTGGGTATCAGGAATCGGGCCCGGAGGCGCCTGCAGTATCGTGGCGGCGGCCGCGTTTGCGGTTCCAGCGAAACAGCGAAACCAGTGGCCCGGACAGCATGTAGAGGAAGAAAAAGCAGAACAGAATCGTCGCCGGTCTGAGCGACAGGAATATGAAAATCAGAATTGCCGCGAGCAGGGTGACGAAGGGTACCTTTTCACGCAGGTCGAGGTCCTTGAAACTGTAATAGGAGAAACGCGAAACCATCAGCAATCCCGCGGCCAGGGTCAGCAACAGTGACGCGTAGATCACGTCCTCGCCGGCGATATCGTAAATCTCGCAAAACCAGACCGCGCCCATCAGTACGCCGGCGGCGGCAGGGCTGGCGAGGCCCTGGAAATAGCGCTTGTCGGCCTTGCCGACCTGGGTGTTGAAGCGCGCCAGCCTGAGCGCAGCGCCGGTGGCGTAGATAAACGCGGCCATCCATCCGAGCTTGCCCATGAAAACGGAAACGTCCTTCAGGTAGACCAGCGACCACAGGTAGACGATCAGCGCCGGCGCGATGCCGAAGGAAACCATGTCGGAGAGGCTGTCGTACTCGGCGCCGAAGGCCGATTGCGTATTGGTAAGCCGTGCGACGCGACCGTCCAGCCCGTCGAGCAGGCCGGCGACGAAGATCGCGATCGCGGCAATCTCGAAGTGGGTGTTCATCGCCGCGATGATCGCGTAGAAGCCGGAAAACAGCGCCGCGGTGGTGAACAGGTTGGGCAGCAGGAATATGCCCCGGGGCATATTCCTGCGCATTTCTTTGGGATTGGAGTCGTCCATCGATTCGGAGAAGCCGGGCTCTGCCGGGATCAGGCCTAGTTCTTCGACTTGTCGACCAGCGCGTTGGCGCTGAGCCAGGGCATCATCGAGCGCAGCCTGGCGCCCACCTGCTCGATTTCATGGGCGGCATTGTTGCGCCGCCAGGCCGTCATCGACGGGTAATTGGACGCACCCTCGGAAATGAAGCTCTTGGCGTAGCTGCCGTTCTGGATGTTTTCCAGGCATTCCTTCATCGCCCAGCGGCTTTCCTCGTTGATGATCTTGTTGCCGGTGGTGTATTCGCCGAACTCGGCGTTGTTCGAGATCGAGTAATTCATGTTGGCGATGCCGCCCTCGTGAATCAGGTCGACGATCAGCTTGAGCTCGTGCAGGCACTCGAAGTAGGCGAGCTCGGGCGCGTAGCCGGCCTCGACCAGCGTTTCGAAGCCGGCCTTGACCAGCTCGATGGTGCCGCCGCAGAGCACGGTCTGCTCGCCGAACAGGTCGGTTTCGGTTTCGTCGCGGAAGGTGGTTTCGATGATCGCGGTGCGTCCGCCGCCGATACCTGCGGCGTAGGAAAGCGCGAGTTCCCTGGCCATGCCGGAAGCGTCCTGCTGGATCGCGATCAGGTCTGGAATACCGCCGCCCTTGACGAACTCGGAGCGCACGGTGTGGCCCGGCGCCTTCGGCGCGATCATGATGACGTCGAGGTCTTCGCGCGGCACGACCTGGTTGTAGTGGATGGCGAAACCGTGGGCGAAGGCCATTGCCGCGCCCTGCTTGATGTTCGGCTCGATCTCGTTCATGTAGAGCTCGCGCTGAAACTCGTCCGGAGTCAGCACCATGACGACGTCGGCGTCGCGAATCGCATCGGCGGTGTTCTTGACCGTGAGGCCTGCCGCTTCGGCTTTCGCCGCCGAGGCCGATCCCTCGCGCAGCGCGACGGTGACGTCGACGCCGGAATCCTTGAGGTTATTGGCGTGCGCGTGGCCCTGAGAACCGTAACCGATGATGGTTACCTTTTTGCCCTGGATGATGGATAAATCGCAATCCTTATCGTAATAGATGTTCATAACTGCCTCGTGTAGCAATAGGTTAAATGTCGTAAGTAGCTGGTTTGCAGGGTTTAAACGGTCAGCGCCTTCTCGCCTCGCATGATACCCATGGAGCCGGAACGCACGACCTCGACGATGTTGTTCTCGTGCATGGCCTTGATGTAGGCGTCCAGTTTGTCGCCGGAACCGGTCAGCTCGATGCAGAAAGTGGTGTCGGTGACGTCGATGATGCGCCCGCGAAAGATATCCGACAGCCGATGCACCGCCGCGCGCTGCGCCTCGGTTTCGGCCTTGACCTTGACGAACATCATTTCGCGTTCGATGAAGTCGCCCTCGGTCATGTCCTGCAGCTTGACCACGTCGATCAGCTTGTGCAGCTGCTTGGTGATCTGCTCGATGATGCGGTCGGAGCCGGTGGTGATGATGGTCATGCGCGACAGGGTCGGATCCTCGGTCGTCGCCACGGTCAGCGATTCGATGTTGTAGCCGCGCGCGGAAAAAAGGCCCGATATGCGTGACAGTGCGCCGGCTTCGTTTTCCACCAGCAGAGAGACAATGTGGCGCATCAGACCGCTTCTCCCCGGGCCTTGAGCCTGGCCTGTTTCTCTTTTTGCAAGGGTGATATATCCATTTCGTTGTGAGCCTTGCCCGCCGAGATCATCGGGTAAACATTGGCCTCCTGGTCGGTGATGATGTCGAGGAACACGGTGCGATCCTTCAGCTTGAATGCTTCCTTGATCGCATCGTGCAGGTCGGCGGGCTTGTCCACACGCAGCCCGACGTGGCCATAGGCTTCCGCGAGCTTGACGAAGTCGGGCAGCGAATCCATGTAGACGTGCGAATATCTTTTCTCGTAGAAGAATTCCTGCCACTGCCGAACCATGCCGAGATAACGGTTGTTCAGGTTGATGATCTTGACCGGCAGGTCGTACTGCAGGCAGGTCGACAGCTCCTGTATGCACATCTGGATGCTGCCCTCGCCGGTAATGCAGGCCACGTCCTTGTCGGGGAAGGCGAGCTTGACGCCCATCGCCGCCGGCAGGCCGAATCCCATCGTGCCGAGACCGCCCGAGTTGATCCAGCGGCGCGGTTCGTCGAAGTGGTAAAACTGCGCGGCGTACATCTGGTGCTGGCCGACATCGGAAGTGATATAGGCGTCGCCCTTGGTGACGCGGTACAGCTCTTCGACCGCGGCCTGGGGCTGGATCAGATCATTGGTCTTGTCGTAGGCGTAACTCTCCTGCGCCTGCCAGGAGGCGATTCGCTTCCACCAGGCGTCGAGCGCCTTCTGGTCGGGGCTGGCATCGGTCTTGTCGAGGATCTTGTTCATCTCGGTCAGCACCTGCTTGGCGCCGCCGACAATCGGCACGTCGGCAATGACCGTCTTCGAGATCGACGCCGGGTCGATGTCGACGTGAATGATTTGTGCGTAGGGGCAGAACTTGCTGGTGACCCCGGTGATACGGTCGTCGAAGCGCGCGCCGATAGCGATCAACACGTCGCATTCGTGCATCGCCATGTTCGCCTCGTAGGTGCCGTGCATGCCGAGCATGCCGATAAACAGCGGGTCGGTGCCGGGATAGGCGCCGAGACCCATCAGGGTTTGCGTGATCGGGTAGCCCAGCTTGCGCACGAACTCGCGCAGCTCTTCCGAAGCGTCGTCCATGATGATGCCGCCGCCGGTGTAAATCATCGGCCGCTTGGCGCCCAGCAGCAGGTCGACCGCACGCTTGATCTGGCGCGGGTGGCCTTTGAAGTTGGGATTGTAAGAGCGCATCTTGATTTTTTCCGGGTAACGGTAGGGAATCTTGATGTGCGGCGCGGTAATGTCTTTCGGAATGTCGACGACGACCGGGCCGGGGCGGCCGGTAGTGGCGACGTAGAACGCCTTCTTCAGGGTCTCCGCGAGCTTGTTCAGGTCCTTGACCAGAAAATTATGCTTGACGCAGGGGCGGGTCACGCCGACCGCGTCCACTTCCTGGAAGGCGTCGCTGCCGATGGCGTGGCTGGGGACCTGGCCGGTCAGGATAACCATCGGTATCGAATCCATGTAGGCGGTGGCGATGCCGGTAACAGCATTGGTTGCGCCCGGTCCGGAGGTCACCAGGCAGACACCCGGCTTGCCGGTGGCGCGGGCATAACCGTCGGCCGCGTGCGTGGCGCCCTGTTCATGGCGCACCAGGATGTGCATGACGTCGTCCTGCTTTTGCAGCGCGTCGTAGATATGCAGTACGGCACCACCAGGGTAACCGAACACGTGCTTGACGCCTTCGTCCTTCAAAAACTGAATGATGATTTCAGAACCCGATAATTCCACGCTCACCTCTGGTATCCTGTTGAGTCAGTCGCATTTGCTAACGCCAAACCCAAAATTCTATTATGGATATTTGGCAAATGCACTATCAAGAGCCTGCAATTGCTGAAGATATTCAAAAAAATACGCGTTTTCGAGCGTGCCCGGCGGGAATTGATGTCGTTGCCGGCCGCCAACCCGCCTGTCCGGCCCGCCGCGGGCGATGACGCTGGCGTTTGCGGCTCAGGCCTTGCGCAGCAGGAAGACGAATTTTCCACCCTGCTCGCCGGCCGAAAGCAGCGGCGTACGGGTCTGCCGGGAGAAAGCCTCGAAGTCCTGCAGCGAGCCCTGGTCGGTGGAAATGACTTTCAGCACCTGGCCGCGCGCGATATTCGCCAGCGCCTTTCTTGCGCGTAGTACCGGCAACGGGCATTTGAGTCCCGAAGCGTCCAGTAGATGGTCGAAATCGGCCATGCTTGTCTCCATTTTCGAAGTCGCGGCAAAGGCGAGAAATGCGTTATAAGGCAGCGCCTTTGAAAACGCAAGCGGGCCCGCTGCGCGCGCCGAATCAGGTAATGGTACCGGCCGGTGTCGGTTCGAGAGGGTAACCCGCGGCGGACCATTTGACGATGCCGCCGCGCAGGCTGATGACATTGTTGATGCCCTGCTCGTTGAGAAAGCGGCAGACCTGCGCGGAGCGGCTGCCGGTGCGGCAATAGATGACGATCTGCTTGCGGGACTCCGAGAAATACCTGAGCTTCAGCGGCACCATGTGCATCGCCAGCACCCTGGCCCCTGGCAGCACGCCGCGCCTGACCTCTCCTGCTGTGCGAATATCGAGCAGTTCGAAGTGGTCCTTCTCGCGCAACATGCGGGCCAGGTCCGGCACGTTGATTTCCTTGATTCTCGGCATTATTTAGGGGGCTAGGAACGTTTACTGTACTGGCGTGTCGATACTATTCTAATATAGGCGAGTTTCCAATCTACCCATTTTTCATGTCTCACCGATCCCGCAGTTCCAGCCGGGCGAGATTGCTGGCGAAACTGGCACTCGCCGCGATTGTTGCCATCGCTGCGCCGGCTGCTGCGATCAACTCGGAGTTGCCGAGCCTCGGCGAGAACTCGAGAATCAATATCGAGCGCGAGACGCAACTGGGTCGCTCGGTGTACGAGCGGTTGATGGCATCGGGACTGATCGAAACCGATCCATTGCTCGACCGTTACATCAACGACCTCGGATTCCGCCTGCTGGCCGGGCTCGACAACCGCGCGCGCGACTACCGTTTCTTTATCGTCAGCGACGGCTCGGTGAACGCCTTCGCCCTGCCGGGCGGCTATATCGGGGTCAACCTCGGCCTGATTCATTATGCCCGCAGCCAGCACCAGCTGGCATCGGTGCTGGCGCACGAAATTTCGCACGTGGAATTGATGCACGGTATGGACATGCTGCGCAAGGGCAGCGAAGTCAACACCGCGACGCTGCTGACCATGCTCGCCGGTCTGCTGCTCGGCGGGGTCGATTCGCAGCTTGGCTCGGCGGTGCTTTTCGGTGGCGCCGCCGGCGGCCAGCAGGCGATGGTCAATTTTACTCGCGAAAACGAATACGAGGCGGACCGGCTCGGCATCGAGCTGCTGCACGATGCCGGTTTCGATACCACCGGTATGGCCGAGTTTTTCACCATTATGTCCAGGCTCTCGGGCACCAGCGAAATCGGCAGTATCGAGTACCTGCGTACCCACCCGCTAGACAGCAATCGTATTGCCGAGGCGGTCAACCGCGCCGCGAGCCACCAGCAGGGCCGCAACCAGGTCGACGATTACGGCCTGTTCAAGGACTACCTGCTGTACGTCAGCAGCGATCACCTGCCGGACCAGGGCAGCGATTACCTGCGCGCGCTGGCGGCGATGAAATCGGCCGAACACGACCGTGCGGACCGCTTGCTCGGCGCGCTCTACCAGGGCAACGACGAAAATATCTGGTACGCGGTTGCCTACGCCGAGAACCTGCAATACCTGCGGCGCGTGAGCGACGCGGAAGCCGTATACCGCCATTTGCTGCAGATTTTCCCCGACGATTTCGCGGTTTCGATGCGCCTGTTGCGACTCCTGAGTCAGGCGGAAAGGCATCGCGAAGCGCTGCAAATTGCGCGCCAACTTGAGATCGAATACCCGCGCGAGCAGAACGTTTACTTCGCCCTGTCGGAAATCTACAAGGCGCTGCAGCAGCCGGCCCTGCAATGGATGGCCGAGGCCGAGTTTCACCGGTTGAACGGCAATATCCAGCAATCGGTACGCCTTTATGACCAGGTTCTGAAGCAGCCCGACGCGGATCCCACTACCGTCGCGAAAGCGCGCGAAAAGCGTCTGCAGCTGCTGGAAGGCCAATAAAATCCTCAGCCCCGGCGTTTTCTTGTTAGAATCCGCCAGATTTTTTTGATAGCGGTTGCCACGTGTACATTAATTTCCAGGCGCTGGGGTGCCGGCTCAACGAGGCCGAGCTGGAAACCTGGGCCAGTCAATTCATGCAGCTCGGTCACCAGGTGACCACGGACGCCGGCGAGGCGGATCTCGTGGTGTTCAATTCCTGCGCGGTAACCGCGCAGGCGGATCGCAAGTCGCGCCAGCAGATCGGCCGCCTGCAGCGCAGCAATCCCGCGGCGAGGCTCGTGGTCACCGGGTGCCATGCCAGCCTGAACCCCGAGGCTGTCCGCTCGAGTTTCGGCGTCGATCTCGTCGTCGACAATCAGCACAAGGAGCAACTGGTCGAGCGCTCGCTGCAATTGCTCGGCGTGGAAGCGGGGGCCGAGAACAATCCGTCGATCCGGCTGGAATCACCGAACGCGCTGCTGTTGCGCGGCCGGCATCGCGGCTTCGTCAAGATACAGGATGGCTGCCGCTACCGCTGCACCTATTGCATCGTCACCATCGCGCGCGGCGAGGAACGCAGCCGCAGCGAGGCGGATATACTCGATGAAATCAGGCGCCTGCACTGCCAGGGTATACAGGAAGTCGCGCTCACCGGCGTGCACGTCGGCGGCTACGGCAGCGATATCGATTCCAGCCTCTACCGGCTGCTGAACCGCATCCTCGACGACACCGCGATTCCGCGAATTCGGCTGGCGTCGGTAGAACCCTGGGATCTGCCGTCGAATTTTTTCCGCCTGTTCGAAAACCCCAGGCTGATGCCGCACATGCATCTGCCGATTCAAAGTGGCAGCGACACGGTATTGCGGCGCATGGCGCGGCGCTGCAAGACCGCGCAGTTCGCCCGCCTGGTCGAGCAGGCACGCAGCGAGGTGCCGCGCTTCAACGTGACCACGGACCTGATCGCCGGTTTCCCGGGCGAAACCGAACAGGAATGGCGCGAGACCATGGATTTTGTCGCCGCCACCGGATTCGGCCATATCCATATCTTTCCGTTTTCCGCGCGCGAAGGCACCAAGGCGGCGCGACTGCCCGACCAGGTCGATATCTCCACCCGCAAGGCGCGCAGCCGTGAAATGCACGCGCTCGCCGCCGAGCTCAAGCGGCGTGAAATGTCGGCGCATGTCGGTTCGCGCGCGGAGGTGCTCTGGGAACAGCAGATCGACAGCGCGGGCGGACGCTGGATTGGCTATACGCCGCACTACCACAAGATCGTATCGGACGATCCGGCCATCCGCGCTGCAAGCATCAGCACGGTCGATATCGATGCGCTGTCGGCGGACGGCGACAAGCTGTTGAGTCATGCCCGTCAGGCACAGGTCGCGGTCGCGCTCGCCGATATCGGCCAAGATGACGCGTGACCTGGCCAGGCGGAACTGCCATATCCGTCAGCAGGCGGATATCGACTGGCAGTTCGGCGAAGCGCACTTCGATCTGGATTTCTGGCGTCAGGGCCCGGGATTCGAGCCGACCGCGGGAGGCCGCGGCGCGAGCGGCATTATCGAAGTGGCGGGCCGGCCTATGCTGCTGCGGCGCTATCGGCGCGGCGGAGCCCTGCGCAATCTGCTCGGCGACCGTTATCTCTGGCTCGGCCTGTCGATGACGCGGCCCTGGCGCGAGTGGGATATCCTGCTGCGCGCGCGCGATGCGGATTTGCCGGTGCCCGAACCGGTGGCCGCCTGTGTCTGCCGGTCTGGTCCCTGGTACCGCGCCGCGCTGATCACCGTCTACCTGGAAGATACCGAGATGTTGACCGAGCGGCTGCGGCGCGAACAGTTGCCGCGCGACTCCTGGTACCGTCTCGGCATGCTGATCAGGCGCATGCACGCCTCCGGCATTCGCCACGCCGACCTCAATTCCGACAATGTCCTGCTTGACTCGAAGGATGGCTTTCACCTGGTCGACTTCGATAAGGCCCGCTTCATGCGGCGGCTCGACGACTGGCAGTGGCAGCCGCTATATCGGTTCCAGCGTTCGCTCAACAAGCGCAACCGCGCGCAGCCGCTGCATTTCGATGGGGAAGATTGGCAAGCTTTCATGGACGGCTACCAGTCCTGAGCACACTCCTCAAAGTCTGCATTCTGCGCGATTGCGGCGTTGGCTCCGTGCCGCTGCGTCGGCCCGGTGGTGGCGGGGATCAGAGCAGGGGTTACAGGTACGGGGCGAGGGCGTCCAGGTAGGCTTGCAGGATATCGGGCTGGCGCTCTAGCCGAGCGCGCGCTTCGCTTCCGAGGGCTTCGGCCCGCGCAGGATCCTGCAGCAATTGCTCGATGTTGCGCCAGCATTGCTGCATGCTTTCGACCTGCAGCAGGCCCTCGCCGTTGCCGAGCATTTCGATGTCGTCGCCAATGTTACTGTCCGAAGGCCCGGTGATGATCGCGCAGCCGAGCGCCGCCGGTTCGATCAGGTTGTGTCCGCCGGTGCGGTCGAAAGAGCCGCCCATGACAACGACGCGGGCATGCGCCATCAACGCGGCGAGTTCGCCGAGCGTATCGGCGAGGTAAACCTCGGTTTCGGCGGCGATCGGCTGCGCCTGGCTGCGCACCGCGTAGCGCACTCCCAGCTCATCGAGTTGCGCCTGGATTGCGTGGCTGCGCGCGGGGTGACGCGGGGCGATGACCAGTAGCGGACCGCCGGGCGACGCCGGGCGCGCGGCGACGAAGTCGCGTTCCTCGCCGTCGTGGCTGGATGCGAGCAGCAGGTAGTCGCGCTCGACGAGGCGCTCTGGCGGGGGTGTCGTCGTCGCCGCGCGGCGAGTCTTCAGGTTGCCGACGATGCGGATGCGATCGGCCGGCGCGCCGAGGGCGAGCAGGGCCTCTCGGTCACTGTCGGCACGAGTCAGTATCAGTGAGAACCGGGCCAGGGCCTGTGCCAGCAGTCGGCGCACGAAACTGCCGCCGCGCATCGATTTCGCCGACACCCGGGCATTCACCAGCAGCAGTTTGATGCCGCGGTTGCGCGCCTGGAAAAGCAGCTCGGGCCAGAGCTCGGTTTCCATGACGATGCCGAGGCGGATGTTGCCGGCGTCGAAGAAGCGTTCGCAGTTCCGGCGGCAGTCGATCGGGATGACGCCGCGGCAAAGCGAATCGCCGAATAGCTGCTCGATCGTGCGGTAACCCGTTGCGGTGAAACTGGTGAACAGGATCTCGTGACCCCGGTCTAGCAGCGCCTGTGCCAGCGGCGCGATCGCGCGCACTTCGCCGACCGAGGATGCGTGCAGCCAGATGCGCTCGCGGTGGTCGCCGCGCAGCCTGCCCAGGCGCATGGCGCGGTAATCGCGAAGGCCGTGCTTGCGGCCGTGCAGCAGGGCGTGCGCCTGCCAGAGCGGGTTCAGCAGCAGCGACAGCAGGCGATAGCGCCACCCCGGCGAGATCTCGTTCACGCGCGCTCGCTCACGGGTAAAACGGTGCTTCGCCGGGCGGGCGGGTGCGGAAGCGCTTGTTGGTCCACATGTAGTTATCCGGAAAGGCGCGCACCCATTTTTCGATCGACCGGTTGATCGCGCTGGCGTCCTCGACTTCGTCGCCGCAGGGGAAATCGGGGAGCGGCGGCTCGATCAGCAAACGGTAGCCGCTGCCGTCCGCCTTGCGCTCGGGGTAGTAAGGCAGCATCGCCGCGTTGCCGGCCTGCGCCAGGCGGGAGCTTGCGATTATGGTCGCCGCGGCAATGCCCATAAATGGCGCGAACACGTTGCGCTCGCGGCGAAAATCCTGGTCGGGCGCATACCAGGTCGGCACGCCGTCGCGGATGCCCTTCATCAGGCGGCGGGTGTTCTTGCGCGAGACGATGTCGACCAGGTAGCTGCGCCGGCGGGTGTACAAATAGCTGTCGAACATGGCGTTGCGCTGGGTGCGATACATGCCCTGCAGCGGCATGAATAAGGTCAGCAGGCGGCCGCCTATCTCGAGGCTGGTGTAGTGCCCGGTCAACAGGACGGCGCCGCGGCCGCTGGCGAGCACGGCGTCGAGGTGCTCACGGCCCTCGATTTCCACCAGCGGGCGCAGGCGTTCGTCGCTCCACCACCAGCACATCGCCATTTCCACCAGGCCAATACCGAGGTTCTGGTAGCAGCGCTGCTTGAGAGCGTCCCTCTCGGCAGCGGACAGGTCCGGAAAACAGCGCGCCAGGTTGGTGTCGATGACCTGCTGCCGCGATCTCGTCAGGCGCCCGAGCAGTCTGCCGATCCGGCGGCCGACGAAGATCGCGCCGCGGTAGGGCAGCAGCGAGATCAGGCGCAGGCCGGCGAACGCGAGCCAGGTTGGCCAGAAGCGGGGGTGGAGATAGTCGCGCGCCTTGAACGGTACGGAGCTGTGCTCGCCCATCGCCGGCTATTGGACCAGGAACCCATTGACTTCTTTCAGATCTTCGTCCTGCAGGATGCCGGCTGCCTGTTTCAATCGCAGCTTGTTGAGCACGTAGTCGTAACGCGCACGGGCGTAGTCGCGCTGCTGGCGGTAGGTCTCGCGCAGCGAAATGAGCACGTCGACCGAGGTGCGCGTGCCAACCTCGAATCCGGCGCGGGTCGCATCGAGCGCGATGTCGGCGGATCTCAAGGCCTGCTGCAGGGATGTCACCAGGCTGATCCGGACGCCAGAGATCTCCAGCGGGGCGTCGCGGGTGAGCGCCGCACCGGAGGTGCGCCAGGCGCTGCTCGACCTGCAGCGCATGGTGGCGGAGGAGGGGGCGGTCGTGACCGAGGGCAGAGACACTGGGACGG
>Ga0209536_100011005_pt1 | contig 13288 bp, 12 predicted proteins | sample DeeMarSeWOR28_12_FD_187461 | JGI IMG/M metagenome (GOLD analysis project Ga0209536, IMG submission 187461) | Marine sediment microbial communities from White Oak River estuary, North Carolina - WOR-2-8_12 (SPAdes) (version 2) | ecosystem: Environmental > Aquatic > Marine > Intertidal zone >...
AAAAATCCTCACTATTAAGCTAATAATGAGGATTTTAGAGTGGGCGGTACTGGACTTGAACCAGTGACCTCCTGCGTGTCGAGCAGGCGCTCTAGCCAACTGAGCTAACCGCCCTGTTAAGCGAAAAATGTACTATGATTAAAAAACAAAGAAAAGTCAAGAAATTTTTTGGGGATTTAGAAATGAACGAAGAGGCCTTTTTATGCCTTCAGAAAAATCTGTTGATACAATGGTTGATGTGTGTGTTTTACTATAAAGCGAATAACGTGACTGGCGGTTCAATTTTGCTCGGATACGGTAAAATCTCTTCTAATGACGGCTGCAGAGGTAAGAGTCCGCTGGGCGTTGCCTACTTCAACGGTCATAGAGATATTTACGCTTACAACAGAAGTTTCTCCTTCGACGGTGCGCGTGGTCTTGCCGAAAGTCATGGCAGAGACATTGTCACAAAGCACATAATCACTGTCGGTGTTAATGTCATTTGTAATCAGATACAGTTTTTTATCGGTGGTGTTAAATCTATAAGTTATATCGCTGCCATCGGCGGTAAAAAAGCTGCATTCATTATTAGGCGCATTGGGGTCAACCCAATATCCCGTGCGAAGCTGCGTTGTGATTCTAAACAAGGACTGGCGTGCCCTGTTGACGGCCATGAAGAGATCTTCATTCTCCCGATAACTCATCATCGAGGCGTGAAAAGCGACAGCCACCGCGACAAGCAGTATAGACGTTATCGCCATAGCAACCAGCAATTCCACAATGCCAAAACCATTTTTGTTTCCGGCGTTTTTCATTTCTCATCTCGTGAGTTTCTTAAGGTCTGAAGTTTTTTGATCTTTCGCAAGTTACTCCGGCCATTAATTAAAATACGCTCTACGGCTCCACGTAAAAAGCTCGAATCCAGTCCGCCGAGACGACCTGCTTAGAGCCGTACAAGACCTTGACGGTCACTCTGAAGAAGTATCGGGGATTAGCGCTGGTATGGTCAGCGACAACCTGCTCAAAATCTGTCGCGCTGACATTTTCAACAGTAATCTCCTGAGTGTAGGCGGCAAAGCCATTCAAGGTCGCCTTGTAACTACTAATCGGCGGCGAAAAGACCGCACCGTCAAAGTCATCCAAATCGTCATAGTCAGTCAGAGTAGTCTCATCCGGTTCCGGGCCGAATGTCGCCATACCGGAATTAGGATCAACTGCCGGCAGAACGAAGGTAAGCTCCTTTATCTGCTCAAGGAGAAATTCTGCGGTTGACAATTCGGTTCCGGCAGCGTTAGCCCTTGTAAACGAACTGTTGGCAGCAATCAGAGATGCAATTGCAATACTGATTAATACGATTGCAATCAAGACCTCTATAAATGAAAAACCACCCTCGTGTTTTCTACCTTGCATTCGGTATCTCACCCCCCCAACTTTTCTAATTGCCCGCAGCGACAAGGCTGGACATCTTAAATATGGGCAGAATAATACTCATGGCGATAAAACCAACCAAAATACCCATCAAGACTATCATTATAGGTTCTATCATTGAAGTCACAGTCTTGATGATGGTTTTTAGCTCCCTGGAGTAATATTCACTAACGTCTCTGAGGACGTCACTCATCGTACCTGAATCTTCGCCACTTCTAATCATTTGTACGACATTGCTGGGCATCAATCCGGAGCGTTTGCCCGCTCCTCTCGCATGGGCCTGTAAACTATCCGCTATCTTTCTGCCCTGCCGAACATCATCATAAACTCCAAGCCACATCTCCTTATAAAAGAAGTTTCCGGCTATTTGCGCAGTTATCGAAATCGTATTCAGAATAGGCACTCCCGCCTTGCTGAGCACACCCATCGTGTGTAGGCATCTTGTTATATAAAGACACCGGCAGAGGGTTTTTATAAGCGGTAAAACCAATTTCATTTTGTCCCACCATACCTTGCCGACATTTGTCCTGACAAAGTACCAAAATCCCCATAACCCAGCCCCAACAGCAGGAATGATAAGGTACCAGTAGTTCCGCAGAAATGCACTGGTCGCCATCAAAGCCTTAGTGGGAAGTGGCAAAAGATGCTCTTTTCCTGCAAAAACGACAGTAAACCTGGGCAAAACAAAAACAAGCAGGAAAATTGTCACTGCTATAGCCATAACTCCAATGATTACCGGATAAACACAAGCTGATTTAACCTGTGAGCTGGTTTCAGCTTCCCTATCCAGATACTCCGCTAACTTTTGTAACATTTCACTGAGTGAGCCTGAAACTTCCGCCGCACCCACCATATTTATATAAAGATTGCTGAATACATTTGGATGCTCAGCAAGTGCCTGAGAAAAACTTTGCCCGGCTTCGATCTGGTTCTTTAAGTCCTGAATGATGACTTTGAATTTTTGTTTTTCACATTGCTCGGCAATTGACTCAAGGGCATCAATAAGACTTATACCGGCGCGAATCATAACCGAAAGCTGATTGGTAAAGCTTAGAATATCCTTTTTGCCTGGTCCGAATTCAAATCTGAATTTCTGTATTTTTTTCAGCCCGCTTACCAGCTCTTCGTCCTGGTAAGGCTCGGTCGAAACCGGCACACTTGCACTACTGCGCCAATCCTCATCTTTCGACGTTTGAACTTGCTGCTGCTCCTGGACAGTGGCAGCAGTTTGTTGGGATGATTCTTCGAACATATCTATATGACCTATTTATTCTAAACTTAGCTCTTCGGCTTCCGTTGTCTGTACAACTTCAAATTGCTCCATCGGAGTAAGTAACTTCTCCATTTTGCCGGGATTGCCTGACCTTGTAATTGCCTCTTCCCTGTCTATGTAACCCTTGAAATACATCTCAGCAATGCTGTGGTCGAGATTCTGCATACCGATTCTTCTTGAAGTCTCAATAACATTGGGAATCTCATAGATTCTGTTTTCGCGAATGCAGTTCCTGACAGCAGAAGTGCAGAGCAAAATCTCCGTGCAAGGTACCATCCCCGGTTCATCTACCCTTCTAAACAGGGTCTGGGTGATAACGGCCTGCAGCGTATTCGAGAGCATCGTTCGAATCTGGTTCTGCTGATTTCCCGGATAAATATCAATAATACGCTCAACCGTCTGCGGGGCATTGATAGTATGCAGGGTGCTGAATACAAGGTGTCCTGTTTCTGCAGCGGTAATAGTAAAACTCGTAGTTTCCAGGTCTCTCATTTCACCAACCATGATGATATCAGGGTCCTGCCTTAATATATGTTTGAGTCCCGATGCAAAATCCGGACAGTCAGAGCCTATTTCCCTCTGCTCAATCATACTTCTGTCGTTCTCTAATCCATATTCGATGGGATCTTCCAGAGTAATTATATGCTTTCCATATTTTGAGTTTATCAATCCAATTACCGAGGCAAGTGTAGTACTTTTGCCTGAACCGGTATGTCCGGTTACGAGCACCAAACCCCTGGGCAGATCTGCCAGTTCCTGAACTATCGGGGGCAGGTTCAGGGAATCTATCGTCGGGATCTGGTTCGGAATCACCCTAAATGAAATCGCAACAGTTTCACGCTGATAATGCGCGTTAACACGGAAGCGATGGCCATCTTCGAGGGTTGTCGAGAAATCAAGGTCTCTGTATTCCTGGAACCGTTTGTATCTTTCCTGGCCAGTCATTGAAAGAACCATTTTTTTCGCATCTTCATTGGTGACTTCAGGAAAATCCGTATCGAGCAGTTCTGTATTCTTTCTCAAAACCGGCGGCATTCCGACGTTGATATGTACGTCGCTCGCTTCATTTTCAATAGCCTTTTCTAATATAGCCTTTACATCTGTACCTGCCATGTCACATTCCCTCAATTAGTAATATCAATTCTCGCAGTTGTTTTTACGCGAGTACCTGTTAATCATAAATTACATTTACTCTTTTACTTATTATGCGGCATTTTCAACAAATATCTCTTCTCTCTCCCGGCCATAGACCTCTGTGACTCGGAGGACTTCTTCAGTGGTAAATAAAGAACACTGAGCCCATTGATACCCGTATCTTCGAGCCCGCATCCAACATCATTCCTGGCGTTTGATATCATCATTCTGATAACTTCAATACTGTTTCAATACCTTCTGATTCAAGCTTAACGAAAGTATCGCCAACTTGAACCACTTTGAATCCTTTTACTACATCCCCTTCATATAAGATTTTATCATCGATCATACAGAAATTGCCCTGTTCGGTTTGACAAATGGTCAATAGCTGCAAACCCTTTTTTCTCTGGTTTAACCTCTTCTGCCTTAATAATTCGGCTTCTGTAGTATCGGTAGTTTCAGCACCATCAGCCAGAAATATTTGACGTTCAAAAGGATTTTTCACGAGTTCATTGACGCGTACCTGCTCTACGTCCGAAAACTCATAAAATTTCTTAACAATCTGGTCCATTCTCTTAAACATTTCCGACCCAACGCCTGTAATTCGCTCGATGGCCTTCTCAATCTGGCTTTCTTCTGCATTATCCGAGGCAGCAGTCGCTGATCGGGGTACGCTCTTCTTTATCATAAACAAAAGGCACAAAAGACCTATAACAAACAGAACAGCAAGCAACACAGTCATCTTTCGCACATCTTTACCCTGAGCCGCCACGGTAAGATATTGCTGGTCTTTTTCAGAAGAGGAATCGGGTGACCAAAGGTCCCGACGGTCGCCTGCTTCACCGATTGACGATTTCGTCGTTCCCTGCACCTGCGAATCCCCAAAACCACGTTCACGCAAAAAAGATAACATATCCAATCTCCACCAAAGCTAATAATTTATAACTGTTAATCAGTAAGTATTAACCTGCCAAGACGCTTTAACTGGTTTTATTCTGGAAAAATATACTCACAATAAATTGAGCTTCTATCTTGCCCTCAGTCTCATTTTCCTTATCCAGGCTAAGTTCCCTAATCTTCATAATCCTTGGTAGTTTCTCAAGCTCCAGGAGGAAGGAATAAAAGGAATTAAAATCACCGACCAAACCCATCTTTAATGGTTGTTCTATATATCCGCTGTTGTCCTTTTTCTTGAGAGTTCGAATAGTTTTCGGTTTCAATCCCTGCTTTTGCGCAATTACAGTTACCTGCTCGAGGACCTTGGCAATCTCACTTGTAGGCGGCAGCTTGCTTTCAAAAAAAGTGATAGCCTCCTGCAATTGCTCAAGCTGCTTTGTGAGCCCCTCGGTGGCGGCAGTAGCTTTTTCAAACTCTTCTAATTTGTCCAGTTTGGTCTGCACTCGCTCTTTTGTCTCATATAGATGCTTGTTAGCGGGCTTAATCATATATTGATACCCAGCCACAGCCACACTTACTATTAAAACGAAAAATACAGCTTTTCTTAAACCACCATTCATAATCTCACCTCATATTTGATATCTACCATCCCGTATTATGCTTTATACGCCTTATTATCTTCGTAAATTCCATGCCGCAGTCTTTCCCCTGGATCTTATCCCGTCAATTTCCGCCTGACTAAGATGAACGTTTTTACTAAGCATCGCCGTCAGTTTGAAACGCCTATATGTTATTTCATCGATTTCGTGCTCTTTGGATTCGACCAGAGCGACATTGTCCAGGAGAGTCGAATTACTGAGCTGCTTAATATATGCAGCAACTTGAAGGTCGGTTGGCGCAACACCTTCAATATCCATAAATGTCTCTAAGAGTTTCTCCGGTGATTCACTCTCATTAGCCTTTTTAGCCTGTGCTTGTCTGTACTTATTTGTCGGCACAGCCTGACTCGTTTGTCTGGGCTCTTTCTGAATGAGATTTAGTTTTAAAAGTGAGACACCCGCCGGCAAATTATTTGTAAGCGAAGCCAGCAAAACACTTCTCGGAACCGGCTCAAGCAGCTCCGCAGTAGTAAGAGCTGTCTTTAACATTACCTTGCGTCTGGCCTGTAGCGCTTCATATTGTTCAATCGCCTGCTGTGCCTCAGCCGCTTTTTTGCTTAAATATTGTTCCTTTTGGGCAATGGTTCTCTGACTTATTTTTATGGTTACAAACGTACCGCCCAAACCCGCCATAACCACGGCAAACAACACAAGATAAATCAAATTCGTTCTTCGTGTTTCGCTGCTTTTAACATAATCATCAGGTACAAAATTTATATTAAGCATTTCTAATATCCTCCTGTCGAATAATTCCGAAAAGTAAAGCTAAAAGCTTCTCATACATGTTGTATCACGGGTACAGGCACTCAACTTTAAGCTCGACAGATTTTAATACTCAACTTCCTCATGATAAACTTAGCCCAAAGGCGATGGCCCAGTGAGCTCGACAATCTCTTCTATCCACACCGGTCTCAGAAGGATCGGCCACCTGAACCGCCGCCAAACAATCTCCCATCTGCGCGGGCATTTCCAACCGCTTTGCTATTGTTACACATATTTCTTTTTCTACCGCTCTGCCCGACAGAAAGACTATACGCTCTATATGAGCCTTTCTGTACATAGATGTGAAGTGTCGCCTGCAGGCATCCAATTCCATTACAAACCTGGCAACCATCTCATCACTGTCAAGCTGTCTTGCCCCTAAAGAAATTGAGCGAGCAAGAAGCAGGTTTTCATGGCGACAAATTACAACGTTCGTACAGTTTGGCTCTATATCTATCAGGTATACAACGGCTTCGACATCTGCCTGACGCCTGCCGAAAAAATTCGTATAACTCTTTGCCATTGCAACCGGCCAAACGCCAATAGATTTAATGGTCAGTCCGGCCTTCTCATATATCGCTAAATGTCTGTCGATAATTTTTCTTTCGGCCGCTATCACCACAGCATTATCCTCTTCTGCCGGGATGTACTTTATTAATGCATTAGCAGGATCAAACGGCAGCTTTTGTTTTATTTTCAAAATGACAGCCTTATCAACCGAATCTTTAGTTCGGCTTTTTTCATCTATCACAGGCATCTTTATATGGTCGATAAACAACTCAGACGGCGATATCGCAGCTATCACGTCTTTTCCCCGAAACTGACCTCGGCTATTCGTTCGACGTATAGTGTCGATAGCCCATCTCTGCCAGTCGACGCTGCCCGCTTTTATATCGGGCGGAAGACTTTCATAATCGCCGGCAACTAAAATTATGCCCTTGCCGTTATCGGCAAGCTGTGCCATCGTCAGGGCATCATCGCCCATGTTCACGCCAACCGGACACAATCCAGCAATATTCCTTAAAATCGGCACCGCCGAACAGGTGCGGTCTTTCAAAAATTGCAACATAAACTCTTCCTCACTTCGTACGTGATGCCTCCCAAGCAACACCAAATCAGATATAGGTTAATTAAGATAAGATGCCATCTAAAATATAAGAAACAACCTCCAATCGGCCAACCGCAACCGTACATAATGAGGCCTTATCCAACAAATTGATGTACAAGATTGCAGCAACCGGAAAATAAGTTATTCTAATCCTATAATAACTACGGTCTCGGCAGCCCATTGAGAACTTATCTATGATATAATTTCGGCTTGTAAGGGGAGTGGATAGCGTTAAAGTAAAAAAACTTTTATAAAAAATTTATTTCATATAAAATATGGCCTTCTCTTGACAAAAAGGAATCAGCACCGGGGGCATAATTTTCAGTGGATTTTCCAAAAAGAAAAAAGATAAAACTTATAGGACATTATAAGCGAATTGGTCACGTCCTTTTGGATTCTACTCTGCTTTGAGCTGTCGCTTCATTAGATCGGTGATCGCGGTTTGTACCGGCTTACCCTCAAATAGCACCTCATAAACCGCCTGCGTTATCGGCATCTCAACACCGTATTGTTCTGCAAGGGTGATTACTGATTTGCAGGTGGCAATGCCCTCGATTACGGATTCAGTAGCCTGCTGTGCGGCCTCCACGGTTTTGCCTTGGCCAATCCTCTCACCGAACGTGCGGTTCCTTCCCTTCGGCGAAATACAGGTCGTTACCAAATCGCCTAAACCGGTTAATCCCGCGAATGTCTGGGGCTTTGCACCACACGCGACACCGAGTCGGGTAATCTCAGCAAGCCCGCGGCACAACAGGGCGGCCTTGGCATTGTCCCCGGCACCTATACCATCTATAATGCCGGCGGCGATGGCAATAATGTTTTTGCAGGCGGCAGCCAATTCAACGCCGACAACGTCGGTATTAGTATAAACGCGAAGCCAGAAACAATTGAAAGTCGACTGGACGTCTTTGGCCAACTGTTCATCGTCTGCGGCGGCACAGGCGGTGGCCGGCAGTTTCCGGGCCAGCTCATCGGCAATAGTAGGGCCGGAGAGTACCGCGAATCTCATCGCTTGTTGCTCGTCGCCGATCACCTGGTTTCCAAAGAGTACACTGGTCAATATCTGCGTCGGGCGCAGTAGAGTATCATTTTCAATGCCCTTGGCGGTCGAGACAATGGGGACTCCCTCAGGAACATAATCCTTTAATCGTTCGAAAACCTGACGGACAAACTGACAAGGTACAGCGGAGATAATCAAGTCTGCATCAGCCATTATGCGCTCATCGTCAGGCTCAAAGGCAAGGTTTTGGGGCAGTCTGTAACCGGTTAGAAATTTGATGTTCTCGCCGGCTGACTCTATCTGCATCAACTGCCGACGGTCATAGCCCCACATCCGTACGGACATATTCTTTTCACAGAGCAGTATCGCCATAACGGTGGCCATCGCACCATCACCTATTATGGAAATGTTCGTGAATCTCGTCACTCGTGGTTCCCGAATCTTGTTTCGTGATTTATTTGATTCCCGGTTCATCGTATGAGCATTAGAACAGCCGTTTGGAGAAATGTCAATCCTGATATTTGCCCCCCGACTTTGCAGAAATGTCTGTTTTTGGATTTTATATTGCGGTATTAGGCTTTTCTGTTTGCAATTTAAGCTTTCCGGCCATGAACATACCCAAGTCAGCGAGCAGTAGGTTTGCAGATTATGTTAACACCACAAGTAGAAAAACCAGAAAAACTATGAGTTCACGACCAGTGACGTTATTTGCCCAAAGGTTCTATACGCACGGTTTTGATCTGCCACGGTTCAATATTGAGTGGGCTGGAGAAGGTGCGTAACCGACGTCCGTTCAGATCGACTTCTGTCATGTCTGCCTCTCCCTTCCGATATTCAAGTGACACCTTTCGGCGTTTGCCTTTATCATCATACAAGCGAATAAATATATTCTCTCCTTTACAGTAAAGGGCTGAGACAACAGCTTCTACAGAATCCAAGGCAAACGGACTTATTGTCTGAGCAACAACGCCACTGCCTGCCTCGGAATGTAATCCCACTGGCAGGAAATTGTATTCAATAGCTCTCTTGTGAAGGTCGGCTTTCTGCCAGTCGCCCGTGAATGGGTATATGGCAAACTCGTATACGAAGTCTCCAGTGAGCATACGTGTGCCCCAAATGTAATACATTGCATAGGCAAGAGGCATGGAAAATCCACCATCTTTTTCACGCACAGCACCCATGGTTCCGCGATTGAAAAAGGCGATACCGTTTTTATTGTCTGTCGAGGCAGTCCAATAGAGTCCATTAATATATCGATCCGATGTCTCGCTTACCGCGAAGGGGAGGTCTCTAACGCCTTTCGCATCATTGCCAATCTTTGGAAACATTTTGAAACGCAGCTTCTCTTCATGAATAAAGGGAGATCTCGAATCCCGTGTGTCTTCGCTGAGGCGCCCCATCCTTTGACCGTTAAAACTAAAACTCACTCGGCAGTCGATACGCGGCATATCGGCATAGAATCGCATCTCAAACAGGTAGGGAATGTTGCCGATAAAGCCCGTCTCATTGGCCACAGCCCATTCCGCCCCGCCAGGTGCCTGCTCCAGGACCAACTGTCCCCGGGACGTTAGAGGCTTTCCGTTTATAACACCAGCAAAAAAACCGCTCCTCTTTTCTTTTTTAATAAGGTCGCGGCCGGTGCGTGCATCAACCAACTCGGTAATACCCCCACAGGGATCCAGTTGAACCTTCAAATAAGGTGACACAACCGTTAACTTTTCCGGATCAATCAGAAGCCGGCTTCCAGTGACAACAGGCTTTTTCTTTACGGGAACCAGTGCACAGGAAGTCAGACTCAAGGGTGGAAGTTCAGGCATTAATGCCAGATTAACGTCTCTTAGACTGCCATCGGAGTGCAAATCAGCCGAAAGAATAACTGCAGGGATAATGTTATCGCCGCAACGTATACGGAGATCCCAAGCATAACCCCGAGATAAAGACACAGGCACTTTAATCCACTCCTTCCGAGACCATGACACGGGATTAAAAATCACAACCTGCTGAGCCTCTCCCCCTGACATTTGCGAGGCTAAGTGCCGCAGACAGGATTTGATCACACCGTTAGAAATCTCGATTGATTTAGGGAGAAACCGGCGGGCATCATTAAGGAGACCGCATATCTGGACATCGTGATGTTGAGCAACAAGTAGTTGCTTCCATGCCTCGTCCAGCACATCCTGCCTGTTGCGGCCTTTATAGAGCAAATCAATGGCAGCCAGACGTTCGGCGGTCAACACAGCAACCTCTGCGGCCCGGCACTGGTTCCATATCTCATTGCCACAGTATCCCCAGGGCATACGTACTACAAAGTCATTCGGGATGGTTTTCAGCTCTTTCTCAGGTGCCGGGAACAAGCCGGATATCTCTTCGAGCAGGATCCACTGATAGCCGGGCTTGCCTTCGTATTCCCGGACCAGCTCTTCGCGTCTGAGTCCTGCATCGTCGGCTCGCGTGGCCAGTAAAGGCTGAATGCGTTTAAACTTCTTACGGAAATCCGCAGGAGATTCAGTTGCATTCGAACCGGGGTAGCGGGTCAGAAACCAGTTGTCCACAGTCGTCCGGCCGAATTGCGCCCCTTGCCCCTTATAAGTGGGTATGGTGGGTATCCGGGAACCATCCAAACCCTTCCACCAGCCATTAGCAGCATCAAAGGTCGGATTGTAACCATACATCATAAAGTGCGTACGCATGATGGCCCCGGTGAAACCAAATCCCTTCAAAATCTGCGGTATCTGACTATGCATGGCATGTTCGCTCATCAAGTACACATTCGGTGCACACCCCAGGTGTTTTCGATCCGCCTCCAGGGCATAACTAATCTGCCTGATATTCGATTCCTCGTTGATAAAGACTGAGAGGGGCTGACCATACGTACACGTACCGATCCCAAATCGGCCCTTATAATCCACTAAGTATTTGCGAATCTCTTTAAGTACTCCGGGATGGTCTTTTGCCAGTTGGTCGTAGGTATAAGCTTCGTTGTCCAAACCGATCTTAAAACCGGGATACCGTTCTAGCCACTGCCTCGCACTTCGAAGCTTCTCCAGAAAATGGTCGTGCCCCCACAGGATGAGCCCTCCATGATCGTATGTCAGCATATACAGGGGCGAAGATATTGTGCCAGTTCCGTCCATTGCCTGACCCTCGCCCATGACCCTGGGCAGACCGACAAACAATACAACCACTACCATCATGGATAAAATATTACGCATGGCGAACGACTCATTCATGGCAACGTCCTAATCATCTTTGATTGTTCGAATACATAATACAGACTACCGTTGGATCAGGCAAACCTTTCCCCTATTTCATCTCCACGATCCCGAGCATAAAGCATTGAGCCACGAGCACGTCTGAACGATGCTCTTATGAAAGAATGCTATTTATTACAATATCTCAGGAAATTTTATATACAAGTATCGGGCTTGCCCCACCAATAAACTTTCTCTCCTCGCCCTTCATCCCTAATCCTTAACGAGAGCATCCATGAAGTTTTGGCACTCGGCTCAGGTTCCATCCTGCCGGGCAGAGGACGCCGTGGGATACGCAATGCTGTTTAGGGACGGCCTTTCCAGCGGTCAATGGCTCTCCTGCCGGCCGGTCTGGGCTTGAAAAAATCGCTCTCTTTCAGGCCGCACTCTCTTATCATTCTTCGGCAGTATTCGAGGTTTCCCAGGTCTTTCCCTCCGTTATTCGTCCCCAGCGCAAACTTTGCACCGGCTTGTTTAGCCAGCTTTATAAACCTGGAACTGGGAATCATAAAACGAGCATTAATCTCTATTGCAACGTTATTTTTGACCGCGGCCTTAATGACTTTCATCATTCGCTGCTCAGTCCACAAGTCATCATAACTACCTGCGATTTCTGCGGGCAGGAATGTCGGATTAACATAAATATCTATGGGCTCATTATTCAGAATTCCCACTGTCTTTTCCACAAGCATGCCCATGAACTGCTGTTCATTACCAATGTTAACCTCATCCTTGATCCACAACCGTGTTCTTTTGCCCCTGTTATCCGTGAAGGTCATTGCATCGGTGAAGACGTAGTCAAATTTTGCAATCCATTCCGGGGAAAACATTCCCAACCACTCTCGTCCTTCGGCCTGCATTGCCCTGTAAACGGGCTTGCCTTCGAGTTTTTCGAGGAATTCTTTCAATCCATCGTCATCGGTGACTTTAAAGCCAAGTCCGCAATTCTGGGCGATGCCGAACTTGACACCCCTTTTCTTCGACATCCTTACAGCTTCTTCAATGGTCAAGCCCCCTTTTAAGTGTACGTGATAATCGACAAGGCCAAAGTCTATAACGGGCAGCGGCCTGACCTTTATGTTCTTATAGTAAACGGTGCTGCCCGGGTCATGTCCCTGCAGCGCAAATGTGCCGCTCGACAGGACTCGTTTTGGAAATCGCGAAGGCGGGCGTGGAGGATCATCCTCGGTCCAATCGACTACTTTTTTATTGTCGATTTTGATAATGACACGTTTGCCTTTTACTATTATGTGCTCGGTAAACCAAACATCATCACCTGCGGTCTTGCCGGTGACATCTTGTATCATATACAGACTGCCGGTCTTTCTGGGATCACTTTCATAAGAGTTGTTTACCTGGACTTCAAATCCTTTATCAGGCCATCCTTTCGGCTGGAATTCGGTATGGAAGTATATGCCTCCATTCGCGCCCGATTTAGTCATTACATCGACCTTCAGTTCGAAGTCGGTGAAGATTGCATTTTCCACCGGACCTGTATAAAAAAGATGACTGCGCGGTCCGTTTGCAACAATCGCGCCGTCACGAAGGGAGAAGCTGGACGTGTTTTCACTTGCCTTCCAGCCGTTCAGCGTCCCGTCGAACAACGAGTACCAATCCTGTTCGGATTCATTTCCGGATACCGGGCCGGAACCCGCAGAGAACATGAACACGAAAATAAATATTATCCCCTTTTTCATCTCAATTCCTTTCACAGATTTTCGCTATTTCCTCATGAATTAAAAAAGGCACTGTAACTTCGCGCTCTTACGAAAAACACAAATTGGATATATAACTTTT
>Ga0209536_100011006_pt1 | contig 13288 bp, 12 predicted proteins | sample DeeMarSeWOR28_12_FD_187461 | JGI IMG/M metagenome (GOLD analysis project Ga0209536, IMG submission 187461) | Marine sediment microbial communities from White Oak River estuary, North Carolina - WOR-2-8_12 (SPAdes) (version 2) | ecosystem: Environmental > Aquatic > Marine > Intertidal zone >...
TGCTCATGGTTTGTCCAGAATTGCGGGACAGCGGTATTTGCTATATCAGCTGGCGGCCATGGCCTGGGCCACGCCGGCAAGCAGCAGTAAAAACAGAGGTGTTGCCATGAAGCCGAGAAATACCCGGCATATGAAACAGTCCTCGGCATTCATTCGCATGGCTCTGATCTGATTCATGACGATTTCTCCTGTGTGACGATGCGACACTATGTCTACATCTTGTAATCTACAATAGTTAGACATAGTATTAGAGTCAATGTATTTTCAAACCTGAATCGTCATTAACCTAGACAATACTTATACAGATGTCTCCGGAGGCACACCATGGCTGACAGTCACACACAAGACCAAACGTATCGAATTGGAACAGTGGCGAGGCTGACGGGTATCAGCCCCGATACCCTGCGGGTCTGGGAACGGCGCTACGCCGTGGTCGAGCCGGCACGTTCCGCCGGCGGTGGGCGTGAATACAGCGGCAATGACGTAGAGCGGCTGCAGCTGATCAAGCAACTGGTTGATAACGGTGATGCCATCGGCAGTATTGCCGGTCTGGATACCGAGGCGCTGCTCGCACGATCCATGCAGACATTCAGTCGGAGCGTGGCCCCGGAGAAGACGCCGCGCAAGCCATGCAGCCTGCTGGTGGCGGGGGATAGGCTTGCGCCGCAGCTGCAGGCGGCGGCCGGTACCCTGGACGGTATCGATCTGCTTGCAGCCGCCGCAACGGTTCAGGACTGCCTGGCCGAACAGCCGCGCCGCCCCGTGGACATCCTGGTGATCGAGACCCCTACCGTGCATGACGACACCGCCCGGCAGGTTGTCGACTGGCTCGAGGATGCCGGTGCGCAGAAGGCGCTGCTGGTCTACCGGTATGCCGCCGATGATGCCCTGCAGCGGCTGCCGGCGGCGCGTGTGCAAACCGTTCGGGCACCCGTTACACCCTCGGTGATTCGCGGTTTGTGCCTGGGTATGCGACCGCAGGCAGGGGTTTTAGATGCCGTGTCCGGCAAGCCGGGTGCCGGCCTGTCGGTGTCACCGCGCCGCTACAGCAACCAGGAACTGGCGAAGCTGGCGCAGGTTTCCACAGCGGTGAAGTGCGAATGCCCGAAGCATCTCGCCGAGCTGATCAGCGACCTGGTTGCGTTCGAACGCTACAGTTCGGAATGCGAAAGCCGCAACCTCAAGGATGCCGCGCTGCATGCCTACCTGCACGCCACGGCCTCTCATGCCAGGAACCTGATCGAGGAGGCGCTGGCACATGTCATCGAGGTGGAGGGAATCAGTCTGGATGACTGAATGGAAGATATCCGTGGTGCTGTCTCACCGGGTGTCGCGGTAAAGTGGTTGTGTGCGCCGTTGACATAATCGCTGTTTGATTTGTACAGCCACGGTGCTGTCCAGTTCAATTCCTTCTCCCCTTCAGGGGGAGAAGGCCAGGATGAGGGGTGAGCATCTATATTGCTTTACTGCCTGGTGTATACACCCTCACCCTGGCCCTCTCCCGCAGGCAGGAGAGGGGAATATTCTTCAATCATCTCTGGGTGTTTTACGTTCCAGCTCCATGTGGTATCACAGTCTCTACCCGGAACCAGATGCTCTTCCCGGGGGAGTAGGCATTCCAATGGGACTGAAATGATTCAGCCAGAAAAAAACCGGGATGGTGGATTAGGCCATCCCGGTGATCCAATCGATATTGCTCCCTGGATGCAGCCAGGAGGAAGACTGGGAACAACTCAGCGGATCCATTCTTTAAGCGCTAGCCCTCGTCGATGCCGCTGTCGATCGGGTTGTTAATGACTTCATGTAACCGGCTACCCGGTACAACGGAGCTAAGTACCTCAATACCTTCGCTCTCCGCTTCGCGTATCGCCATATCGTAGAGCTGTTCGGTCTTGCGGATCTGCAGTTCGTAGTTGCTCATTGCGGTTCTCCTCTGGGGTGGGACAGTTGTCTAGTTGATACTGCCGGTGTTCGGGTTGTCTGCCATATCGTCAAAGATGCCGTTCAGCGCGTTGCTGCCGCCGTCTGAACCATGCAACGGTGTGTCCAGGTACGCCTGCCGGTTTTTCTCGGACTCGAAATAGATCTTGATGGCGCCGTCACCTTCACCCTCAATGACATAGGGTGCGTTTTCGAGGTCGGTGACGTCCTGCAGGGTGATCGGGTCGAGTGTAGTGGTGATCATGGGTGTTCCTCCTGTTGAGTGTTACTGCGAAAGGCTAGTGCCTTGAAGTGTGTGATGCCGGATCCGGGTCGTAGTCCACGCGGCCAGTGCCCGTTCGTAATACCAGTGAATGAGACGGGCTTGATGCTTAAAAGGCTGGTCGCCCCGGTATGGCTTGCGGGGACAAGGGGGGAGTTTACGGAGCGACCAGCTCGCTGAACCTTTGCTCTGATCATTAACACTCGAGTGATAACCCACTCGTTTTCCGTCATTCAGGAATTCGCACCTTTTCTCAGTGGCCTGGATACGTGTCATGTTTGTGTCTTCTGCTCAGTATTAAAGCTGCTTATATCCCTATACTCGGCAGCGCTGAAAACGGATCATCGCGGTGGCGAAAAAAACGCTATCGAGGTTATGAGAATCCTCAAAGGACGTGTTGCTTGTGTCTAACTAACTGTATTTGTGAGATATCTGATGTGTAGATACAGGTTCTGGAAACGGGGTGTCTTGCCAGGCGGAGGGGCTGCTGGTGCTGACACCGAGGTTCGGGGTGGTACCACAGCCGGGCGATGGTTAGTGTTCCCCAGGTCGAACACAGGGAGCAGGGAGCGCGGTGCATTGCCCCGCCTTCAGTCTGGGAATGCCTCAATGAGTGGCATGCCCGGCGTGGTTGCGCCAGCTACCAGTCGGGCCTGTTAAGCAGCGGTTGTTCCCCTCCAGTCGGGGGTGGTTCCGGGAGTTCGTCGGGCAATGTGGCTGCCGGCAACAGCTTGCCCCAGTCCGTGCGCTCGCGCATGCGTTCCTGCCGTTCCTCGGGAATGAAATCCCGGCCGGCGCGGATCTGCCAGCCGCCCCCAAGGGCACGGTAGACCGCCACGAGGTTCTGGACGATGCTGCCCTTTGCGCTGGTGTACTGGTCCTGCTGGGCAAGCAGGCTTTGCTGGGAATCCAGCACTCGCTGGAAATCTGTTGCTCCCTCGCGATACTGGATCAGGGAAAGCTGCACTGAGCGCCGGGCCGATGTCACGCTGTCGGCGAGGTACTCGGCGCGGGCACGGGTGCCGAGAAAACCGGCCAGGCCGTCCTCGACCTCGCGGGCAGCCTCCAGCACGGTGTTCTGGTAATTGACAATCTGTTCTTCCAGGCGGGCATCCTGGACGCGCACGTTGTTCTTCAGGCGCCCGTAGTTGAGGATGGGCCAGGAGAATCCCGGGCCAAAGCTGTAGCCGAAACTGTCGGAACTGAAGATGTCGCCCATGTCGCTGCGGCCGGTGTCGCTGGTGGAGTACCCGATGGAGCCTGTCAGACTGAAGCTGGGATACAGCTGGCTTTCCGCGATGCCGACCTGGGCGTTTTGTGCCGCCACCAGCAGCTCGGCCTGGCGGATATCGGGTCGTCGTCGCAGTAGTTCTGCCGGCACGCCAAGGGCGACATCCGCCGGGGCGGTCGGGATCTTGCCTTCACCGAGCAGGGCACCGAGATCGCGTGGCGGCATGCCGAGCAGGATGCTGAGTGCGTTGCGCGACTGGCGAACCTGGCTCTCCAGTGCCGGGACCTGCGACTGGGTGTTGCGCAGCAGCGTGAGTGCCTGGGCCGGGTCGAGCGCGCTGGTGGCCCCGGCACGGAACCTGACATCCGCCAGCCGGTGGCCCTTCTCCTGGATCTCGACATTGGCGCGCGCCACGGCGAGTTGCTCCTCCAGGGTGCGGATCTGGATGTAGGTGCTGGCGACCTCGCCGGTCAGCGATACCAGTGCATTGTCATAAGCGGCGATCTGCGAGCCCAGGCTGGCGCTGGCGGATTCCACCCCGCGCCGGTAGCGCCCCCAGAAGTCCAGTTCCCAGGAGGCGTTCAGACCGGCATTGGCCGTCCAGTAACTGGTGTCGGCGGCCGGGTTGAAGTTCGGTATGTTCTCGCTCAGATTCTGGCGTGTGACCGCGCCGGCGGCTTCCTGGACCTGGGGGTACTGCGAGCCGATGGCAATGCCCAGCTGTGCCCGGGCCTGCATGATACGAAGCCCCGCGGCCTGCAGCGACAGGTTCTGCTCGTATGCCATCTGCACGAGTCGATTGAGTACGGGGTCATGGAACAGGGTCCACCACTCGCTGTTGACCTCCATGCCGGCCTGCAGCGCCGGGTCATCCGTCACCTGCCACTGCGCCTCGACGTTTGATTCGGGCATGACATGATCCGGTCCCAGCGTGGTACAGGCCGTGAGGATGGCCAGCAGCCCGGGTAGAGTGATACGCAGTGCCTGTCTAGTCCGCCTTTTCATGAGTCCCTCCCTGTATCGAGGTGCAGGGCCTGTCGTTATCACTTGTGGTCATACACATCCTTCACAGCGCGCTCCAGTGCATGTACCGCCGCGGCAACCACCAGTCCGGTAAACAGGATCCCGTTGACGCCCAGCAGGATGCTGATAATGCGGCCGGTCGGTGTGCCCGGGGCGATATCGCCATAGCCGATGGTCAGGCCGGTAATGAAGGAAAAGTAGATGGCCTCCCCAAGCGGCAGCTGTTCAACGGAGGCTATCAGAAATGCGCCCGCGACAATGAACAGAAGCAGGAAGGCGATGATGGTCTTGACCCGCCAGATGATCTGCCAGAAATGTGCATTAAAGCGTAGAAACAATGTCTGTCTCCGTAATCGCGAATGAATTCGCTCCTGCTCCTGGTTGCAATAGAGATTACTGTCCGGTTGATCCACCTGCATCGGCATCCTGCTGCGCCAGTCGTCGCTCCCCGTAGGCCTTCGCCCAGGGATTGGCCGTGATACCGTGGCTGATGATGCTCAGCAGGATGGTGCAGACAACGGTCATGGCAATCGGGCCGGTGTTGGGCAGGTCGCTGCTGACCACGATGACGGCGAACACGATGCTTGCCAGACCGCGCGGGCCGAACCAGCCGATAAAGAGCTTGCCCTCGGTGTCGATGCCGCTGCCGGCAAGCGACAGATAGACCGGCAGCATGCGTATGATTGTCAGGCTCAAGGCGCTGTAGAGCAGGATCAGCCAGGTGAAGTTGCCCAGCGCCTGGCCAACGACGGCGGAACCGAAGATCACCCAGGTGATCAGTGCCAGCGTGTCTCCGGTGCCCTCGGCCGCCCGCAGGAACTCGTCACGCATGTCTTTTGCCAGCATGCCGAACAGCAGGCCGCCGCTGAACGCCGCAATGAAACCGCTGCCGCCCAGGACCTGGGCGACGGCAAAACAGGCCAGCGCCAGTGCGACCACGGGGACCTGTATCCAGGTGTGGCTCAACCAGCCACGGTGCCTGGCAAGTTTCAGCAGTTTGGCGGCGGCGAAGGTCAGTCCGATACCCACGGCGAGGCCGATGCCGATCTCCTCGGCGACGAGCTTCACGGCCAGCGTCCATGGCCCGGATTCGCCGGCATGGCCCAGTGCCAGGGCCAGGAACACGAACAGCACGGGCACGCAGATACCGTCATTCAGCCCGCTCTCCACATTGAGACCCTGGCGTATATCGTCGGGCACCGATTCGTTGGTGACCACCGCCTTGCCCAGGGCCGCATCGGTCGGTGCCAGCATGGTGGCCAGCAGGGCGAGGCTGAACAGGGTCAGGGTATCGACCAGCAGGACTCCGACGCCGAAGCCGAGCAGGATGGTCAGCGGCAGACCGATCAGCAGCAGTCGCATTGGCAGGGCCTTCGCCTTTTTCAGTACACCGATGTCGGCACCGGCCGCGTCCGTAAACAGCACCAGCGCGAGCGTCACCTCGGCCAGGGTGCGGATGGTTTCACGGTCGGTCTCCCAGGTGAGCAGGTCAAGCCCGAGCGGGCCGACCAGTAGTCCGAAACCGGTAAAGACAATGGCGCCGCTGATCCAGGTGCGCTCGATGGCGCCGGCCACGGTGCTGTAGAGGAGCACAAAACCGGCCAGCAGGGCGAGGTTTTCGTACACGTTGGGATCTCCTGGCTCGTTGTCCTGTTACCGTAGGAGCGAATTCATTCGCGATTGGTTCATCAGGGATAATCGTGGCTGAGGCCGCTCCCCGAAGAAACCTTCACTGCAACGCCTTCGGTACCGCCGGTACGTTTCCATCCTGATCCTCGCCCGTCATCACCAGCACGGAGGCCGTGGTGCCGACGCGCAGCTGGATCTCCTCCGGCACGTCTGTCAGGTGTACGCGCACCGGCACCCGCTGGGCGAGTCGTATCCACTCGAAGGTCGGGCTGATAGTCGGGAGCAGCTCTGCACCGGTGCTGCCATCCTCCTGGGCGATGCCCCAGCCGAGGCTGTCGACCACCCCCTCCAGCGGGGTATCCGGGTAGGTCATCAGGGTGACGATCGCCGTGTTGCCCGGGCGGATGTCCTCAATTGAATTCTCCCTGAAGAAACCGTGGATCCAGTAGCTGTTGGTATCCACCAGCGCCAGTGCGGGCTGATTGGCGACGGCCTGGCTACCGATCCGGAGGTTCAGGTTGGTGACATAGCCGTCCACCGGCGCCCTGACCTCGGTGAACTCCAGGTCAAGTTCCGCTTGCTCGGCTGCGGCCCTTGCGGCCCGGATCGACGCATTTTCATCACCCTCGGCCCCGCGATCGGCCTTGGCCTTGGCCAGGGTGGCTTCCGACTGGGCCAGGGAGGCCTTCGCCTGGGTCAGACCGGCCACGGCTTCCTTTTGTTTTTCCACCGTGACCTGGTAGTTCGCTCGGGCGCGTTCCATGGCCTTGCGGGACGTCGCATCCTTGGCCAGCATGTCCAGCTGGCGCCTGTACTCCGCCTCGTTCTTTTCGATTTCGGCATTGTATTCCTTGATGGCGCTCTCGGCCTGCAGGACCTCGGCGTGGGCGACTTCGACCTCGGCGGCGGTGGCCTCGACCTGCTTGCCCAGGGCCACGTAGTTGTCACGGGCACTGTCATACTGTGCCCGTGCCTGATCCAGACTGGCCTTGAAGGTGCGTGGGTCGATCCGGAAGAGCAGGCTGCCCGCCTTGACAAACTGGTTGTCCTCCAAGGGAAGTTCGACGATCGGTCCGGAGACGCGCGGCGTGATCTGGATGACCTCGGCGCGCACCTGTCCGTCTCGGGTCCAGGGATTGACGACATAGTCCCAGTACCAGAGCAGGGTGGACAGAACGGCGAGCAGTACGACGATGCCGGTCAACAGGTATTTTCGTGGCAAATTCATATGCTAGATCCCGATAAAAAACGTACCGATAAGCAGTGTATAGATGACCGTCAGTGCCAGGAATGCCAGCGGTGGATAAAAGAAGTACCGTGACAGCCGGTAACGGTTGAGCAGGCTGGCAGTGCCGAGGGTTGCGATCACGCCAAGGAACGCCGCGACCAGCAGAGGTGGCAGGTAGACGCCACCGATGGTGAATTCGTGCGGGACTGGTGTCATGGGCTTTCCACTGTATTCATGCCGTCAGGAAACGATGATATCGCATGTTCGCCATAAGCGGGTTTATTCCGCGATGCAGGCATCTCAAGGGTATTTTGTAACTCACGCAAAGCGCTCCTCACGCCAGCCGGTCCAGTCAATATTTCCGGCGTTACCGGTATACTCGACCAGTGCTTCCGACACGCCACGATAGGCGCCCAGAAGGCGATAGAAGTTTTCATCCTGACTGGCCGATAGCGGGTCTCCTGCAGATCTGTCCAGGGTCTCGTGTATGCGTGAGTCAAGACGCGTCATCATCTGCTCGAGTCCGGTGCGCAGAGCCTCCTGATCCCCGGTATCCGGGGCACTCGACAGTTGCCGAAATGTATCCTGGGCCCGAAGGCGCCATGACCGGACGTCCGCCAGCAAGTTCTGTACAAGCACTGGTGCCTGTGGGGTGTCACGCTCCTCGAGCAATTCCTGCAGACGAAAGCCGAGTACCTGCAGGGAGTTCACCAGTGCCTCCACCTGCTGCGGGGTGGTACCGGGTAATGTCCCTGTGTTGATGTAACCTGCCCAGACGCCGATTTTCTGCGGGAGTGTGGCCAGTTCACGGCGATGAAAGACGCTTTTCCAGCGCTCCAGCCGGGTCGGGGTATGGCCAGTGTCCTGGCGCATGGTCGCCATCAGGTATTCGCAGCTGCTGAAGAAACGCCCGAGCAGGCGCAGGACGTTGCGTTCCGGGCGCGGCGAAAAGGGTATCTGCGCGGTGATGAAGAGGATCGCAAAAATGATCACAAACATCATTGCAGTTGTCGTAATGGTGAGAAAGTTATACGTCTGGTCGTTGGAGATGCCGGCGATGACGATGAACAGGGCGAGTCCGAATACCCGGCCCAGCATTTGCCGGGGTTCTGCGAACAGGTAGCACAGGGTGAAGGTCGTCGCAAAAATCATCATGCCAAGACCGATGAACCCCGACAGCTTTGGCATCAGGAAGATGTACAGCACACTGGCAAACAGCAGGCTGGTGACCAGCGGTTTGAACAGTTTTGAGATCGGCACTTGCGGCATGGTCGATATGGCCATGCCGAAGGGGCCGGCGATGGCAACGAGCCCGGTGCCCCCGGGTATGTCGCCGATATAGACAAGGCTTAGCCAGGCAAGCCACAAGACCAGCATGGCGCGAACCGCGCTGGTGATTCGCTCGGGATCAGGTATGAAACCGTCCGGCTCCCGGGCGGGTGTGTCGACAGCCGTGCCCGGCTTGCCGAAGCCCCTGATGTCACTGATAGTGTCGAACAGGGCGCGGGTCTGCGATTCGAGGACCTGCATGCGCTTGCGGCTGACGACCAGGGCCGCTTTGTGAAAGTGGGACAGTTCACCCAGCGCCGTCTGATCCAGCGCTACACTGATGTCTGTCGGATGCCTGTCGGGCGCCTGACCGGCAAGCATGTGTTGAATTTGTATGAATCGCGACTCGATTTCATCGCCAAAGGCGGCAAGATTGGGTAACAGCCGCAGCAAGTCCAGTTCCTGAAGATCGGCAAGACTGTCCCGTGAGCGTTCCAGGGTGTCGCTGAGCTTCAGCAGATGCTGCTGGTAGCGCCGCCATGCCTTCCGATTCTCCCGGATCGCATAGCTGTCACTCTCCGCTGCATCCAGCAACAGGTTGAATCGCGTCTGGGTCTGAATTGACACTGCCCGCTGCGGCGCCTTCTCATCACCGGCCTTTCCGAGCAAGAGGGCAAGGCCGGCAGTAAAAAGCCCGTGTTGTATCGATGTCAGTTTGCAGGCCGTCGCCTCGAAGTCGGCGCGGCTGCTGCTGGGCCAGAGAAATATCGAGACCAGGCTGTAGACCAGGATGCCGAGACCGGTCTCCTGTGCGCGCAGTATGGCGGTCTCGAACGCATAGGCCGGATCGGGACCGGCATCCATGCAAATGATCACACTGACGAATCCGCCAACCTGCCAGAAATACTGGTGTTTTGCACTGCCCATCATGTAGGTGCAGAAACCGACCCAGGCTGAGAGGGCGAGGACGAATGGCCACCGGTCCTGGGCAAACAGGGCGATCAGGCTCAGTGCCACGATCATGGCGAGCAGTGTGCCGGCCATGCGCAGGGCGGCCTTGTTCAGCGACTGGCCGATTGTGGCCAGGCTGACCATGGCGACGGCAAAGGCCGCCCAGTAGGGCCTGTCCCAGTCCATGGAGAGGGCGATACCGTAGGCGATGGTCATCGCCAGGGCGGTTTTGATGGCTTCCTTTGTTCGTCTCGACAACAGGATCATGTTGAACTGTTCATTAATCAACCACAGGAGCGACTTCAGTCGCGATAGACACTCTTGTAGATAGCCAGTGATCGTGACTGGAGCGCTCCTGCCTTAATGCAGCCGGATATCCCTGCCTCGCTGTTCAGGAGGTCTGTGTTCCAGTCTGCTGGCGATACTCCTTCATGACATCTTCCAGGGTGTCATAGAAGGCGTCCTCGCCGAACAGCTCGCGGAACCGGTAGCGGCTCTCTTCCCGGACATCGTCCAGCACCTGGGCAACCACCAGGCGAATGCCCTTGTCCTTCAATACGGCAAAAAGCGAGCGCAGCGTTTCCGCCGCAGAGTAGTCGACATCGTCGACGCCGGAGGCATCGAGGCACAGCCAGCGCAGCGGGGGTTCCGAGTTGTTCGCGAGGTCCGTGATCTCCTCGGAGAGCTGCTCGGCATTCGCATAGTACATGCTGTGGGTGAACCGGTAGATGAGCAGGCCGGGCAGGGCCTGAGCGCGGGTTGCCGCGGGCCGGGCGTGGAGTTGTCCCGATTCGGCCGGGACGATTACCACGTTCTTGGGCCGATAACCGCGCCGGGTATGGTCGATCAGTGACAGCACGATGGCGAGGATGATGCCCTGCTCGACGCCGACGAAGACAACCATCAGCGTGGTGATCAGGGCCACCCAGAACTCCGAGCGCCGCTGGGCATAGATGCGTTTCATACCCTGGATGTCGATCAGGTCGATACCGATCAGGAACACCACCGCCGAGAGCACCGCCTCCGGCATGTAGGCCAGCGGTCCGGTGAGAAACAGCAGCACCAGCAGCACGATCGCGGCGGTGAACAGCAGCGACAGCTGGCTGCGCCCACCGGCGCTGTCGACCATCTGCGTCTTGGTCGGGCTGCCGTTGACGACGAAGGTACCGGACAGGCCGGCACCGATGTTGGCCAGGCCAAGCCCGACCAGGTCGGTGTTCTCGCTGAAGCGCTCGTTGTAGCGCGCGGCGTAGGCGCGCGAGGTGGCGGCGCTCTGCGCCAGGATGACCACGAACATGGCGAAGGCCGTCGGTACCAGCTTGCCGATCAGCTCCCAGCTCCATTTCACCTCCGGCAGCCCGATGTGGGGCAGACCGCTCGGTACCTCGCCGAGCACATGCACGTGTGCCCCGAGGTTGAGTGCCCAGCTGGCGACAATCGCGCCGACCACGGCGATCAGCGCCCCGGGTATCTTCTTCGAGATCTTTTTCGAGCCGACAATGACCACCAGCACCGCGAGCGCCGTGCCGAGCGCGTAGAGGTTGACCTGGTCGATCTGCTGGATGTCGTCCCAGATCTTCTGCAGCGTGCCGTGGCCGCCGCCCTTCAGCCCCAGCATGCCCGAGATTTCGCCGAGTGCGACCTGGATACCGACACCGGTCAGGAAACCCACCAGCACGGTGCGCGACAGAAAGTCCGCCAGGAATCCCAGGCCGATGACGCGCGCCAGGATCAGGAAAGCCGCGGCCATGAAGGCCAGCACCCCGGCCAGCGCAACGTATTCATCGGAGCCGGTGGCCGCGATGCCGACCAGGCCGGCGGCGAGGATGGCCGCCGTGGCCGAGTCGGCTCCGACCACCAGGTGCCGTGAGGAGCCGAACAGCGCAAACAGTGCCATCGGGATGAGCATGGTGTAGAGCCCGGTGATCACCGGCGTGCCGGCAATCTTGGTGTAGCCCATCACCTCGGGGACCGCGAGCGCCGCCAGTGTGAGACCGGCGATGAGCTCGGCCGGAATCTGCGAACCCTTGACGGGCAGCACGCCCTGCAGGATGGGCAGGCGGAAGCCACCAGTGGAGTTCTTTGTCGTGTTCATGGTATACCCCTATGAACCGGAGCCGCGATAGCCCGGCAGGCCGCGCGCCTCACCGGTCGCCGCCAGAAACAGGGCCTCCTCGATGACTTCCCGGCCGTCGTCCGTCAGTTCCAGCCTGCCGTGTTCGTCGACCTCGAAGGCAAAATCATCGAAGGTATGCTTGCCGGCCAGGATGTCCTGGTCAAGCAGGATCCGGGTGCGGAAAAAATTCGCCCATTTGAACTCGGAGAAGGGTGCGTTGTTTTTCGTGTAACCGTGGTGTTCGCGCACTATCCAGGCCAGGCTGCGGTAGGGATCGAAGTCGAGGTCCTTGATGTGTTTGGGCAGGGTGGCCGGCTGCTGCGGTCCGCCGCCGGCACGGTCGAACAGATACACCCAGTTGTGCTCGTGCATGGTCTTCCAGAAGTAGGTCTCCTCCAGTGTGCCGGCATTGCCCAGCACCTTGACGTAGACGCAGATATCCTTGCCGCGCTTCTCGTGCAGTGCATCGTACAGGGCCCTGACCAGGTGGTGATGATCGACCAGGAAGAATTTCCTGCCACGCACCAGGATCGGCACCGGCCGGGTGCGCAGGTAGTCATGCAGCTTGCCCGGATCCTTGTTGTACTTCCTGCGCAGGCGCGCGGTGCGCACGGCCACCTCCGCCTTGCCGACGGCGAACTGGGTGGGAGAGAGGTCCTTCACCCGGAGCTTGTAGAAATCGCCGGCCCTGGCATCCGGCGGACACCAGGGGAACTCGGAATCACACAGATGTTTTGACATGAGCTTCCACCTCCGCCGTTAAGTATATTTACGCCAGACAGATTTTGCTTGAGTCTGGGGCTAGAGTCGTTATTCATCACGCCCCGTGACCGCTACAGCGCTATCGGTTGAAAACAGGCTCTGCCCCTGTTTCACATATTTCACCAGCCCGGTTGTCCTGTTCATGAGGAGATGGCACATGTTTCGATGATCACGTACATACTGACCGCTGGCTCCGGGAAAAACAAACCATCAAAATCGCCAGCGCAATTGAAAATCAAGCGCCACCGCCCAGTTACTGCTGAAAGAACCCTCCACACTGCCGAGCAGCGGTCCACCGTCTTCCGACAGATCGCCATCGCCGAGGTCGACGTAGCTGAGGTTCGCGTTGCAAACGAAGCCGAAGCATGGCCTCTCGATACCGGCACCCACGCTGATGACCCGATCGAAGGGTAACGCAATGCTGCGGCGGCTGTCCCTGGTCGGGGATGTGGCATACAACGCTCCGAATGAAACCGCACGTTCATCCGCATACCGGTATTTCACTCCGGCCGAGCCGATCCACATGTCCCTGAAGTCATCGTTGCGCACCGAGATCTGATCCTGTGCCACGCTGACCCGGGTAATGCCGAACTCCGACATGTTGATCCAGAGCAGGTCGCCCGTCAGCGACCATCGATCCGACAACTCGGTATAGACACCGACCTGCGCCTGCGCCGGCACCGTGAAATCCACGTCAACCTCCGTGCCAAGCAGGTCGAGTGCGGCCAATCCCTCGCGAAGCAGGGGATCCAGATCTTCAAACGACGGCGTACCCTCGAGGTCAGGCTTGACCGACGAGCGGTAGACCGCACCGATCCGGGTTGCGGGCGTGAACTCGTACATCGCACCCAGCATGTAGCCGAACGCTGTGCCGTC
>Ga0209536_100011008_pt1 | contig 13284 bp, 16 predicted proteins | sample DeeMarSeWOR28_12_FD_187461 | JGI IMG/M metagenome (GOLD analysis project Ga0209536, IMG submission 187461) | Marine sediment microbial communities from White Oak River estuary, North Carolina - WOR-2-8_12 (SPAdes) (version 2) | ecosystem: Environmental > Aquatic > Marine > Intertidal zone >...
GGTGTATTTAGATTCATTTGGTTCAACATTTAACGGTATGATTGTTAACAAAACAAACGAATATAGAATAAGGTTAACGTCAGGTGGGATATTATTGTTTGAACTATTAAGCACTACATCCGACAGGATAGGGAGGAGGTATAATACTTTAGCAGGTGGAGATTTGTCTACATGGTTAAATATTGTGTGTACATATGACGGTTCAAAAACAAGTGCCGGTATGAAGATATACATTAATGACGTACAAGTTGACAATGCAAATCAAAACGCAGGCACATATACGGGTATGATAAATACTTCAGCTACCTTAAATTTTATGGGGGCTGATTACATTGACGGAAACGCAAACCACTTCACAGTAATTGCAAAAGAGTTAAGTGCTGCCGAGGTGACAGAGATATACAACGGTGGTCTACCGATTGACATCACAACGGCAAGCTTTGTGTCAGACATTGTAAGCCATTGGGCGATGGACAAGCGTGATGACCCTACAACAATTGTGAATGATATAGTAGGAACAAATAATGGAACGCCATTCAATATGAGTGCGGCTAATTTAGATGAAGTAAACTACCCAACATGATGAATTATTTGAAATATTATATTGTATTAAAGGACGACATCGATGGATATAAGAATATTATGATTCAAAGCCTTGGTAGTCAACACATTTATATACGGATGTCTTTGGATGACACCAAAGGTATAATGGTATTTAGTGAGGATATTGCACCACAAGGTCTAACGCCTTACACAAAAGAAGAGATGTTGGTTATTGTAAGCGGTCCTGAGTGGACTACTATAAGTGTAACTCCATCAATAACACCAACCATAAGTGTAACACCAACACCATCAAGTTAATAAAAAAAAATATCAGATAAAAATGGCACAAATATCAGGAAATACTTGTAATATAATAACCCTATCACCAATGGAGGTTGAATGTGTTGTCACAAATGCTTCGACACCAATTGCGTCAAATGGTAGTGTTCAGGTTTTAATTAATGGTGGTACTGCACCTTATAGTGTTAGTTGGACTAATGGTCAACAAGGTTCAACGTTAACAGGATTGCAACCTGGAACTTATAGTGCAGTAGTAACCGATTATTATGGTGATTATACAGTAACAACTGAATGTGTTGTCGATTATGATAGTTTCTATTTGGATAAATTATTAGAGTGTGCAGATATATCTAGTCCGAATATTTATGTTTTCTATGATGGAACATCGTTAGATGAGACTAAAGCAACTGAGGCATCAAATTCGATAAGAGAGTGGTATTCTGAAAAAACTAATGAAGGTTTTGGTGGTCTTCTGTATGAAGGTGTAATAGGACGTTCTAGTAATAACGGTGAAAACTGGTTATGGTGGGCGACATACCCTTATTTGGGTTCATTAACAGGTGGAACTTTAAGTGATAGTACTCCTGTTGAACTTTTTGGTTTAAATAGTGAAGCTGTTAGTAATAGTATTGCTAATTCCAATTTTTGTAAAAATAGTTCAGGTGAGTGTATACCAAAAAATATATCATTCAATTTTGAAAATACTACATACCAACGAATTAATAGAGGGTTAAATTTAAATAATGGTAGTAATGACCCGCGTAGTCAAGGTGTTCCATTTAATGCACCATCAAGTTTTAATGGTCAATATACTGGAATATATGGTGATTTTAATGGTGGTGATACTAATTATATTGTCATTTGTGTTATTGATGAGGCGGATGGTTCTGTTGGTCTTTATCACGGGCAGATAGATGGTACGAGTGAAAACCCAACAAAATCAGATTTATATAATGAACCATTCGTATTAAAAGGTGCTGGTTGGGATGCTTCAAATTCATTGGCACCTAGTGATAGGTATGTTGGTGATTATGAAGGTTTCCTACAAGTATGGGAGGATATAGTAGTAAATCAAAATGGTTCTTTTAATGGTCTCATATATCCTGTTTGTGATTCTGAACCGCAAAGAATCTCATTTGTTCAACATTCAGTGGCAACAATTGAAGGTGAAACAATAACCTCAAGTGAATATACATCAAAATATGGTGGTTCGATAACAAATGTTGGACCTGAAAACTTAAACTTATCGGCATTAACCAGAACGAATGTATATACCGCATTGACAACAAATAGTGTATATACTTCATTACCTGTTCAGTATCAACAAGGTGCTGGTTTAAAGAATTTTGGATGGCAAGTAGACCCTGATGTTACTGATTTTACTTCTATTGTTGTTGGTGACGCACTAAATGATTTCTTTGAAAATATACAATTAAGTAACAATGCTATTTATATTGAACAAGGTAATACGTTTAATCCGTCACTAATTTATTCTTTTAATGAGATTGATGGTTGTTATCAGTTTGATAGTACTGAGTTATGGACAGGTCAAACATATTCTGCTGTTACGATAAACAGTCCATATAATGACTGTATTGAATGTCAACCAGTAACGCCTAACCCACCAATTCAACCTTATTTATGTTTAAGTGATGATACGACACAATATACATTTACTCCAAACGGAACAGATAGTAATGGTAATTATACGTGGGTTAATTCAGATAACTCACTAACAATGAGTTATAATACAATAACTAGAAGTTGGGAAATAACAAATTGGAGTAATGTTGGTGGCGGAACTATGGGTTTCAATCAAAATCCACCATCAATACCTTTAGGTTTATGGACAAATTATGGTGTATCAACTGAAAGTGTGTGGTTCGTAACACAGGGTGATTGTCAGGGTATACCACTATCGGTTACTTCAACAACATCAGACCCTTCTTGTGTGGGTGGTACTGGAAGTGTTACGTTAGTAGGTGCAGGTGGAACACCACCTTACCAATATATTATACCAGGAATTACATCCTCATTACAAAACTCAGGTATATTTACAAATCTTCCTTCGGGAACTTATAACGGAACTGTTCAAGATTCTAGTTTAAACACTGCAACAACAAGTTTCACAATAGGAACGGGTGCTAATGCGGTTACTTATACGATGAGTATAACTACATCAAATCTACAAACATCAACTGGATTTTATACGGTTACCAAATCTTATAATTATAATATTAATATTTCACCACAATTACCTTCAGGTGCTTCTATAGCTTTTACTTTAAGATTGGCTCATACAGAAGAAAAAGGTGGTGTAGTCCCTGGTAGTACTGATGTGACTTTTACTAAAAACTTTACAGTCAATAAAAATGGTGGTTCGGTAACAACTAGTGATGGTTCAGTAACAAGTTCGACAGGGCTTGTTTGTGGTGATAGTACTAAATATATTGATACTTATGAAACTGATAGTATCGCGATAACTATGACAAGTGGTGATGTGGTTAATGGTTTTGTTAGTCAAACTACAACACTTAATAATTTAAACAATAATTGTAATTGTCCTACTTATGGTGATTATGATACGTCTTTACAAATTATTAATACATCATTAAAAGGAACACCTTGTGAATTTCTAACACCAATAATTACACCTATTTCAACTGAGACATATGTTGAGGGTTGTAAGCCTAATACTTAACAGAAATATCATTAGTATGTTCATAAAAATACAAAACAAAAACTATTTATAAGACATGGGATACATTATTAAAGATACAGCGGCTCTGATAAACACAAAACTTACTGATGCTGGTAGGAAAAAAATATCTGAAGGAGGTTTTAATATTTCTTACTTCCAAGTGGGTGATAGTGAAGTTTGTTATGATTGTATTTCAGGGGCAGACCTTTCAACGGGTATGGTTTTAGACTCAGAATATAATGCTCAAAACCTGTCTCCTTTACCTCAAAAGAGTAAGTCAAATGTTAAATATCCTTTATTGGTGACAGACCAATCGACTAATACTTATGGTATTCCAATTTCGGAACCTGTTATTGATAATATCTATAATACCGCTGCAACATTAGGATTTTTCACGGGTAATACAACATATACTTACAGTAATGTTATTGACGATAGTTTTAGTGCTCAAACAACTTCAGCCTATACCATCAATCCAAACTTTGTTATTGATATGAGTAATTTAAGTTCGGGTGATACTGTTACTTTAACGGCATCTACAATTAATAGTGGTGTTACAGGTAACGTTATTTCTAATTATTTTATGACTGTATTTTTTAATGATGGAACTCAGCCTGTTATAAATAATTTTCCTGTTTTAACTTATAAAGTTGTGGAAATAACAGGTAATACCTCAGGTAATACCGGTTCTGTGACAGTTAAAGTTGATAGACAATTACCAGACTTACAAAGTATGGGGTATACGGGAAGTGCTAGAGTAATATTTTACCCTTCAGAAATGACTCAATTATATGATACATTTACACCTGAATTTTATTGGAATATTGATGCAATTAATTTTGAAAGTAATTGTGATATTTCCAATTATTTCGTTAAGGTATGGAATATGAATATTCCGTGGACTGAAAACCCTGCTGGTATCTTTACAAACACCAATCAAGGGTATGAAAAGTTTGGTTCAACAGCATATACTGGAACAAAGGAATATTTGGGTTATAATTCAGATACGGGTCAAACCGACACAGATTCAACATATTATTACAATTCTTTTTCTGAAAAAGTAATATTGTCCCCGTCTGACCAAAAATCTATAGCGATTGTTCATTATACAAATCAATCTATCGATAATTTTTATGGTGAAAAATTTGCAATGACATATGTTGACCCACTTTATACTTTATCGGGTCAAACAGGACCTGGAAGGAGATTTAGAGTAAATTTACCAACATTAATGTGGCATAAATCATCAGGTGGCACAATGGGTGAAACATTTTATGTTGACCCTGATGGTTATGATAACTTATTCACACCTCATTATATTGAATCTAACGTGAATATAGATATGAATAGTCCTGGTATTAGATATTACCATTTATGGGATACAAATTCAAATAGTAATGGAATACCAAATAGGGTTGGTAAAGTATGGCCTGACTTTAAGATGATAACTTTTGATGATGATGAAATCATTGCTGTATTGTCTAATAAGTCAAATAGGAACTGGACATTACCAGCACCTAAATTAGGTTTAGTTCCACCTAATTCATTTAATGGAACATCAAATAGTGACCGAGGATTACTGTCGGGAACAAGTGAGTGTTTATGGGTTACATATAGATTTAACAATTCTGCATTTACTCAGTCACTACATTGTAATTATTATACGTTAATTTGTGGAACGGACCCTGACTGTCCACCTGATACTGCTGATGTTACTTTTAGATTGGGTAATGAATTTCCATATATGGTTAGTGATGGTTCACAATCAGGATTCTCGGCTAACGAATTGGTTGTTTTAGTTCAGAGAGTAGGACCTGGTGAACGACCTGACCCGACAGGGTGGTATGAGATTGATTTAACACCACAAATGAGTGCGACGACATCAAACGGTTATTTAACGGTTTCAGGTATCACGGGAACAACATTTGTAATTAATAAACAAATGTATGATAATGTTGATGGTGGTCCTACATATGATTTAAATGATTATATTACATTACCAACAAATAACCAAACAGGTGTGACACTTAATTTCGGTGATGAATATTATTTCTATGGTAATATTTCTTCAGACATTCAAGCGACAATATATGTAATGAATTATAAGTGTAATTTAGGTCCTACACAATTCTTAACATCACAAAATCCAACGTGGTCAACAGGTCAAGCACCTTATGTGACAGAAGTTGGTCTTTACGATTCAAATAAAGAACTTATGATTATATCTAAGATACAATCTCCTGAAAAGAGATTGGGTGTGCAACAATACACTATAAAATTAGATTTTTAATATAATCATATGTCAAACGAAGAAATTACTAATAATCCGAAAGTGCTCGGATTAGACATCTCAACAAAAACTATTGGATGGGCATTATTTGATGAAGATAGTCAAAAACTATTGGAGCTTACACATTTTTCACCTGTTATTAAACCTAAACCTGAAATAAAAATTGAAGAGTTATTATTAAAGGTTGATGCGTTTGAAGAAAAGTTGAAAGGGTATAAAGAATTGGGTATTACAAAAGTAGTGATTGAAGAACCACTATTAAACTCAAATAACATTTGGACGGTAGGAACACTATTAAGATACAACTCAATGATTTCACGTTCAATCTATCAAATATTGGATATAATCCCTAGTTATATATCAACTTATAATTCTCGTAAGTTTGCTTGGCCTGATTTGGTTGGTGAAAATAATAAAGGTCGAAAAGTATTATTTGGTGGTATGCCAAAAAACATTGATAAAAAAGAAATTATTTGGAAAAAGGTATCAGAATCGGAACCACAAATCACGTGGTTATATACTCGCAACAACACGTTGAAAAAAGAATGTTTTGACCAAGCGGATGCATATACTTGTGTTTTAGGTTATATGAGAATGGAAGGTCTTTGGTAATTGATTTCTTAATATTTTTCATTTATATTTAATCCTGTATGAATAATCAGGATGAAGCTTTAGTTGTAGATTTATTGGTTGGTATGTTTGGTGACCCTCACTTACACAATGAGATGAGGGGTCAAATATCCTTTGATTGTCCTGTTTGTTCTCACGATATAAAAGGTTTGGATAAAGGTGATGGAAAGGGAAATCTTGAAATCAATTATGGTCAACACGTTTATAAATGTTGGGCATGTGCTGAGACTCACGGAACACACGGACATTTAGGTAAACTTATTGACAAGTATGGTGGAAAAAAAGACAAAAAATATTATGACCTTATTCGTCCTGATGAATTTGTTCGAGACGAAAGAAAATATAAAGTATTAAGGTTACCAAAAGAATTCAAAAGATTTAGTGAAGTTAGTAAGATATATCCACCACGAGCACAGGCATATAATTACTTAAAACGTAGGGGTGTTACTGATGAGATTATTAAAAAATACGATGTTGGATTTGCCACAGAAGGTGAATATGCTGGTCGTATTATTGTTCCATCATATGATATGGATGGGATATTAAACTACTTTGTTGCTCGTAGTTGGTCTAAATATTCCAAATTAAAATACAAAAATCCTGAAGCACCAAAAGAATTATTAATCTTCAATGAAAGTAGAATAGATTGGAATGAAGATATATGGTTAGTTGAAGGTGTATTTGATAGTTTCTTTGTGCCGAACTCGATACCGTTATTGGGTAAGTTTGTTTCAGATATGTTATGGGAGGTATTATATGACCGAGCAAAGGGTCGTATAAAGATATGTTTGGATGATGATGCTTGGGAAGATGCAAAGAAGATTTATTATAAATTAAGTGGAGGAAAACTTTACGGGAGAATAGATATAATAAGACTACCAGAAGGTAAAGATTTAGGTGATTTACGTGGATTAATACCTGAAGGTAGTGAAGTAATTTTAGAGAAATAAATGGAAGAAATTAAAAAAGCGTCTCAAGAAATTAGAGATATAATTGAAGAGGTAAAAGAAAAATTAGAGTTGTCCTTTATTGAGGAGGACCACATATATTATATGAAGGATAATAACGGAAAAGTTAGAAATAATTTTCCTTCAGTATCCAAAGTATTAAAACATTTCTATGAACCATTTCCTGCTGAGGATATTGCTTATAAGAAGGCAAAAGGTGACAGAGTGGAGATGCAAAGGTTATTAGATGAGTGGTCAGCTGCTGGTTCATATGCAACAAATATGGGGTCACGAACCCACTTTTTATTGGAGAAAAAAACTATCGATATGTATGGTGGTTATAAAGATGTCCGTGAACCGATTTTTGAATGTGATATTGAGCAAGAATTAAAAAGTAACTCAATGATTAAGGCTGGTGAGAAATTCCTAAAACTTATGGAAGAAAGAGGTGCTTACCTATTAGATACTGAGATGGTATTAGGTCATCCTGATTTAGGTTATACTGGTCAACCTGATAAGGTTTGGTTGATTATGAACAAAGAAAAAAATGGTTTCGGTTTAGTTATTACGGATTGGAAAACCAACAAAGAAAAGAATTTTAAGGTTAACGACTTTACCAAACCAATGAAAACTCCATTTCAGAAATATCCTGATAATGCCTTGGGTCACTATTATTTACAATTACCATTTTATGGTAGATTATTAAAGAAAATGTTGGAAGGGACAAAATATGAAAACATTTCACTTTTGGGGTGTGTGGTTGTATTATTAAAAGACAACAGTGAGTTTGAAGAGTTTAGAGTCCCTTCAGATGTTATTAATAAAGTAATGAACTTAGATTTAAAATCATACGGAATATAGAGTGATATATGGAAAACCCACCAATGATTAGAATACCAAACCCACTTTTAGCTATCTTAGGGGTTGCTTTTTGGTTAACTGATTCGATATTAGGTTCATTTTTATTTGGGTTATGTTTTGGTCAAATTTACGTGAACTATAGAATGGACAAAGAAAATAATGAAAATGAAGAATAAAAAATGGATTTAAATAACGATAAAATAAGAATTAACCCATTGGATATGCCAAATATTCAATGTGAAGAGTGTGGAAATATTTTTTTCAATAAAGTGACAATTATAAAAAAAGTTAGTAAATTATTAACAGGGTCACCTATGGATGAGATAGTTCCTATGGAAACCTATGTTTGTAATGAATGTTCACACATAAATAAAGATTTTGATATAACGGGTAATGAAAAGTAAAGAATTTGTAATATGGTTAGATGGTTATCTACAAGGTAATGGTGATGTCGGATTGACTACCATGCAAGTGAGAGACATAATTAATAAAATATCTGAAGTCAACTTAGATGAAGAAATTAAAAAGGAGATTATTATCGAGAGGGGAACACCACCAACGAACCCCATAAGAATTCAGGAACCAAATACCGATGAGGGTATGGACTTTCCTGGTAAACCTCCAAAAATTTATATGTAAATGTCAAAGGATGAATTTTATTTTTGGGATGAAATGTGGAACGAAAACGAAAAAAACACAAATAAAAATGAAAAAATTATCATAAAAGGCAATGTTGTTAATGAAGAAAAATTGTTATTTTTAGATAGTATTAATATTCATTTTATTGACCAAGTTAATGACCAAGTTGGTTTAAGTCCGACCGATATAGAATAAAAATTGAAAAATTAGAAACAAAAAATGAAATTATCAGACCACATTGGTAAAACACCTCTTATAAAAATTAGTGATAAAATATATGCTAAGGCGGAATTGTTTAACCCAACAGGTTCAATTAAAGACCGACCTGCAAGTCATATTATAAATGATGCTGAACAAACGGGTAAATTAAAACCTGGTGGAACTATAATTGAAGCCACATCAGGTAATATGGGTGTATCTTTTGCTTGGTTGGCGGCTGAAAGAGGGTATCGGTGTGTTATTGTGATGCCATCTAATATGAGTTCTGAAAGAAAACAAACTCTCCAATATTATGGTGCTGAACTTATTGAGGTTGAACCTGGTGATTTTGATGGTGCGATTCGTTTAAGAAACGAACTAGCAGAAAAGAATGGTTGGTTTAACTGTAATCAGTTTGGTTCAGAAAAGAATATTGAATCTCACGTAAATTTCACTGCGGTCGAATTGTTAAAACAGTGTGAATCTAATTCTTTTGTTCCGAGTGCATTAATTAGTGGGACAGGAACTGGTGGTACTATTATGGGTGTTGGTCCTACATTACAATCTTATCATAAAAATATGAAGATTGTTGCTGTTGAACCTGAGGAATCTCCTGTAATGAGTGGAGGTGAACCAGGTCTTCACGGTATTCAAGGAATCGGTGATGGTTCAAAGTTCTTAGTTGATTTGACTATTGTTGATGAAATTATTATTGTTTCTACTGAAGATGCTAAACAAAGAGCTAAAAGATTGGCTAAAGAGTTAGGAATCTTTGTAGGAATTTCGGCAGGTGCTAATATTGTTGCCTCTGAAAGATTTGTTGAAAAATTTAACCCTGAAACTCCTGTTGTCACATTTTTGTGTGATAGGGGTGATAGATATTTTAGTTGTTTATGATTAATAAAATAGTACATTTCTCAGACTTACATTTAAGGTTATTTAAGGACCACGACTTATACCGACAAATTATTACTGATATGTTGGATAAGTTCAAAGAAATTAAACCTGACCGCATTGTTTTCACGGGTGATTTGGTTCACAGTAAAAACCAAATGACACCTGAACTTATTGAGATTGTCGCGTGGGTATTAACTGAATGCACTAAAATAGCTAAGACAGTATTAATACCTGGTAATCACGACTTCTTAAATAATAACCTTAATCGATTGGATGCGTTGACACCGATTATTGATTCACTTAAAAACCCTGAGATTATCTATTATAGAGACCGAGGGGTATATGAAGATGAGAATGTTAGTTGGTGTGTATATTCACAGTTTCAGGGTAATATACCGCCTGAAATAAGTGAGGCCAAGGGATATAAGATTGGTCTATTTCACGACCCTATTCAGGGGTTAACTACGGATACGGGGTATGGTTTTGGTGACCACGCTTATGATATTAAGAAATTTAAAGGTTTAGATGTTGTTCTTTGTGGTGACATCCATAAAAGACAAGTCATCGACATACCTGGTAAGAAAAAAGCGTATATGGTTGGTTCTACTATTCAACAAAACTTTGGTGAAAGTGTAAGTAAGCATGGTTTTGGTATTTATGATATAGAAGAAGATAAGTATGAATTCGTGGATTTAGATAATCCAAGACCTTTTTTATCTTTTAAGATAACTGACATTGAAGATTTGGAAAATGGAACAGAAAAACTCACAAATTATTAATCTTACTTCAAAAGAATTAAAAGACCTTAAGACTTTTTGTGACCTTAATGAGATTGACATTGACCAATTCATCAAAGAATGTTTTAAGAAAGGATATCAAATTGAGAAATATGGTTTGCTCACCACTGATGATGGACAACAAGTAGTATTTGAGGAAAAAGAGGTCATCAAAGAAGTTATAAAAGAAGTACCAGTTGAGGTAGAAAAGATTATTGAAAAAGAGGTTATCAAAGAAGTTCCCGTTGAAATTGAAAAGATAGTTGTTAAGGAAGTTATCAAAGAGGTTGAAAAACCTATCGAGGTAATTAAAGAAGTTGAAAAAATTGTAGAAGTCGAAAAACCTGTTGAAGTAGTAGTAGAAAAAGAAGTTTATATTACTGATGATGAACAGGTAAAGGAACTTGGCGGAAAAATTGCCGAGTTGAATGAAATTAATTCATCGTTAATAAAAGAGTTAAAAACGACTGAGGAGGAAAAGAAAAAAACTTCCACTAAACTTACCGAAATGGAAAATATTTTCCGAGAAGAAAAGGGTAAACTGTTGTTAGAAATACAACAGTTGGAAATTCAAATGTCTAAAAAAGATGAAAGTTTAGACGAACTTAGACGAACTTTAGACGTTGAGTTAGACAAACCACCTGTAGAAGTGGAGAAGGTAGTAGAGGTTATAAAAGAAGTTCCGGTTGAGAAGATTGTTGAAAACAAAGAAAAACTAATTAAACTTCAAGAAACGATAACAAAAATGCGGGATGAACTACGTGAAAAAGATGAAAAGCTTTTACAAATAGAGAAAAATCTCGTAGAATTAGAAAAGATAAAGGGACCCATTAAAGGAGTTTTTATGGGTTCATCAAACTTAAACGATAATATATATAAATAATGGAATATTTAATTTGGTTTATTTTGTCCTATGGACTAATGAATATAATGGTATACGGAAGTATTTTTGAAGGATTTAGAGAATTCTTTATTAAATGGGGTGATAGTATTGCACCTTTTAATTTTTTAGGTAAATTCATAAGTGGAATATTGGGATGTCCGATGTGTTTTTCAACTTGGGGTGGGTTTTTTTTAGGGATATTTATTTTTTCACCAACACATATACTGTTTGGTTTACCCGTAGAAATTAGTTGGTTTTTTGATGGTATCTTATCATCAGGTGGTGTATGGGCAATAAATACGATTATTGAATACTTTGAGTCTTAAAACCACTTATGTTTATTAAAGTAAGTTAACATAGTGATTATAGTTAATGCTGTTAAACCTGCAAAAATCCAAAAACCATTGTCACCTGTTAATAGGGGTATATCGTCAAAATTCATACCCCACATACCAGTATAGAAAGATAAAGGTAAAAATATAGTGGACCATATGGTTAAGAGATTTAACTTATGGTTCATTTTTTGTGATTGGTCTTTATCGAATGTGGTGTCTAAAGCATCAATTAGTTCTATTAATGTGTTTATCTCTGTTGAATCTGGATTTGATAGTTTAAACTCTAACATTTCTTTTTTCAGATAATAAAGGTCCATCTCATTAAACTTTACGTTATTGTGGAGAAGTTGTTCCTCCATAACTTTAATCTCTTTTTTGAAGTATTCTATTTTTTCCATAAATCCATTATCCATAGTAGTGATTCAATTCCATACATAATACCTATCATTAAAACACCATAATGTGTTATCCCGTTGTTGACTCCTTGATTAAAATCTGTTATAATTGATGGTATAGTTGAAATAATGATAGAAATAGAAAATAATATCTTTATGAGTTTATTATTCAATATTTTTGTTAATATTTCTCTCATATAAAATAAATAGATAACAATTATAATTATGCCAAAAAGTAAGTTAAGAGGTGGTGCTAAAGCACACAGAAAAAGAGTTCAAGCACGAAACAACGATATTCGAAGTGCGCAGAGAAAGTTTCAAGAACAGTATAATGCTGAAATTATGAAACAAATTGATGCTTATCAGAAACAAATGTCTGCATCGATGCGTGACCGTAAGACTGCTGAGGCTCAGATCGCCCAGGCCCAGAGCGACAAGCTGGCTGCTGAAATCCGTTTGCTCGAGCAGAATATCGGACAGGCTACACTGGTGGCTCCAATCACGGGTCGGGTTGTTTCGGAGGACCTGAAGCGACAGATTGGCGCACCGGTTGAAACGGGAAAAGTTCTTTTTGAGATCGCCCGAATAGAGTCTCTGCGGGCTGAATTGTATGTCCCCGAAGATTTGATCTCCGATGTCAAAGCCAGACAAGAGGGTGAACTTGCTTCGGTAGGCCACCCAGGTCAGCGAATCCGGTTCGTTGTCGAACGGATCAATCCCATAGCCGACGTGGTCGACCATCAAAACGTGTTCGAGGTGCGTGTTCGATTGCTTGAACAGCGTGAATGGATGCGGCCCGGTATGGAAGGAATCGCCAAGATATCTGTGGGAAAGAAACGGTATAGCTGGATCTGGTCCCATCGTCTGACCAACTGGCTTCGGATGAAAC
>Ga0209536_100011009_pt1 | contig 13284 bp, 12 predicted proteins | sample DeeMarSeWOR28_12_FD_187461 | JGI IMG/M metagenome (GOLD analysis project Ga0209536, IMG submission 187461) | Marine sediment microbial communities from White Oak River estuary, North Carolina - WOR-2-8_12 (SPAdes) (version 2) | ecosystem: Environmental > Aquatic > Marine > Intertidal zone >...
CCTGCATTGAACGATGTCAGTTTGGTGCATTGAGTGTTCCCGAAGACATCTGTGTTGTTGATCCAAAGCGTTGCATTGGATGCGGTGTTTGTGCAGTTGTATGTCCCGAAGAGGCTCTTAAGATAAAGCGTGTCGAAGCTCCGGAGAAACCAGAGTCACCATCAAATCAGCTTGACTGGATGACGCAACGCGCCATGAGGCGGGGAGTCGACCCTTCAGACATCATGTGAATGACTAGTCTTAAGAAGAACCGACTAGAACATCATTGTGAAACTGCACATGACCACTGATACTGATTCCAAGAAGAAGGAAGAACAAAAGAAAGGAAGATCAAAGCGTTACATTCCTAATCTTGCTGAGTTCTACTTTGAACCTACTTATGATTGGACAAGAGGAGCGGCTGAACAACTTTACAATAAAGCAAAGTCCCCCTCATCAGATATCGAGTTGGACACTATCAGGTTTGAAGACTGTATTGAGGGGATGAAGCAGTTCCCTTCGAAATCAATTGACCTAATCATTGCAGATCCACCCTTCGGTATAGACTTTGACGGAAAGAGTGGCGTATACAACCGCGATGAGAAGTTGGTTGTTGAAGGATATGAAGAAACACGCGAGTCCTATCACGAGTTCACAACACAATGGCTTGCTGAACTACCCCGAATAATGAAACCAAAGTCTTCTGCTTACGTATTCAGTGGTTGGACCAATTTAGATGCAGTTCTTGAAGGTGCTCGAGATGCTGGTCTTGAAACATTGAATCATTTGATCTGGCACTATCCATTTGGAGTCTACACTAGGAAACGATTCGTCACAAGTCACTACCACATTGTACTCCTGGTGAAGAATCCTCGAAAATATTTCTTCAATAAGATTGAGAACTATCCTGAGGATGTCTGGACTGTCAAGAGAAAGTACCGCACTGGTCTATCCAAGAATGCCACGAAGCTGCCTTTGGAGGTTGTTTCAAGGTGTATAGACTTCTCATCAAAGCCCGGTGACATCGTTCTTGACCCATTCATGGGAAACGGTACAACTGCAGTCGCAGCAAAGCTGAACTTCCGTCGATTCGTTGGGTTTGAGATTAATGAGAAGCTTCGTCCATTGTTAGAGGAGGAAATTACTAAGGCTAAAACTGGCGATGCGTACATGCCCTACAAGGAAAGACTTCCATCAATTGAAGAACTGGCTGAAACCTATCCAAAGGCCTACCGTGAATACCTTCGCAGAGAAAAGAAGTCCTGAAGAGAGAATGATGTATATGGATATTGAGGAACTCTTCAAACGTCATGGGTCAGAACGTGACCAACTTGCAGATGCAACAAGCGTCAGTGACCTCTACACAAGGGCATACGGCACTGAGCTGGCTCGATGGGAAACCCAGTTACTGCGACAGTTTCAGGAGAAAGAAACTAGTCGGCTTTTTCGGTATCGTGGGTTCGTTAACCACACCCGTGATACTACGTTAGTGCTTCTCACTCCAAGTCCTTGGCTCATGGAGGGTGAATTCATCTTCTTCGAACGAGATCAAGAGATTCCCCCTGATGGTGCATACATCGAAGTGATCGGCAAAAGGATTGCCGCTCCTAGACCTCTACAAGACTCGCAAACTGTCACTAAAGCTATTGCAGCTGAAACCTGGAGTGTCCAGGAAATTGACTTTCTCTCAGAAATCAGACCTCCAATGAGTCTAAAGGAGTTGTCTAGTGTTCTTTTTGAAGGTGTAGGGATGGCTGAGGCAAGCAAGAGGGTCTTTGCACGTCTTTTCATCTCCAGCCCACCCTACCAAGAGAGTATTGGTGGTTTCACAACTGGAATTCAAGCTATTGCTTCCCAGGCACAGGTTCGTCGACTATTGTCGTTCATTCGGAATGTGTTACCTCCTGCGATGAAAGGTCGTCCCGCAGCATATAGGAATGTCAGAGGTATCAGCGTCAGAGCACCTCGCCTTTGGAGGTTTGATGCTGGCTCATATTCTCAAAACAGGATGCAACAGATTTGTGTAGAACGGAGAGACCCCGCAGGATTCAGAGAGGTCTCACTAGGTACTCTCACAGGGACTAAAACAGCATACCTTCCCGATGTACCTCTTGCCTTAGCATCTGAGGACTTTTGGGTTGAAACTAGCAATCCAAGTCACCTACGACTTCCTATTCTCAAGTCTGCAATAACCTATCAAATGCTCACTCCTGAGATTGCTAAGCGAAGCATTGACTCAGGTACTGAACATGTACTTGGACGACTAGAAACTCTTCGAGAGAGTTTTGGTCTAGATGAGAAATCTCTAGCCCGAGGTAACGTGCTTGATGCAGATGCACTTGGTAGACCACTCAGTACGCTCAGACTTGCACGTTCATCGGCCAGAGCTTACTGGAAAGATAAGGTTACAGCAACGGACCTGAAACATGCTTGGGATCGAATCCTTGAACCAGCACTCCGAGAGTTTATGGAACTCACCGAACTGAAAGAAGGTTCTGAGAAAGACTGGGGAAAGGGAAGCCGCATTGACAAGTTCAATACCAAGGTCCTGAAAGCTGTACGAAAACTTGACACAGGAAAACGGGGGTCGTTGGGCCCCACACTGAAAGAAATCGCAGATGAGGCTAGTGTTGAACGACATGTCGCTGCAGAGACCTTGGCGAGAATGAAGGACAGTGGAGTCCTCTATGAACCTCGCCCTGGTCACTACAGGTTAGTATGATGTTAGAAGGACTTGAAGAACTCTTCTGGTTCTTGGCCTTCTTCTATTATCTCAATCTCTTGAACTCCAACTCGTTCAGCGTCATATCTTCTTGCCAAGATAGTCCCATCGAACTTCTCACGTGCTGTTGCATCTTTCCCTCGCCAGACCCAAATGTCGTCCCAAGCATCAAGGAGGAAGACATCGTCACTCTTCAAAGAGCTCCTGTTTAGGTCCACCTCTGCAAAGAATGTTTCATCACCTTCACGATGAACTCGCCAGAGCTTGTGTTCATGGGCTTCCAGTTGGACTTTCTTCAGAATGCCTTCAGTGTCCTCATCTGTTAGCTTGAAGTCGTCGAATAATGCCATAAAATTGGCAGGCTCATTTCCACCATCGATTCGATCGATGTCAGCTTTCCCTTCTCGAGCTGTGTCCCTCATCACTGCTGTAGCAGCTGTTAAGAACTTCTCATCTACACTTGAGTTTGGACCTATCCATAGGTAGATCTTCATCCCTGCATCAACGAGATAGCAGTCACCTCTCCCGAATGCCCCGGGATCCTTCATTTTTACAAGTCGTCCTTTCTGAATGTGGTATACTGTTGGTTCCGCCATGTATGACCTCTCCATTGTATCGTATTCTAGTATTCATGTATAAATTAAAGTCCGACATAATCGACTAGCTGGTTTGGTTTAGGTCACTAGGGTCATTGAGATATTGTACCAGTAGGTCCATGGAGGACTCACCCAGTAGTTGTAAAGAATGATGACCTGTGGGACTCCTGTAAGAGGGTCGATGATTCCATGCCACTCTGTATGTCGGTTTGTATCGTTGGATGAAAAGCCGAAGACGAAGTAATCGTTCAACCAAGCTGAGAGATAAGACTCATGGGGTGCAACTGGCCTTTCAATATCATTTGGAAAGAGGGAATCTAAATGCCCCCAACCACCTATTGGCAGAATGCACTTCGACACCTGTGTGTTGAACACATAATAGAACTCAACTGGAATGTCCGAGCCATTTGAAAAAGTTGTACTAGTCTTTACGTATTCCACTGTGTCTTCTATGAAGTCATTGCTATAGAATGTGATTGTCACATTGGGAAGTGAAATTATCTCCACTGCTATGCGTGTGTTGTTCATCGGCAAAAACTGTGGAGGTACTGTTGTTGTACCTGTAGTTATGTTCCCCTTCACAGAGATATCATAGAGGAACACATCATTCTCCTCTATAGCCCATGAGAAGGTCATTGACTGTCGGACATATTCTGTAACAAACCCAATTGAAAGGGTAATTACTATGGTCAGGATGACTACTGATAATATTCTCTGACGATGGTCCACGTCACCACACCACGTACAACTACTCTCACAATGAATACGGCGCCTTTTGGTCGTTGTGTTTTGGTAATGGAAAACTATCTTATCCTCAGAAACGCATGACCATAGGACCTTGCCAGAACTTCCCGAACTACAAATCATTGCTGAACGTCTGACCGCTTTACTTTCAGGCTTTCCAATCAAGAAGACACAGGTCCACAATCACATTGTGGTCCACGGACTACCTATCAGTGATTTTGAAACGAGGTCAATTGGGGAGGTCTTTGACACCGTGGATGCAGATGGCAAGTTCTTGATATTCTCTCTCACGAATTATGACATCGTGCTTAACCTCATGCTTACCGGTAGATTGAGAGTGATATCCAAGTATAAACGACCCACTAGCCATGATATGGTTTCCTTCAAGATTGAGGACGTGACACTCTGGTACTCTGATGCTAAGAAAATGGGGCGGATATATCTCGTAGAAAAGGGAGAGTATTCTCAGGTCGCTGACTTTGAAGGTAGAGGTCCTTCAGCTCTTGACCCATCACTAACTCTTGATATCTTCAAAGAGCGTCTAAAACGACATAGAGGTCAAATCAAGAATGTACTTCGAAACCAGCGTTTCGTGAAAGGAATTGGTAATGCATATGCTGATGAGATTCTCCTCTATGCTGGGATTCTACCATTTCGCAAGAGATCGTCTCTCTCTGACAACGAGATCAAAAACCTCTATCTCGCAATGACAAAGGTTCTCAAGCGTATTCGTGACATCATCTCTGAAAGGGCTCTTGATGAGATAGGAATTGAGAAACGAGACTTCTTGATGGTCCATAACAGAGGGGGAGAGATTTGTCCGCTTTGTGGTGGTAGAGTGTCTGAAGTTCGTGCAAATCGGTTCAAGACTAACTATTGTCAGACCTGCCAGAAGTAATATGAGTGACCTTTGTCCTACATCCTGCACCTTTTGGAGAGAGCTGAGATGGACAAATGGGAAGAACAGTTTCTTCGTGATATAGTTGAGCTGGACACGAACAGCGATGAGAAGAAGAACTATGCTGTCTGTGCGGAGATAATCAAGAAGTATTGTCAAGAAGCAGGACTTGAGGTTGAAGTTTTTGACTCTATGAATGATGGAATACCACAACCTAATGTTGTAGCCACCATGGATGTCGGGGCAAAGACAACGGTCCTTCTTTGTACACACTATGATGTTGTCCCAGCAGGGGAAATTGATGAATGGAAGAAACCTCCCTTCAAACTAACCATAGAGAAAGGGAAGGCATTTGGTCGCGGAGCCAGTGATAACAAGGGCAATATTGTTGCTGCAGTCAGCTCTGCTAAGGAACTCATCAAGAAGGGTAGTTCAAAGGTCAACTGGAAGATTCTGATAAGTCCCAATGAGGAGATTGGTGGCGTTTGGGGTATTGACTATCTGATGAACGGACCTCCAAAGATTCGTGGTGACTTTGGAATCGTTGTGGACTCTGGTCCAGAGTATGTCAGTACTGGGGCGAGTGGGGTCATCTCTGGTACAATCACCGTACGAGGTGTTCAAGGACATGCTGGGTATCCGTTCAAGTTCGCTAATGCAATCCATCTCTCAATCCCACTTATGCAGGTCATGCTTGACTATGTTGACATCCGCCGAAAGGTCATATCAAAACTGCCTGCACCGCCAGGTAGTCCCCATCAAACACTCTGGGGTCGGTTCTCCATGACGGTCTATAACGCGGGGAGTAAGACAAACACCATCCCTGGAAAGGCAGAGATTTCCTTTGACTGTAGGACAATACCTGAGGAGGATGTTGAAGATGTGGTCAAGGACATAGAGGAGTTCTTCGAAAAAGCAAAGGAAGAGACCTTTGTGGACGCCTCTCTCGATTTCAAGACCAAACACTCTGGTTGGGGTTCTGACCCTGAGGACAAATACGTCAAGGTATTCCATGAAGCTGTGAAAGAAGCTGTAGACCCTAAAATCACAATCTCTGCGGATCTTGGTGGAAATGATGGCCACTACTTCACTTCTCATGGGATTCCTACAGTATGCTATGGAACACTAAGAGATGACAACAATTATCACGGCCTTGACGAATTTATGCATCTCGAAGACTTTGAGAAAGTTAAGAAAGTCCTCATACACTTTGCGGAGACGTGTGAATAATGGCTGATATTCATGATATGAAAATTGGAGCACCTGGTCCTTTCCTTCCACCATGGGACAATGCTCTGAGGAATGCGAAGACAATCGACTCGCTTGGATATGACTCCATGGCCTTTCCTGACCATTTTGCGGGCTTTATTCCTGAGCAGATCTGGACTACAGATATTACACCCTTAGCAAACTTCCAGCAGTCACCTCATACCTACTACGAACTGTCTGCAATAATGAGTGCGTGTGCTGCTGTGACTGAGAATGTGCAGCTGATTTCTTCAGTTACTGAACCGTTACGGCGACATCCAATCCTCCTGGCCCAGACCTTCCTCACTCTTGACCATATCAGTCGAGGAAGAACTGTACTTGGTATTGGGGCTGGAGAGATTGAGAATGTAGAGCCTTATGGGCTAAAATACTCTGGCCAAGTTGGAAAACTTCGTGAGGCTCTTGAAATTATCAAGATGGTCTGGAGCACTCATGAACCATTTGACTACAATGGGAAATACTGGAAACTCAAAGATGCGGTCATGTCACTGAGACCTGCAGAGGATGGAAAACCCCCGCCAATATGGATAGCAGCTATGGGTCCAAAGATGCTCAAGTTGACTGCCGAATATGGTGATGGATGGATTCCAACAAGCCTGACTGCCAGTGCATATGGTGAGCGATTAAAGGAGATTCAAAAACACAGGAAAAAGCTTGACAAGACCAGCCCCTTCACAGCCGCAATTTGGAACTGGTGTGTTTTGGATGAGGACCCGGCTGAGCGTGAAAAGATGCTGAATACTCCAATTGCAAAAGCCTTTGCACTTCTCTATCCTGGAAACGAATGGAAACGTCTTGGATATGACCATCCTTTTGGTGATAATTTCCATTCTTTGACTGACTACGTTCCTATGAGGTATGACCGAAAGACCACTCTAGAAGCCATCGAAAAGGTTCCACAAGAAGTCTTACAGGAGTTCTACATGAGCGGTAGTACAGAAGGCATGATCAAAATGCTAGAGGAATTCGCTAGACAAGGACTCGACCACTGTATAATGTGGAACGCTTCAGGAATGTTCAACTTGGAGAAAATCAAGTCCTCCTATAAGATAATGAAAGAGGTCATAGCCTATGTCAAAGGATAGGCTAGTCCTGGTCACACAAAACAAACACAAACTCAAGGAACTCACTCCTCTCTTCAGGAAGTATAATGTGGATTTCGATACAACATCCTATGAGAAACATGAAATCCGTTCTGAGAACATCGAAGAAATTGCCCGAGAGGCGGCTAAGGTTGCATATGAAGCCCTTCAAAGACCTGTAGTGGTTGACGACACTGGTTTCTTTGTTAATGCACTCAATGGTTTTCCTGGTTCATACGCGGGTATTGTCCTCAAGTTCATAGGATACGAAGGAATTCTACGACTTATGACTGACAAAGGAGAACGTGCTTCAACTTTCAAAACTGCTGTAGGCTACTTTGATGGAAACTACTTGGAATCGTTTGTTGGTTCTATGTCTGGATCTATTGCATATGACTCCGCAGGAGTGGGTGGGTTTGGGTACGATCCCATCTTTGTACCTGATGGTTTTACCAAGACATATGCACAACTAACGTTTGACGAAAAGGTCAGTATTTCTCATCGAACAAAAGCGTTTGAGGAGTTCTTGCAGTGGTATAACTCGCTTGACAAGCCTTAAGACGGAAGAATCAATCTTCTGGGATGAAATAACAATGTCAGTGAGTGAGGCGACCCTAAAGGCTCTGAAACAGCTAGGTCTCACTGAGTATGAAACACAAGCATATCTTGCTCTTGTTGCTGGAGGACAGATGGGAGCATCAGATGTTTCTACAAAATCAAAGGTCCCATACTCAAGAATTTACGATGTTCTTGGACGTCTTGAAGAGAAACAGTTCATTCAGATAAAACGCACAAAGCCTACAACGTACATCGCTAAAGCTCCCACAGAAGTCATGCGTCTGGTCCGACTTGACTGGGAAGGGCGTCTCAAGGAGTCTAGTAAGGTTGTGATTGAGGAATTACAGCCTCTATTCGAGAAGGAAACCAAAGTGACTCCAAGGGATGTTTGGGTTGTTCATGGAAGAGCTTCGATTCTAGCAAAATCTATGGAGATGCTTGACTCAGCGAAAGAGGAAGTCCTCCTGTCTCTTCCATCATTTGATTTATCCACAGAGGACATTGATACAATAGTTGAACGAGTCCTGCTGGTAAAAGCAAGAGTTCGTATTCTCACCTCCTCAATAACTGAGGCATTGAAGGACATGATACCTGAGAAATTTGAAGTACGGACACGAAACCGTGTCTTCGGTGTGGGACTTGTTGTAGATCAGAAAGACACCTTACTCGTCTTAGCTGGAGGAGAAGAGAGTGATGAGTTCCTTGGAATTTATTCCTCCCATGCAATCTTCGCAGACATGAGTAGCAGTTACTTTGAGTCCCTCTGGAAAGACAGCACGCCTCTTTGACGGCCTTTTATGCTATCCTCCTAACGTTCTAACAAAGGTATTACTCGCCTTTAGAACAGTGTCCGTGAGGGTGTTACATGACTCAGCCTGAAATTAAAACACAGGAGCAGGATGATCCCATAATGCCTGACGAAAACCCAAAGTTCGAGAGTAAGTTATCTCCAAGCGCTACTGCTATCCTGCGTTTTGTAAGGACCTTCGAAGAGGGTGGACAGTTACAGGTCTTTCAAACGGACGCTGAGTTCGAGTTACTACAGGCAATGGTCACCACATACAGGGGAAGCCTACATTCTCTACTCACACGTAGGCTTGAAGAGGTTGTGAACCTTGGTGGTGTATCAATAATCTCCCAGCGAGATATCATGAGTCTGATTGTAAACCTCTGGGAAGAGAACATCTCTCGACTATCAAAGACTGAACTTCCGTTTCTTGAGGCTGCAATTAAGAATCCTGGAGCAAGTCTAAACACCTTGGCTGCTAAATCTGAACTCAGCTATGCTCAGTCTAGAAGGGCTCAGAAACGACTCAATGATTCAGGAGTACTGAAAACTGTTGGAATGTTGAACACACACAAACTCGGGCTAGAAAGAGTACTGATAATCTTTGAATCACCATCACTTGTTCTCTCTGGTCCCTATGTACAGAAGACACTCATGGTTGATGGTTACTCCCCACTTGTACTCGTAGTTGCGACGATTCCTCATGACAAGAGAGAGGAACTCATTGAAACTATTGGACTATTCCGAGGAAGTACTGGTGGCGCTTCTGTCTGGTCTCTCTCAGATGGAAGACCCTTCTTCAGTGGTCGCTATTTCGACACTCAGAGTGGTTGGGAGCTTGACTTACTACACTTCAGATTGATGCTGCGCAAGGGTGGTGACTCTTTGCTCCTTGCTGATGTTGCTACTCCAACACCTCCCACTCCAAAACGGTTCACCTACGCTGATGTCAAGATCATCGATGCTCTTGTCGATGAGTTTGACAGTACAGGGAATGAGATTGTTGAATCTACAGGTCTATCATCATCAACTGCATTTAGAAAACGGGCTCAACTAATCAAGAATCGTGTTGTGCTCCCCCGTTCTCGAGTCAATATACCTCGACTCAGTGATCGAGTGATTTGCCTTCTCAGTCCCGAATGCTCAGGTGATATTATTCCAGCATGGAACCATTTGCCGATAACATATCAAAGTAGAATTCAGAATATTGAGGACCCGAGCGAGAAGAAGGTGCTCTTGGTGTCTGCTCTCCCTGCAGGTTCTGGCCGCCATTTGATTGACGTTCTGGACGATGAAACCTCCAAGATTCATGATTATAGTGCTCATGTTGTAGCCGCAGGTACTGGTCAGTCAACTAAGGTCACCTCGATGTATGATAGACGAGGGGACACATGGAAATGGGACGTATCGAAGTTCTTCGATGCTCTGGCTTACAGTGTAGTTCGGCGAGAGGCCTCTCCAACTACTATACCCCTTGATTTGGCATAATAGGATGCTGGACACAATCCTAATCTTGTACTGTGTTAGTCGTGATAGTGAGTGACTCATGATTGACATAGTGTTCTTGGGTTCTGGAGGATCAATCCCTACAGAGACGAGAAACCATCCTGCGATTGCAATTCGCTATCAGGGTTGGGTGTTGCTTTTTGATGCTGGGGAGGATGTCCAACGCCAACACGAGAGGGCTCAGTTAGGACTAAACAAGAAGATGGCCATATTCATATCACACGTTCATGCTGACCATGTTTTGGGTCTCCCAGGTCTCCTTTTGCGATTCTCACTTTTAGGTAGGATGAAACCTCTGAATATCTACGGTCCCAAAGAGCTCATTGAATATGTCAAGGTAAGTCAAGCAACAATCAATCTGGGTACAACTTTCGAAACAGCGGTCCATGCAATTGGTCCTGGTGAGATTTTCAACGAACGTGACTTGAGCGTTCGAGCCTTCGAGGTTGACCATCGTGGATATGCGCTTGGATATGAGATAACCTGGGTGCGAACGACTGGAAAATTCCTGCCTGAGAAAGCTACAGAGCTTGGCATTCCTCAAGGTCCTAAGTGGAGAGCTCTGGCTTCTGGTGAATCTGTGGAACTTGAGGATGGTACATCTGTTTCATCCAAGGATGTGACTGAACCCGGTCCACAACCATTGAAGATTGTCTATTCAGGTGACACCAGACCATGTGATGCACTCAGGCAAGCAGCAATGAATGCCGATGTGCTAATCTCAGAAGCGATGTATACTACAGAACATATGTCACTCGCAGATGAAAGAGGACACTCTACCGCTGCTGGAGCGGCTAAGTTAGCAAAAGAATCTGGTGTGAAATTATTGGTGCTGACCCACTATAGTCCTCGATACTATAATGGAGATGAGATACTGGCTGAAGCACGAACTATCTTTCCAAACTCTGTCTTAGCACGTGATCTCATGAGGATTAAGCTAGGCAAGGATGGTTCTGCAGTTATCTTGAATCCCTCAGTGAAATGAACTAACCTCTCAGGCCCAGTCTAATAGCTTTGAGTGGATGCTTGGTCAACATTCGTGCGATAATCTTAGTCCTGAGTTCAGATAATGTCGCTACTCTGGAAACAACATTGGTTAGATACTCTTGCATCACTGGGTCCTCACCAGCTATCTGGAACAATAGGTCAGTATGTTTGTCCGATTTATGAAGTACTTCTGCAAGCCATCTGGTGTCTGCTAGTTCTTGACCAATACTCCTCTTCACTTGATTATCATATTCTGCTACATGAAGTGGAGACTTTCTGTCGACTGCTTCACAGGCTATTTTAGCAGCCAGTTTTCCTGATTGTATTGCATATGAGATACCTTCACCTGTGAGTGGGGAAACTAGTCCTGCTGCATCTCCAATCAACATACTCCTCCTTCCAATCACACGAGTCGGTTGATCCCCCAGAGGTAGTCTGTAGGAAACGTTGCTTGATCTATCAATCTCTAGACCTTTCTCTGTTTCAAGCAAAGACACAAACCGCTCCCAGATCTTTTGAAGGTCCTTCTGTTTGTCTACTCGACATCCTATTCCAATGTTCAACCCATCTCTCTTAGGAAAGCACCAACCATAACCCCATGAAATCATGCCAAAGTATAACTCGATTGCAGGTAGTCCATCTGGTTCTGGTGTCATCAGAGACTCGACTTCTTTTTGTGCCAACGGAACAACTGTATTCAGGCAAACTGCAACCTGTTTCACTGTCCACTTTGTGCGTACGCCCAGCTCTTTCGCAATGATGCCATTGACACCATCAGCTCCAACAAGAAGGTGTGACTTGTACGAGTCGCCAACTGCTAGTGCTCTTACTCCAGAACGAAGCTGCTCAAGCCCAACAATCTCGACTCCTTGAATTACCTCCACACCGGCATCATCAGCTTTCTGAAGAAGATGTGCATCGAACTTACTACGTGTGACTATATGCCCAATGAGACCCTCACTCGTTAGCTTCACGCGATTCCCTGAAGGAGTATAGACTACTGCCATGTTGAAAGTCTGCTCAACAGTGTCTGATATATCGATGTCAATTGTTTGGATAGTCTGCGGACCAAGGGCTCCTCCACAAGGTTTCTCTCTTGGATGGTGTGCCTTGTCAAGCAGTACTACATCTAATCCTCCTTCTGCTGCCCGTCGTGCACATGTTGCACCTGCTGGACCTCCACCAACCACTGTCAGGTCATACAAAGGCAATCACCCGAATCACATTCTATTTATCGCAACATGGATAAATCTCCTTTCACGTCACTGATTTAGGTGAACCACATTGGTTTCTGAAGAAAATGCTAAGATTTGCCTCATTACAACGGGCGGTACAATCTCAAGCATATATGATCCTAGTACTCACGCTTTACGTCCAGGTCTTTCGGTGGAGCAATTACTTGACAGACTTCCCAAGGGAATGGGAAACATTGACGTAATTCAAAAAGAGCTTTTTCAGCTTGACTCAGCAAATGCACAACCACATCACTGGCAAGAACTAGCAAGTGCAATCAAAGATGTGAGTGAGGCGATTCCAGAACTTCAAGGGATTGTTATTTCACATGGGACTGATACAATGACATACTCTTCAGCAGCGGTAAGTTTCATGGTTCAGGACTTTGGAAAACCCATTGTGTTCACCGGTGCGCAAATCCCAGCATCCATTCCTTGGAGTGATGGTCCACGAAACCTCCTGGATGCGATACGAGTTGCAGCGTTTGGAGACCTCGGTGAAACATGCATAGTGTTCAATGGTGAGGTACATCGTGCTACTCGTGCAAAGAAAGTCCGTGTGAACTCATACGATGCCTTTGACTCAATGGATCCTTCTCCAATTGGGATACTTGCTCGTGATATCATTCTCTATGAGAATCGAAAGCGAAGAAATCATAGTCTTGTACCTAGATTTGACACACGATTGGATGACCATGTCTTCCTGCTGAAGGTCTTTCCTGGACTTCCACCTCAAACTCTGACGAAGATAGTTGATATGGGTTATCGTGGAATCATAATTGAGGGCTTTGGGTCTGGAAATGTTCCAACTGATGAGAATGCACTGACTGGTGGGATTCTGCAGGCGATTGATCAGGGTTGTTTTGTAGTTGTGAGTTCACAGTGTGCCTTTGGACAGGCTGACCTATCAATCTATGAGGTGGG